>SXGQ01324454.1_pt1 | contig 15109 bp, 20 predicted proteins | sample 3178371 | NCBI WGS metagenome assembly SXGQ01 (sample SAMN11356859, study PRJNA531348) | freshwater metagenome | isolation source: freshwater sample F1-20 | place: China: Fuxian Lake, Yuxi | collected 2017-12-25
GAGGGAATAAGTTTGGACAATGTAAGCGGGGCAACGTGGATTGCCTTTCGCCGTGAAGGCCCGGCGTTCTCCGAGGAGAGCGGCCCGACCCCATTGGTAGCAGCCATGCGGTGCTACGTCGCGTCACAACTGGGCGACGAGATCGAAGTGCCCGATGAGCTGCTCCCTAACAATGTTAGACCCAACGAAACAACGGAGATTACAAAATGAGCTTTGCTAGCTACAGACGATTGCCGACCATCTCAAACTACCTGACGGCGAGAACCCGACTGGCGAGAACCGTGCCCATCCGTGGCAGCGTGCCCGTGCGAGTGCCGTTGTCTTCCGCACGCGGAGATACTAGCCTTAGTATCAGGCTGAACGGAGACGATGCGTCCACCCCTGACCCGAGGGTTTACAAGCCGTGCCCAGGTGCGAAGGCAGGGGATGTGGAGCTGCTGAATTGTAGGCAGCCAATCATAACTTTCCACGAGAACACCCAAGAGTTCACCATATTCTGTGGTACATGGGGGCGCTGGAGCTACGGAGACTGTGCGTTCATCGACTCGGTGCTCAATCGGTACTTCTCATCCGTCAACACGAATCGGGGGCGGTTGGTTCTTACCTGCTCTGTTGGTGGTGCGCGTTACATCGTGCCGAGTAGGGGGCACATCCGGCTGAAGTACAACGAAGCCGAGCGCACAGTCACGCCTGTAGACAAGCAAGAACTGACAACGTTGCGGCTCAACCGCAAGCAGACTAACATTGTTAGGGCTAGGTACGGCGAGTTCTACCGCTACATGAAGGGCATGCTTGGCGTGCGCAAAGCGCAGTTGGAGCATAGTTGGTATGACCGCAGTAGGGACGAGACTGTTACCGACACTTCCTATGTTGTTGACATACCCTGCGAGGAGTGGCAGTCCGTGGTGCCGATGAGCGTAGGAGAAAACAAAAGCCAACCCGCCGCGCCGTTCAACTACACATCACCGCTGAGAAAGCCACCCAACGCCGTGATCAAGGGTTCAAAGACTCAGCCGTACAAGAATTGGCTTATGGTTACTGAGATGATCCTAGGCTTGGCTAAGACACCGGCAGACGACCCCGACCAACACGAGAAGTTTAGGCAAGCGTTTGTGTGGCTTGCGTTATACACATACGGAGTTTGGGAAACGACCCACAAACGGAACATTCAAGTAGAGGTAGGGGAGTTCGGCAAGTGCATGGACGAGATTGTCTTCAAGTACCACAGCGAGGAAGTGTTCGAGCGTGTGCCCGCAAAGCACGGGGCCGTGCCCAACTTGAAGTATGAGTCATGGATTACTCGGGAGGAGGATGATTGAGTGCGCCCGATCCAGGTCACGACCTGGACAGGGCTTGACATTCTGATAACTTTGTAGTATAATTAACGTGTGGGAAACCAAAAGCAAGCAAAGCCCACAACCCAGGAACCGCCTAACAATATTAGGCACAACCCAATCGGAGCTAACAAATGGCACAGCAAATCAACTTTGGCAAGACTGTATCGCTCGATGAAGCCGAGGCTCTCATCACGAGCGTACCCACAAACCGCTTCCACCTGATGGGCGAGCCCGGTATCGGCAAGAGCGCGATGCTGCGGCGTATCGCCAAGAAGCTAGGCATGGACTATGCGTACATCGATGTACCCAACATGGACTTGGGCGACATTGCCATGCCCGTGGTTGACCACGAGACTAAGACTACCCGCTACTACCCCAACGCTCGGTTCAAGTTCCACCACAAGAAGCCCGTGGTCATCATGCTTGACGAGTTCAGCAAGGGCTCCGACCCCGTCAAGAATATGCTGCACCCGCTGTTCGAGGTGGATGACCCGCGCTTGGGTGACGAGGGCGCACCCGATGGTTCTATCATCTTCAGCACGGGTAACCTGGGCTCGGACGGAGTGGGCGACAACATGAAGGCGCACACCAAGGCGAGACTAACAAAGTTAGTCGTACGCAAACCCAACGCCAAAGAGTGGCTGTCCTGGGCTGTGCCTCGCGGTATCGCTGCTGAGGTATGTGCGTTCGTTGACCGCTATGAACACGCGCTCGCTTCGTACATCGATGGTGGGCAGGGCGACAACCCGTACATCTTCAACCCGCGCACGGTGCAGGACAGCTTCGTCTGTCCCCGTACTTTGGAACTCGCATCTAATATTGTTAGTCAGCGCGCCAACTTCTCCGCTGATGCTTTGATTGCTTCTTTGAGTGGCGTTATTGGTGAAGCGGCGGCGCGTGACTTGCAAGCGTTCGTTGCCTACGCCGATCAGCTTCCGACCAAAGAGTCAATCATCGCCGACCCGAAGAACGCGCAGGTTCCTCAGCTTCCCGGTGCTTGCGCTGTGGTTATCTACTCTTTGATCAGCGCGGCTGAGAAGGACAACTTCTCTAGGTTCATGGACTACATCAAGCGGTTCGACCCCGAGTGGCAAGCCACCTTCGCCATCAACATCGCGCGTTCTACGAGCAAGCAGTCCATTGCGTTTGGCAACCGTGACTTCAGCAAGTGGGTGGCCGACAACCAGGACTTGCTGTGACCAAGAAACGCTCGCGTTTACCGGAGATGCGGAGCGTGGAGCCCGGCGTACTCAAGTGGAACATTGAGTTCGATGAGGAGTGGGTTGTTCACAACGGAGCGATGACAGCGTTACGCGCGATAGGGTATGAAGCTGCTGCGTTTAGGCACACCGATGCCAAAACGGGTGAGTCTTGCATATTTTATGTGCTAGCCAAGAGCGCGAGTGACGAGTCGAACATCATCTTTGAGACATCCAACCAAGACGAACTCAACAACTACATCAACCTGATACTACCCCCAAGGAGCTAATAATGTTAGGAACAATGACACCCGAGCGCAAACTTCAGCGCGTCAAGATCAACCTGCTAAGGAATCCCAAAGTCGCATTGCTGTCTGGCGTGCTGATGGTTGGCAAGACTTATGTGGACGAGCGTGTCCCTACGGCCTTGACCAACGGCAAAGACGAACGCTACGGCAGCAAGTTCATCGCCGGGCTGAAGGAGAAGGAGCTTGCCTTCGTGATCATGCACGAGGCTAGCCACAAGATGTATCGTCATCTGACCACATGGCGCAAGCTGTTCGATGAGAACCCCGCATTGACCAATGCGGCTTGCGACTATGTGGTTAACCTGATGCTCAAAGACCTAGACCCCAGCGAGTCGTTTATGGCTATGCCTCGCAAGCCTGACGGTACTGTCCTGGGCCTTATCGATGAACGCTTCCGTGGCATGAACACGAAGCAAGTATTCGACATACTCAAGAAAGAGTGCAAAGGCGGCAAAGGCTCCGGTGGGGAGCAGGGCGGCGAAGGCTCCGGTGGGGGGCAGGGCGAGAAAGGCTTTGATGAACACGACTGGGACGGCGCAAAAGAACTGTCCGAGGAGCAGAAGAGGGAGATCGAACGCGAGCTAGACCAAGCGATCCGTCAGGGCATCATCACCAACCGCAAGATTAACGGCTCAGGTGGCGGCGACTTGGAGCGTGAGCTTGGTGAGTTTGTTACGCCCAAGGTGGATTGGCGTGAGCAGTTGCGCGAGTTCGTCAAGTCTGTGTGTGCGGGTAAGGACACATCCACATGGCGCAGACCTAACCGGCGGTTCATCGGTGGTGATGTGTATATGCCTACGCTAATGAGTGAGAGGGTAAATCGTGTGGTCGTTGCAATCGATACATCCGGGTCAATCGGCGAGGAGGAGCTCAATGCGTTCCTGTCTGAGTTCGTGGCTATCTGTGAGCAGGTTAACCCTGAGCACGTGGACTTGCTCTATTGGGACGGGCGGGTGGCTGGGCACGAGACTTACACCGGAGCAGACGCGCCTAACATTGTTAGTTCTACCAAACCTGTCGGTGGGGGTGGTACATCTCCGTCATGCGTTACCGCTTACCTCAAAGAAAAAGTACTCAGCCCCGATGTGGCTATCGTCTTTACTGACGGCTATGTTGGTTCGGATTGGGGTGAGGCACAGGGAGATGCTTGGCCCTGTCCTGTTCTGTGGTGCATCGTTGGAGGCAACACCGCCACTGCCGATGTTGGTAAAACCATTCATATTAACGACTAAGGAGCTACCCATGAGCAAATCAATCGTCAAGTTCGGCTACAACGACTTTGTTATGGAGTTGAAGGACGCAGTGTCCTTAGCCGAGCTGCTCAGCAAAGCTGAGGTATACGACAACAAGTATGTGTCGGGTGGGGGTAGCACCCATCACATCTACGCCAACGATGCCCAGGAAATGGGGACGATCAAGCTGATTTCCGATGACTTTTATCGGATGGCTAAGTTGGCGGGCAAGCCGAGTAAAGACTAACAATGTTAGTCACAACAAAGCAAGCAAAGGACTACGGATTAGAGGATGAAGAGGAAAACAGATGAGCAAAATAAACAAAGGTTTGATGACCAGTACAACAAATTCGTGGTCTACACCACAAGATTTTTTTGACCAACAAAATGCGTTGTATGGGCCGTTTACTCTTGATGTTTGTGCAGATGCGGCTAACGCAAAATGTGCGGTGTATTTTGACAAGGCAACAGACGGCCTGAAACAGACATGGGTTGGCAAGTGTTGGATGAACCCACCATACGGACGAGAAATCGGTAAATGGATGAAAAAAGCATGTGAGTCTGCTGGCAACGGTACGGTTGTTGTGTGTTTAGTTCCCGCGAGAACGGATACGAAGTGGTGGCACGACTGTGCGATAAAAGGGCAGGTGAGTTTTATTCGTGGACGATTAAAATTTGGTGATTCAAAAAATAGCGCACCATTTCCATCCGCAATTATTGTTTTTTCTTAAAGCCAAACTCAAGGAGAAGAACACATGAGCAATCAACCTATAGCATGGCACTATCCCGGTGACAAGCCGAGTAAAGACTAACAATGTTAGTCACAACAAAGCAAGCGTAAGTAGACACAAAACCAACAGCAGTATTTTAGGAGCTAATCATGTCCATATCATCATCAGCCGTTCTCGCCGCACTCAACATCAGCGTGTGGCCTGCATCCAAACTTGACCGAGAGGTAACCGATCAGGTCAACTCCAACGCCAATGCGAGCACCAACGCAGGCAAGTTTATGAAGGACTTGTTTGCAGGTACTAGCCTTCGCAAAGACATTGAGAAGTTCGCCGCCAATTGCCGGGTCAAGCACCTTCGCTACACGCTGCCCTGGGCAGACAAGGGCGAGCGACTGTTGCCGACTTCGTTGTTCATGGAATACAAGCAGTTCATCAATGAAGCCGACCTGAAGTTCGACCAACTGTGCGACAACTTCTTTCTTGCCTATCCTCAGTTATTGGCAGACGCACCCATCAGCCTGGGCAAGCTGTACAAAGTAGACGACTACCCCACGCTCGAAGAAGTTAGGAATCGCTTTGGCTTCAACTATGTGATCTCCCCGCTACCCGAGGCGGGTGACTTCCGCTTGGATGTGGGCAACGCCGAGCTGGAGGAGCTCAAGCACAAGTACGCCGCCGACTATGAAGGGCGACTAGCTGATGCCATGCGCGAGCCGTGGGAGCGACTGCATACGGTGCTAACTGCAATGAGTGTGAAGCTGACCGATGAGCCCGGGCAAGAGGATGACGACAAGCCCAAGAAGCGGTATCACGAAACCCTGGTGACCAATGCCACGGACTTGTGCGCTCTGCTGACTAAGCTCAATGTAACGAGCGACCCCAAGTTGGAGGAAGCACGCAAGCAACTGGAACTAACAATGTTAGGCGCAGACATTGAAGCAATCAAAGAATCTCCCGCAATCCGCGAGAGCATGAAATCCAAGGTCGATGCAATATTGGGTAAGTTCAACTGGTAATCAACGAAGGAGCTAATCATGGCAACCATTTCCCGCAGCTACTCTAAGCCCGAGTGCAATTTGCTCGGGCGCACCAATGTGCTTGACGCAACCGGCGCAAAGAGCCACCTGCCCTTACAGACGAACTACTTTCTGTTCCTCACGCTCAACAACCTGACGCTTAGCAAGCCGAACTGGAGATTCAAGGCTACCGAATACGGCGCGTATGTAGGGCATCATGTAGTCTCAGCGTTCAAGATCATCGAAGACCATGAAGTCCTCGGTACGGTGTCTATTGATTACAGGGGTAGCAACGAGAAGATCAAGGTGCGCAACAAGCGTATCGATGACAAGCGCGAGCGTGGTCGCGGCTACTTTACCGATGACCCGGTTAAAGCTGAGCTTGCTATCCGTAAGAACTTCTTTCTCATGGCCGAAGACGAGCGTTTGCTCAAAGCCGCCGGAGATGCTAAAGATGTTGTCAGAGAAGAGGATCGTGACAAGGGGTGGGCCAGGAATCGCGTTCGCAACAGCTTGCTTGAGAAAGCAACCGAGTTCGCTAAGAAGAACATGGGTATGTATCTTGAGACATACCCTGAGCTCAAGCCCGTCCATGCCGAGTACATCGAAGCTAAGACTCAGCACAAGGTCACAAAAAGTTTGATGACCGCACTTGACAAAGACCAAGCGATGGTCGTAGTATGTGATGGTACGCGATACCTCACGCAGACCGGACGCGAAGTCAAGGTCTTTTATGAGGGTGATCTATCGTTCGACCAACGCAGAAAGATCGGCTTGCTCAAGTTGGTGCAAGACAAACAAATGATCTCGGACGTTGGTTGCCGCGTCGACAGCAGCACCTTCGTGTTGCTACCTGAAGTGAAGGAGCAAAGCAATGAAGACTAAAGCCTTGAAAATGGTGCGGGAGTTGTTCGCCGTGGACTATGTGCCCATACACACGCAACGCCACAACCAAAGACAGTGGGTGAAGTCCGTTCGTCAACTGGGGGATCGATGGCTACTCGCAAAACCGTACCAGCCCGAGAAGCGGATGAGTTAGACCCGCCTCCAAAAGTTTGGCCCTTCCCCACGTGGAAGGGTCAGCCATACAAACCCCCCAAACAACGCAAGAAGAAAGCCGACCCCACAGAGGGCGTACCCGAGGCGTTGCTATGAGGAGACTAACAATGTTAGGAGCGTTCCAAATGGACGATGAACACTTGAAAGATTTCTACGCTGGGCTAGCCATGCTCGGCATTCTGAGCGCGGGGCACCAACCCGCGTATGTGGAAGCAGTCTCCACGACTGCGTTTGATATTGCCGAGAGGATGATGGAGGAACGAGAGGTACGCCGTGATCAATCAAACAGACGAGATGGACAAAGCGTTTGAGATGGCTGGGCGGCTAGTCGTATCTCTTGTTGTGTGCGCGGTAGCTTTGTTAGGTATGTTGATAAGTTTTATGCTGACTTAGCACCATGCCCTTCACCCTACCAAAGTACACATGGGGTCAGGATCGTGAACTTTGCAAAAGATGCACTCATTTCCAACCAAGCAAAGACACTGCTTCGCGTGACACAGGAGCATTGGTCATGCTTTGCAAAACCAACCCACAAAAAGGCAGCCGAGGGGTCGGCACCTGCATCGACAACCGAACCCGAGGCCCATGCGGGGCTACGGGAAAGTTGTTTCAACCAAAGGAGAGCTAATGGATGATGAGATGACACAGCAACCAAAACGAAAGGGACGCGGCCCTGGTAAGAAGCCGCGACTATTTCTCACGAGCATACGCTTGACTCAGGAAGTGATGGACTACTTCAAAAAATACCATCCTGCCGACAAGCAAGCGCAGATGCGAGCAATCCTTACCGAGTATGTTAGAGATGAACTTAAACTGAAGGAGCCCCAAAATGGGTCGCAAGAAACTTTCGATGAGTGAGAATATTCGCCGTTATGTAGCGGCTAACCCGACTGCCAAGGCGCGAGACGTAGCCAAGGCGCTGGGTGTAAAAGTGTCGCTTGTGTACGCTGTTAAGTACAAGAAGCCTAACAATGTTAGTCCCGCTGTACCCAAGGCCAAGCCCGTAGACATTGATGCGGCGCACAAGAAGTTCGAGCCAAAAGCGGAGAATTGGGTCACCCTGACCGCCGTGACGTCCAACACGTCAGTCAAGCCCGACTTGATCAACCAACCTCCGCACTACACAGCAGGTGGCATTGAGACGATTGACTTCTTGCAAGCCAAGCTCAGCCGGGAGGAGTTCATTGGCTACCTCAAGGGCAGTGTGCTCAAGTACGGCTCGCGCCTGGGTAAGAAGGGCGCGGTGGAAGTTGACGCTGGCAAGCTGAGCTGGTACGCTTTGAAACTGCGTGATGTGCTGATCGTCCCGCACTGAGTGCATGTTGTGTCTCTCCTGGGGGTGCCCCTGACCCCCTTAGCCCCGCAAGCCCCGCGCTGCGGGGCTTTTTATTTGCCCTAACATTGTTAGGCTCAGCAGACTGCCCGAGTCACCTCGGGTATGTACCAGTTCCCACAGAGGGGCGTAGTACTTGACAAAGTCAAGTTGGGGCGTTACATTCTTGGGATGGCAGCAACACCTGAGTCCAAGATCAAGGACAAGATCAAAGCTCTGTTCAAGCAGTACGGCATCTACTACGCTATGCCAATCGGCACGGGCTACGGCAACAGCGGCGTGCCCGACTTTCTTGCGTGCGTGCAAGGTCACTTCCTGGCGGTGGAGGCGAAGGCGGGGAAAGGTCGGGTGACAGCCCTTCAGCTCAAGCACATAAATCAGATCAAAGTACAGGGCGGCACAGCCTTGATTGTCAACGAGAAAAACATAGACGAACTAGCGTTACTACTGGAGCAGCTTTCATGGACACTGGAACAGAAATCAGAGACGCCGTAAAGATCGTCATTCAACAGATGCGCGAGCACCCCGAGGAATTTGAAGACTCTAATTCCCGGTTTGGATGGCTGAACAGCGCAGACCTAACAAGGTTAGGGTTCAACAAAGCGGAGATTGAAGCGTTTGATGCGGGGCTAGCCGACATGCGGTATCGCAAGTTTCACAACTCTGTGCTTAACTCAATGCTCGAAGAGCCGCCTTTTGACCATAGCAGCAAGTACATGCTGACTGAGAAGCTTATAAACGACCCATCAATAGGTATACGCAACCGCATGCAACTCCAAGGTAATTCTCTGAAGCCCACCCCGTGAACATTCTCAGCTTAGATTTCGAGACGGCGTACGACCGTGAGTTCAGCCTGTCCAAGATGACCACTGAGGAATACATCCGTGACTCACGCTTCGAGGTGATCGGTGTAGCGGTGCAGGTCCATGACGGCGAGCCCAAGTGGTTTTCGGGTACGCGCAAAGAGACGAAAGAGTGGCTTGGGCAGTTCAACTTCTCCAACAACTTAGCTTTGGCGCATAACGCCATGTTCGATGCGGCCATCTTGAATTGGCACTTCGGCATCACAGCCGAGGGGTGGATTGACACGCTTAGCATGGCCCGTGCCTTGCACGGTACGGAAGTGGGCGGCAGTTTGAAGGCACTAGCGCACTATTACGATGTGGGCGTCAAGGGCAAGGAGGTGCTTAACGCGCTGGGCAAGTGGAGAAATGACTTCAATCGGCACGACCTAGCGAGGTACGGCGAATACTGCTGCAACGATGTAGCGTTGGCCTACTCAATTTTTCAATACATGGCCACGGACTTTCCTAAGCCCGAACTTCGGCTCATCGACCTAACGATCAAGATGTTTGCCGAACCGACTCTGTACCTGGACAATACGGCTCTGATGCGGCATTACGGAGAGGTAAGCACACGGCGCGAAGAGTTGCTGGAGAACTTCTCTGAAAGCGATTTGATGAGCAACCTCAAGTTCGCCGAGTTGCTCAGAACCTGGGGCGTGGAGCCGCCGATGAAGGTCAGCCTGATTACGGGCAAGGATACATTTGCTTTTTCCAAGACCGACGAGGACTTCAAGGCGTTACTGGAGCACGAGAACCCGGAAGTCCAAGCACTTGTGGCTGCTCGCCTTGGCGCGAAGTCAACGATTGAGCAGACCCGCACCGAACGGTTTGTTCAGATTTCTGCGCGCGGCCCGATGCCTGTGCCCTTGCGCTACTACGCTGCCCACACTGGGCGGTGGGGCGGGGACGACAAGCTCAACCTACAGAACATCCCCCGCGAAAGCCCGCTGAGGAAAGCCATCGTTGCTCCTGCTGGGTACGTCATCTGCGATGCCGACTCGTCTCAGATCGAAGCGCGTACCTTAGCGTGGCTAGCGAATCAGGATCATTTGGTGCAAGCATTTGAGATGGGTGAAGATGTATACAAAATCATGGCTGCGGCTATCTACGCGAAGAACGTCGAAGCGGTTACCAAAGACGAGAGGTTCGTTGGCAAGACAACTATTCTCGGAGCCGGTTATGGCATGGGAGCTAAGAAGTTTCAAGCTGCTCTTAAAAGTAAGCGCGTGGAAGTTACGCTGGAGGAAGCGCAGCGGATTATCAATACCTACCGTGATACGAACCATAAGATACCCGAGCTTTGGAAGAGGGCGCACGGGATTTTAGATACCATGATTTCAAACCGGCATACTTCGTTTGGGGGTCGGATCAATGCGCCTGATGCCGAAGGGCTTGGAATCTTAGAGGTCGATGGCAAGAACGGCATCCGTCTGCCCAACGGGATGTACGTGCGCTACCCCAATTTGCGTAAGCAGCAAGACCCGGAGAGCGGTAAGTACGAGTATGTGTACGACACCAAGAAAGGCAAAACCACGGTGCCCAACCGTATATACGGCGGCAAGGTTGTCGAGAATGTCTGTCAGGCGCTAGCCCGAATCATAATCGGCGAACAGATGCTGATGATTGCCAAGAAGTACCGAGTCGTGATGACGGTGCATGACGCCGTTGCTTGTTTGATCCCCGAGGACGAAGCTGAGCAAGGCAAAGAGTACGTTGAACTGTGCATGAGGCTGCGTCCATCGTGGGCTCCCGATTTACCCCTGGACTGTGAAGCTGGATATGGACAAAGTTATGGCGACTGCTAAAAGCAAAAGATGCAAACCAACCCCAAACTTTACGAAAGTATACAAAAACATGTCTCAAGCTACATACACGACTTCCCCGATTGTTGATTACGCTTACCCCACCATGATGGCTGAGAAGGCGCTTAAAGAGTTGCACAGTGCCGTACTAAATAAAAAGTGGTACGAAGCTCGACAACAAGCACTAAACACGATACGGTGGACGACAGAGGCGCACGCCGCGCTGCTGGTCATGGAGAAGGAGGAGGGGTGAATGCGAACCCTAATCGACATCTTCGCCGCAGCTTGGTTGTTAGCCTTGCTTGCCTCGGTACTGCTTGGCCCATTCGTGGCGCTTGCAATGCTCGTAGCGTATCTAGTGGGGTAAAGATGGACATCGTTTGGTCGTACAGCAGCCTCAAGACCTTTGAGCAGTGCCCTAAAAAGTACTATCACTTAAAGATTGCCAAGGATGTCAAAGACGTCCCGCATGAGGCAGCCATCTACGGCGGGGACGTGCACAAAGCCGCAGAGGAGCACGTCCGTGACGGCAAACCGATGCCCAAAAAGTACTCGTACATGCAGCCGATATTGGAGTCGTTGAAGAACATCCCCGGTGACAAGCACTGCGAGCTTGAGCTTGGCCTTACTGAAGAACTCAGAGCCTGTGCTTTCAAGGCGCCTGACGTGTGGTGGCACGGGATCATCGATCTGCTGATCGTGGACAGACTCAAGGGGCTAGCCCACATGGTGGACTACAAGACGGGCAAGAGCGCACGCTACGCCGACACTAAGCAGTTGGACTACATGGCTACGGCTGTGTTTGCCCACTTCCCCGAGGTCAATAAGATCAAGTCGGCCCTACTGTTCGTAGTGAGCAACGAGTTCGTCCGCAAAGAGCATCACGCTATATTCAAAAGCGACTACATACAACCGGCTATTGTCCACCTTAACCAACTTAAGAAAGCCAAAGAGTTTGATGTATGGAATCCAAACAGCGGCCCGTTGTGCCGCTTCTGCCCAGTTAAAAAATGTAAGCACAACATGAGCTAACCATGAACGAAATGACCCGGGCCCGAGGCGCTGAAATCCATCAAGCAGGGAGCAAGCGATGATATTTGACTCGACTGAACTTTCGGATAACCCCTACTACGGCGCAGTCCGTGTAATAGCGGGTGAAAAAGGCACGGGCAACAGCGAAGAAACAATCATTGAGTTTGAGACTCCCGCAGGGTTTGCCCAGCCTATGGAAGTGGTAATTTTCACCGGCGTCGGAGGTATCAAGGACGAAAAAATTTACAGCCTAAAAGACGTACACACTATCAGCATAAAGATCACTGGCGAATGGGAAGGCGGAGAGATACTGCAAGGTTTGACAGAACTCATACACCGCCTTAAATTAAAATCTTTGTTATTAGGCTAATAGGAGGCAGCCATGCCCTACGTAAACAAACCCCGTCCGTATAAAAAAGAGTACCAACAGCAGCTTGAGCGCGGCGAAGGCCGTTCTCGACTAGAGCGACAGCGTGCTCGTGAGCAGTTTGATCAGAAGAACCCTGACCGCGACAAAGACGGCACCGCCGATAAGCGTGAGGGTAAGGACTTGGCCCATCGTGTTGCACTGAGCAAAGGCGGCACTAACGGCCACGGCGTCAAGGTCGAGAGCGTAGCGGGCAACCGTTCATTCAAGCGCAACTCTGCACACAAGGTGGTGTCGGAGGCGAGTAAGCGGGAGCGGAAAAAGTGAGCAGAACATGCTGAAAGAAGATCACATTGCGCACGCAGCAAAGATACTGGAAGAAATACAAACGTCACGGAGGCGAGACGAGAAGCTAGAAGCCACAACCGACCTAAAGATGTTTGTGGTCAAAGAGCTTGTAAGTATCGCTAACGAATGCCCTGACCCGCGAATCAAATTACAGGCGTTAGATTACCTCTACAAAATTGCCGAAGGCATGGAAAAGAACTTGAAGTAATGGACCACCAAGATTTTCTATCCGGCTACAACTGGCCGTGCCCACCTGGGCTCACCCCGTTTGTGCATCAGAAAGAGACCGCTGCGTTTCTGTCTGCTAAACGCAAAGCCTTCTGCTTCAATGAACAAGGCACCGGCAAAACAGCCTCGGTGATTTGGGCGACCGACTACTTGATGAAGATGGGACTGCTACGCCGGGTGTTGGTGGTGTGCCCCCTGTCAATCATGCACTCTGCATGGCAGCAAGACTTATTTAAGTTTGCTGTTCATCGTCGCGTTGATGTGGCTTACGGTAGCGCCAACAAGCGCAAGGAGATCATCAACAACGGAGCCGAGTACGTCGTCATCAACTTTGACGGCGTGTCTATCTGCAAGGCCGAGATCATCAACGGCGAGTTTGACCTGATCGTGATCGATGAAGCCTCTGCCTACAAGAACGCGCAGACCGATAGATGGAAGACACTGCGTGATGTGATGAAGCACGTCAAGGGGCTGTGGATGTTGACCGGTACCCCGGCTGCGCAGTCGCCTGTGGATGCTTACGGTTTGGCTAGGCTCGTGAACCCCGATGGCGTGCCGCCCTTCTACGGTCAGTTCCGCGATCAGGTCATGTATCCGGTAACACAGTATCGGTGGGTGCCCAAAGACTCTGCACAAGCAACGGTGCATCGTGTACTACAACCGGCTATCAGATTCGAGAAGCGTCAGTGTCTTGATCTACCGGAGGTCACCTTCTCCGACCGAGACGCACCGATGACGCCGCAGCAGGTCAAGTACTACAAGAAGCTCAAGACCGACATGCTCATGGAAGCGGCGGGAGAGGAGATCAGCGCGGTCAACGCAGCGGTCAAGCTCAACAAACTACTTCAGATTGCATGCGGCTCGGTGTACACGGACACGGGCGAGGTCGTGGACTTTGATGCGAGCAACAGACTAACCGCAGTTCGGGAAGTCATCGACGAGACCGCAAACAAAGTCCTGGTGTTCGTGCCGTTCACGCACACAATCAAACAGGTACACGACTACCTGACCAAGCAGGGCATCACCGTTGACATCATCAACGGCGGGGTTCCTGTGCATAAGCGCACCGACATTGTCAGGCGGTTCCAGGCAAACCCCGATCCCAAGGTGCTCATCATACAGCCGCAAGCTGCATCCCACGGACTTACCCTGACTGCTGCCGACACAATCGTTTGGTACGCTCCTGTAACCAGTGTGGAGACATACCTACAAGCCAACGCACGTATTGACCGGCCCGGACAAAAGAACGCCATGACAGTGGTGCACATCAAGGGGAGCTCAGTCGAGTCGCGCTTGTACTGGTTGCTGCGCAACAGAATTTCTAATCACGACAAGATTGTTGAACTTTACAAACAAGAGTTGGTTGAAGGTACTTGACAAAGTCAAGTAGACCCTTACAATACACCCACAATCGACAACGAAGGAGCTAACGTGGACGCCGAAGTTCAAGCCGAAGGCACCCCCAAAATTAGCAGCGTACCGCTGGAGAAGCTGACCGCGACCTACATCAAGATCAGGGACGCACGCAGCACACTCACCCGCGACTACGAGCGCAAAGATGCTGAACTTGAAGAACAGCTTTCCATCATTGAGCAGGAGATGCTTGAGGTGTGTAAAGCCCTGGACGCCAGCAGCATCAAGACAGACGCAGGGACAATCATTCGTTCGGTCAAGTCACGGTACTGGACTAATGATTGGGATTCGATGTACCGCTTCATCTCTGAGAACGGTGCGTTTGCCCTGCTGGAAAAGAGACTGCATCAGACTCACATGAAGCAGTTTCTTGAAGAGAATCCCGACAAGCACCCTGCTGGGCTCAATGTCGAGCGGGAGTTCACCGTGGTTGTTAGACGTTCCAAGGAAAGTTAGAAATGAGTAATCTCGTACTTAGCCAAGACCTGCCCGACTTCCTGCAACAGCAGGGTGTTAGCGAACTCACCAAGCAACTCGCCGGTCGTTCCGGCATCAAGCGCATCGTGCCTAAGAACGGCACCTTCAAGCTGATGGTCAGCGGCGAGGAGATGGGCAAGATCAAGGACGACCTGAATGCCATTATCGTCAACGCCGCGCTGAAGGTTGGCCGCATCTTCTACATGAAGCAGTGGACGCCCGACGCCGAGCCGACTGCACCGGACTGCTTCAGCAACGACGGCAACACGCCCGACGCCAAGGCAGCTAACCCGCAAGCGAGCAACTGCAACGACTGCCCTCAGAACGTCAAAGGCTCTGGTCAAGGCCAGTCCAAGGCGTGCCGCTACAGCCGTCGTATCGC
>SXGQ01681483.1_pt1 | contig 15108 bp, 29 predicted proteins | sample 3178371 | NCBI WGS metagenome assembly SXGQ01 (sample SAMN11356859, study PRJNA531348) | freshwater metagenome | isolation source: freshwater sample F1-20 | place: China: Fuxian Lake, Yuxi | collected 2017-12-25
GGCGCAGGCGGCACAGGCACAGATGTTTCTACTTTTATCGGCGGCTCAGCGTTGTACCACGGTGCAGGCGGTGGTGGAGGTTCACGGTCATCCACAGGCGGCACGGCAGGCAACAGCACAGGCGGTAACGGTGGTTCGTCAGCAGCGCAAGGTTCTAACGCAACAGCAACCAACTACGGCTGCGGCGGTGGCGGCGGTTCAGCAACGCAGGGCGGTGCTGGCGCAGATGGAGTGGTGTATGTCCGATTCCGCTAAGAACTATTGCGCCAAACTTGTGAACAGCGTCGTCACCGAAATCATTGTTGCCGACTATGCGTGGGCGACAGCGAACCTTGACGGCGAATGGCATAACTTAGGTGGCGAGCCACTGACCGTCGCTATCGGTTTCACCTATGATGCTGTGAATGATGTGTTTGTTGCACCAGAAGTTGAGGTAGTGGAATGACTCGTTCGTATTTGGGTTATGTGTCATCGCAAACAACGGACACGATTATTGTGCAGGGCTACGGCGTAGCAACAGGTGGCACATCGTCATCTATCACGGTTGATAGTCAGGCGTACACGCTTCTGACTTTCACGGGTGACGGTACTTTGACGGTTACGAAATCGGGTTTGTTTGATGTGCTCGTTTTCGGCGGCGGCGGTGGTGGGTCGTCATCTCAGATTGATTTAAATCGACCAGCAGGCGGCGGCGGTGCAGGTGCAAGAACTATCAGCACCATCTACCTTGATGCAAATGCTTCTATCACTATCGGTGCTGGCGGTGCTGGCGGAACGAGCCTGGGCTTCGGAACTCAGGGCGGTGCTTCTGTTGTCGGCTCAAAACTGGCAGTAGTCGGCGGTGGGTCAGGTCAAAACCCTTTCAATATCACTAGCACGGTTGTCAATGCCATTCGTGGCGGTTGCGGTGGCGGCGGCGCAGGGAACACCAACTTCACAGACGGTGCAGCATCGTTGTATGCGAACACCGATTATGGTCGTGCAGGCGGCAACGGTGTCAACGAATCCAGCGGCGGCGGCGGCGGTGGTGCTGGTGCTGTCGGAAGCAACGGTGTAACAACGACGGGTGGCGCAGGTGGCGCAGGCATAGAAGTCAATACTTTCATTGCAGGTTCATCACTATTCAAGGCTGGTGGCGGTGGTGGTGGCGGTGCTACTGGTGGTGCTGGCGGTTCATCTATCGGCGGTGCAGGTGGCAATGCGTCAAGTGCAGGTTCGGCGGCTTCATCAAATACGGCTAGTGGTGGTGGCGGCGGCGGTAGAGGTGGAACCAATAACGGCGGCAATGGTGGTTCAGGCATCGTCTATGTAAGGTTCAAGGTGTAACAATGGCACACTTCGCTTGGCTTGACGATAAGAATGTGGTGATTGGTGTATCGGTAGTGGACAATGTAAATCTGCTTGACGAGAATGGCAACGAATCCGAAGCAGTCGGCATCGCCTACCTAACACAGGTTCACGGCGAAGGCAAAACTTGGAAGCAGACTTCGTACAACGCAAACTTCCGAGCCAAGTACGCAGGCATCGGTGACACCTATGATGCTGTGAACGACATCTTTGTAGCACCCCCAACAGAAAGCGAACCAGAATGAAACTCAACAAGAAACACCAGGCCATGCTCGCTTCGTATGGCCGTAGCGTTCTAGCCGCGGTTCTCGCGGTTGTTGCCACGGGTAACTACGCGCTTGATGACCTCGGTAAAGCGGCGCTGGCCGCGGCGTTGCCACCGCTTCTACGCTGGGCGAACAAGCATGACCCATCGTTCGGGCGCGGTTCCTGAACCGCTAACCAGGTGGGTATGTGGTTATGTTGCCTGTTGAACGCGTCATCCTGCCAAATGACCTGAAAGGTGTTACGCCTGGCGCGTTGCCACCAGCGTTATTGAGGGAAGTCAAACCGTATGGCTGGTTACACCACTTGGCCGCTGACGCGTACCATTCGTTGCGTTCCGCCGCTGTATCCGATGACATCAAGCCGTTCAAGCCGACTTCTGGTGGGGATACTTACCGTTCTTTGGCGATGCAACGCGCTGGGTTCTTGGCGCGTTACCAGAAGGCGCCGATTGCTGGTGCTTCTACGCGTACATGGGATGGCGTGAAGTGGTATCTGAAGCCTGGTTACGCGCCGATGGCCGCACCTGGTTCAAGTAACCACAACCTGGGGATTGCTGTGGATGTCTGGTCTGCTTCTGGTGAGCGCCTGGCGTGGATGTTGAAGAACTGTGCGCGGTTCGGTTGGTCGTGGGAAGTTCAATCTGAGCCGTGGCATATCCGTTATGTGGCTGGGGATAGTGTTCCTGAAGCGGTCAAAGCGTGGAAGGAAGCAAATGGATAACGAAATGGCGATGGTTGTGGTGGCTGTGATTACGGCGGTTGGTGGCGTGGTGGTCGCGATGATTCATTCGGCGCGTAAGGAGAACCGTGCTGACCATGCGGTAGTTACCGACAACCTGGTTCTTTTGACGCAGATTGCCCTACGGACTGAGGGGAAGGTTGATACTGTGAAAGAGGAACTTCACGAACACCTTGATTGGCATACGGGAGAAGACAATGGGAGAACTCGGCAATCAACTACGGAATGAAGGTAGTCCGCGGCGTAATGTGTTCCGCGTTGATGAAATCCTCGCGGAGTTAGATGAAGAAGACAAGTCTGATTTGATGGCCGCCATCCAAGATGAAGCGATGACCACGGCGGCGATTACGCGTGTGTTACGCCGTAACGGTCATGCGTTGAGCGAGAACGCGATTCGTAACTACCGAAGGATTCATTATGGGTTTCGCTGAGGAACTCGCGTCGGAGAACCAGGTGGAAGATAAGCGGTTGCGCCGTGAGCGTGACGCGGCGGTTCACCGCGCCGAAGAACTACAGAAGCAACTGACGGAAGCGAATCGTGCTTTGACGGTGATTGACCGTAGTGAACAGTTGGAGTTATCACCGCCACGCTGGTTATCTCCTGAAGCACCGAAGAAGAAGGCCGCCACCGTAGTCGCGATGCTTTCAGATACACACTTTGATGAAGTGGTGTTACCAGAAGAAGTGGATTTCTTGAACTGTTACAACCGTGAGATAGCGGTGAAGCGCTTGGAAGCCTGGTCGCGTGGCCTGGTAAAGATGTCGCGTCACTATTTGGCTGGGATGAAGTATGACGGTTGTGTTCTGATTCTTGGTGGTGACATCTTCTCTGGTGACATTCATGAGGAACTAGCGGAAACGAACGAGGACACGATGATTGGTTCACTCTTGTTCTGGAGTGAGCAGATAGCGGCGGCGGTAGAGATGTTGGCCACAGAGTTCGGGAAGGTTCATGTCGCTTCGGTAGTCGGTAATCACGGGCGCACCAGCAGGAAGCCGCGTATGAAACTGCGCGCGAAGACGAACTTTGATTGGTTATTGGCGAAGATGGTTCAACGCCATTTCGTTTCGGATAAGCGTGTTACATTCGTGATACCTGAAGGCGCTGACGCGTTCTTTCATGTGTACGGCCACGGGCAACTGATTACTCACGGTGACCAGGCCACGGGCGGCGCTGGTATCGGTGGCATCTATCCGCCGATTATGCGGTTACGCGCACGAAAGGCGCAACGGTATCTCGCGACAGGCCAAAACTTCAGCACACTTTGGATGGGGCATTGGCATCAGTATCTTCCGTCACCGTCACTCATCGTGAATGGGAGCATGAAGGGATTGGATGAGTACGCGTTCATAAATAACTTCGGCCACGAAGTGCCACAACAAGCGATGGCAATCGTTACCCCTGAACATGGCATCACGGTTCAAGCGCCTATCTTCTGCCAGAACCGTAAGCGAGAAGGCTGGTAGTTATGTGCCGCTGTCGGTTTCAACGGTGGATAACCACTTGCGAAGGCGCAGATGAGAATGATGATGACTGACTACGCGAAGGTTCTAGTCATTTGGCTTGATGCTCACGCGGCCAGCGACGGGTGGATTGCGGCAGATGACATGGATAAGGAACCGTGCCGCGTCAGCACCCTGGGTTGGTTGATTCCAGAAGCAAAAGCAGGTCATGTGACGGTGGCGCAAACTGTCGCGACAGACGGTGACTGTTACCATCTGTTTTGCGTTCCCGTAGGCATGGTTGAATCCTTGATTGTTCTGTGAAGTGTGGTGGCCACTTTATTCAATGGTTGCGCCACAACGAGAATATGGATAGGTTGTTGTCGCGCGGTGTCCCCTTCTCCGCCGCGTGGGGTAGCCAGCGGCGTTCACCTCCTTTGCGCCGCTGGCACCTCGTCATCTGACTTGTGAAGTTTCTTCCGATTGACGCAACCTCATAACACCCCTGAGGCATGATGAACCTGGTGGTATTTCTGCCACCACAAAGGAGACATCATGAAACTGATAGAGAAACCTGAACACGGCAGTCTGGAGTGGTTGCTGAAACGCCACCGCGACGGAGATGGCCGTGTCGTATTCGGTGCGTCAGAAGCGCCAGCGCTGATGGGGCAATCCCCCTGGTTGTCGCGTCCTGAACTGTTCGCCGCGAAGATAACCGAACCGACAGTCGGTAAAGAGACTGCGGCGTTCCGCCGCGGCAACCTCATTGAACCCGTGCTGGTAGCGGAGGCTGGCGTGGTTCTCGGCATCCCGACAATCAAGACATCGCCGTTCATGTATCAGCGTGACCGCTGGATTATCTCGCTAGACGGAGTGGATGACTCGTTCACGCCATCCGTAGTGATTGAAGCAAAGACAACCAGCCGCCACCGTGTACGCGATGCGGAAGACCTACCAACCGAATGGTTATGGCAGGCCTGGGCGCAACGCCTGGTGACGGGCGCAGATGTCTGGTTCTCCGTGCTTGACGCTGAGCAGAGCATCACGGTGGTTCAATGCCCAGATAATCCACAAGCGCTGGCATCACTCGCGGAGGAGGCGGCCAGGTTCGCGGAAGCGATTGAAGCCAACGAACCGCCAGCAGACTTCGCGGAAGCCGTGATTGACGCGGATACCGTCGCGAAGATATGGCGCGCCAAACCAACCGAGATTGAAGTACCTGAATCTGATATGTATTGGCTTCAGCAGATGGTTCACGCGAAGGAACTGATGGCAGAAGGTGAAGCAATCAAGAAGAACGCGGAAGACCACATCGCTATGCTCCTGAAGGAGAACGAGGTCGGCACCTATCAGGGTGTCAAAGTCGTATCGTGGAAGGAACAGGCTGGCCGTAGTTCGCTGGATACGAAGGCGTTACGCGAGGCGCATCCCGACATCGTGGCGCATTTTGAGCGCCAGGGGAAGCCGTTTCGCGTTATGCGTACCCACAAGATTGCGAGTCCAACAGCATGATGATGTTCTTCAGCGTTGATGGCGCGTACGGTTCTGCCGAGACACGCGACCTGCTCATCATTGACTGCGCGCAGTTCACGGATGAAGATTGGCAACGCATTCAGGAATCAACGGATTCACGCCGCATAGAAGTGGCGTGGAGTATCGCGTCATCATATGACGCGGTGGAATATCAACCAACAACAAAGGAGAACAGTAATGTCATTTGACCTACAGGGATATGTGGATGTGGCGGAACGCATCCGTATGTTCAAAGAGAAGTATCCGAACGGTTCACTTCAACCGTTAGACCACAGCAAACCGTTTGATGTGATGGCGGTGGGCGAACGGATGTTCGTCGTGTATGTGGCCGCCGCATACCGCACCCCTGAAGACCAGAGGCCAGGTGTCGGCATGGCGTGGGAACCGTACCCAGGTAAGACTCCATACACGCGTGACTCGGAACTGATGAACGCTGAGACATCAGCATGGGGACGCGCCATCATCGCGGCGCTTGCTTCTGATACGCAGAAGATTGCGTCAGCGGAAGAAGTGCGGAACCGCCAGGCACAGACTCCGTTGGCGGAGGCGTATGACCCGAAGGGTTCGGTGCCGTTCCCGAACGGCGCGCAGGTCATTCCCATCGCGAAACCAGCCGCACCACTGCAACAGTCACGCGAGCAGATGATTGCGGCATCTGAACGAAAGTCGCAGTCACTCAAGGCCAGCGCCACCTCACCGAATGTGAGTGAGGCGCAAGTCAAACTGCTTCAGAAACTCGCGAAGGAACGCAACCTTGATTTGGTTCAGTTCGCCACCGAGGAAACGGGTCGCACCATTACGGATGTCACCGCGCTCACCAAGAAGGAAGCATCCAACCTGATTACGGTGCTGATGAACCTCAAGGGTGCGTCATGAACGAGACCTATCTTTACGCGATTGGCCAGCATCCGCGCGACCCAGAAACGGAACTTACCTATCAGGTTCAGTCACGCAAGCCAGGTGGCAAGTATGTAACTAGGATGACCACGAAGCGCCGCTTACACGCGTACTTCTGGTACACATCCCTGAACATTGGTTACGGCTACGCGAAGCGCTTGGTCTGCGATGGCACGGTCATGGAACGGGCGCAATCATGAAGCACTATTGGTTGCGTTGCCACCACCAGGGCAGGAAGTGGGTTCACTCATACCACGCCAATAGTGACCGTGAAGCGATTGACATCGGTGCCGAGAAGATGCAGAAACTTGCGCATCAGAACCAGGCTGGCCTCAGCGACTTTGAGCGGCGGCAGGTGGATGATTGGCACAACGGCATCGTTGATGTGATAAACGAGGTCGGGGTGGTTATCGCTGAGATGGCGGTGCGTGATGACCGCTGAACTACCTTACGCAGGCACGGAAGGGTTCGTCGGGCGGCCAGCCAGCGCAGAACGCGCTAGGCGTAACGCGCAAGATGGTACTTCGCACGACAGGCAACACCGTGTGCTTCGCTATTTGGCAGAATATCCTGGCGGCTTGACCTGGGTTGAACTAGGTGAGGTGCTACGGCTACACCACGGCCAGGTATCTTCCACGCTGTCGGTGCTTCATCAGGCAGGGAAGGTATTTCAGTTACGGTTGAAGCGTGGCCGTTCACATCCGTATGTTCACGCGCAACACCGCTATCTCTACATCGCTGATGAGAGGTACGACCAACCGACACGCACCAACGCATCCATGCTTCAGTCGCGGCTTGACACGGCGGAAGCCGTGTTAGAAGTCGCGCTTGACCAGGGTGAGAGCAGGGGTGCGCCCATCGCTGAACCTGAAGCGCGGCTCATACGGGCGGCATTGAGCGCGCTCAGAGGTGAGGATGCGTAGGCATTGGCGCGACCAGGCGGCGTGTCGTGGCCTACCGATGGATTGGTTCTTCCCTGAGAAACCAGGTGGTAATACTTCGTATGACCAGGGGAAGCGCGTCTGCTTGACCTGCCCCGTGACGGAACAGTGTTTGGCGCTGGCCGCTGACTTCGTTGCGACGGGCGATAGGTACGGTTTATTCGGTGGCAAAACTCCAGCGGAACGCAGGTTCGCGCGCCGCGTAAGCATCAACAATGTGTTATGGCAAGGACAATCATGGTGAAAGGGGATTGTTATGGAAGACCGCAAAGGCGAGTGCCAGGGTGACGCTGAGCGTTGCTCGTTAGGTGCAAAGTGTCCTATCTTCGGGCTGTTGGGGAAACCTGGGCGCGACGGTAAGCGGCGTGTCCGTGGATGCGGTGACCCACGCGCCAGGGGGAAACGCAACCGAGCGAAAGGGGATAGCAAGGCTCGGCGCGCACGGAAGAAGTTAGGTATCACGGGCGCTAACACTCGCCACGAAGAACATTGGGGAGGCCACCTGCGCATAGAAGTGAAAGCAGGCGCCCAAGTTCAACCGATAGCGACCAGGTTCCACCAGGCTGAAAGGCAGTCTGCCCAGGCGAAAGCCATCGGAGACATCCGCCCGTTCGTAATGGTGGCTATGCCTGATGATACGCAAGATGGCATCGTGTTGATGCGGCTGTCGCAGTTTGCGTTGCTGTTCGGTGGCCAGGAATGAGCATCCGTATCATGTCAATCGTGTGGGCGCAAAGCCCGTACCGTGGTGAGGCGCTACTCCTTCACCTGGCGCTTGCTGATTTCGCTAACGATGAGGGTAAATGTTGGCCATCGCAGAAGACGCTCGCGAAGAAGGCGCGGTGTTCTGAGAACTATGTGCGCGTGGCAATCAAGAAGATGATTACCGATGGCCTGGTGGAGATAACTGAACGGTCAAACGGGCGCGGTAACTCAATCTCGTATCAATTGAAACCCCACTCAGCAAATCCCCATTCGCCAGAAGGAGAAACCCCATTCGCCACGATTTCTACACCACTTATTAAGAACCATCATGAACCATCACTTGCGATTGAGTTCAATCAGTTCTGGGAAGCGTACCCTCGGAAGATTGCTAAGGGTACGGCGATGAAGGCGTTCGCGAAGGCGTTCACGCGGAACCCTGGCCTCAAACTTGAGGAACTGTTGAAGGCGGTGAAAGCATACGAGGACACCATCAGCGACATCCGCTACTGCGCGTATCCAGCAACCTGGTTGAACGGTGAACGCTGGGCGGACAACCTGGAAGCAAAATCCGCTAGTGTGGTCATCACCGACCACGAACACGCACGGAGTTTCGGAGCCGCCATGAGGCATACGGGTCGCACGGAAGAACAACTACTTGCCGCAACAGAACACTATTCAGCCGCAGAACGGCAAGCGGCCTTAGATGAGTATCGGAGTTCACGATGAAACTGAAACTTTGCATCCTTGCCATCATCCTCGTAGCCGTCTGGTTGGTGACGGGAACGAACGCGCAAGCGCCCGTACCGACAACCACCACGACTACGACCACGGTGGCCGCCACAACCACCACTACGACAACCTTGCCGCCGTACACGCATCCTGAATGTGTTGAATACCTGGCGCTGGCCGTAACGCTCGGATGGGAAACGGAAAACCTGCCGATGTTGGAACGCGTAATGTGGAAGGAATCGCGTTGTCAGCCGCATCAGTTGAACGCATTTGACCCAAACGGCGGAAGCCTCGGCCTTACCCAGGTGAATAAGTTCTGGTGTCTTCCATCTCGCTACTATCCAGATGGCTACCTACAGACATACGGTGTGCTGGCCACTTGCGATGACTTGTTCAATCCGTCAAGCAACCTGGTTGCGGCGCTCGCCATCTTTGACTACGCGGATGGATGGTCGCAATGGGGATTATGATTCGCGCCAGACGCGTTGCTGTGCGTTCTAGTGAGCGATAATCATCATCGGGTAGCGCGGTGGCGCTGGACACCAGAATCGGCCGTGGCGTGGGGTTACGGCCAGGTGGCCTCACAACGGATGAGTAGTTATGGGCGTTCTTAGATGGCTGGCTAAGGTCTGGCTGGGGTGGTAGGCTGAACCCAAGGCTCAAAGGAGGGTCATGACATGAAGCACTACCGAGGAGTAACCAGGTTCAGGATTACCATAATCGCGGTTGCCAACCCTGTACCGCGAAGTTGTTACCGACTTCGCTTACAGTTCGCTGACCACGCCGAAGAGCGGTATGTCGTCGGCCACAGCATCAGCAAGATGTGCGAACAACTTGACTGGGCGCTTGATGTCTTGGGCGCAAGCGTCAAAGATGGCGTTCTCGTCTTCACACCTGAACAATGCCAACAGTTACAAAGCCCAAGGCCTGAGTTCCATGTCAAGCACGAAGATTCCATGCGGTTGTTACTGGAGTGGTTTTATCCACTCCCAACCGACTATGCGGTTCAAGCGGTCAAGTAATGAACGCCACCACCAACCATCTCCCATCAGCATCCGCTGTTGGGGTAACCAATAACCAACCAAAGGAGAATGCCATTACTACCATCACAGCAACCCAGGTGGACACCAAGCCCACCTTCAACTTCATCCCTGACACGGATGTGAACAACCGAACCAAACTCGCACGGATGGCGAAGCAGTTCGCTGGCATGCCTGGCGTACTTCACACTCCAAAGGTGGGAACGCTGGTGATTACCGAAGCGCGCCCAGGCCAAGAACTCTTTGGCTACCGCTATGCAGAGTTGGTGGAAGTGCGTTACGGAACCGTTTGCGCTGAAATGAATGAGTTGGCTAACCAGCCATTTACGATTACGGCGGCGTACTTTGAGAAGGACGAGTCCGTTCTCGCGTATGCGTTCAAGACGCGTGAATCCAGCGAGACCTACTACTACCGTCCCAGCGCTTACCACCTGGTGGACAGCGAGGTTGATTCGCTGACGGTTGCTGGCGTGGAGTACAAGTGCCGCGGATTCAATGAATCGCTGGGCGAAACGCTGTCAAAGCACCTGGGTTATGACGGTAACCAATACGCCACGGCTGAGCGCATCATCACCAAAGCCAAAGAAGAGGCGCAGGCGGCGGAACTCCACCAGGCCAAGATTGACGCGGCGTACGAGAAGCACGGTGACACGGGCTGGCGTTCACGCCACCTCAGAAGCCAGGCGCAATCCATGACGCGCGATGAACACTTTGACAACCAGGCGGCAATCAAAGCCGCGGTTGGTGAAGTCATCCGCTTGATGGAACGCGAACTGTGGGACATCTGCGCGAAGTCCGTAGGCAAACTGCGTACCGAGGTTCAGGTAAGCGGCCTCTGCGACGATGAGGCTGACCGTTACGGCTTCGTGACGCTGGCTGAGGTTGAGCGCTACATCTTGCGCCGCTGGGCTACGGATGGCTGGTCTGACCAGGCTGGCATCCGTGAGTTCGTGGCTCGCGAGTTCGTACGGAACAACTTCTAGTCATGGCCAACCAGGTTCACGCCTGCGTATCCTGCGCCGAGGTCTTCCCCTCGGCGCAGGAACAAGCGTCACATTGGGCGGCGGTACATCACCGTGGCCGCGTGGCTACCAGCCAGCGGTTGCGCCGCACCTCGTTCTGCTGGCGTTGCGCCAGCGAGATACCCGTAGGCGTACTCAGTTGCGCCTGCGGTTTCACACACCAACCAACCAAAGGAGAAAGCAAGTAATGACCACCAATGAAATCACCGACCCAGAGGTGGCGGCTGAACTAGCCGACATCCACCATCGGTACGACCTGGCGCGTTACCACCTACGACAGGCCGCCAACCAACTGCTGAGGCTCAGCAAGGAATACGGCCTCACTTATGGCGAGGACACGGAAGACAGCGCTGGCCTCATTAAGAAGGCACATGACCAGGTGGGCTTTGACCGTGAATACTTCACGGAGTTCCTGAAAGCGATGGCTGAGTAATGAAGCAGTCAAACTTTGATAAGTGGCTGACCACTGACCCGAACGGTGAACCAGAGCCAGAACTGATTACCGTTGATAACAGCCGTTGTTCGGACTTCTCCGTGGATGGGCTGACTTGCCGCTATTGCGACAAGCACATTGGGTTCATCGTGGATGAGCATGGTGGATTCGCTGGCCACGATGACTTTGTTTATTTGGATGTCGGTGGCGCACCAGGTGAAATCTTCTGTTGCGTCGTTTGTGCAGAAGGCATCATTGAGTTTGAAGCGCTGGTGAAGCCATGACCACATTTGCTTACAGCCCAGCGAAGGCAATCGCTGACATGATTACCGACATCATCTTTGACGGTGGCCACAACTGTATCGTTGCTGGTTCAATCCGCCGTGGCGCGAAGCGCGTCAGCGACATTGACATCGTCGTAGATGCCAGCAACTTCAACGCGGTGAACATTCCCGATTACTTACGGCTGGAACGCGGCGGCGATAAGTACCGCCGCTACTCCGTAACCCTGGGTAACGGTAACGACATCGGCGTTGATATCTGGCGTTGCCCAGACACGAAGCAGTTCGGCGGATTCACGCTGTTCGCGACGGGTACGGTGGATTACAACATCATGACACGCCAGGTGGCGCGACTCAACGGCTATCGCCTGAACCAGGCTGGCCTATGGGAAGGCAACAAGCACCTAGCGCTCAGCGAGGAAGCAATCATCAGGCGGCTCGGCCTGCCATATCTCACGCCAACGGAACGCAACCGCTGGAAGAGCAACACCAACCACAACAAGAAAGAAGGTAAGTAACCATGAAGTACCGCTACTATCAGGTCACGGCGCTTGTCGCTGTGGCGCAATACGACCTGGGGGATGTGTGCGATGAACACTCGCACCTCATTCCCCCTGGTGGGCGCACCGCGATAGACGCGGTGGAACTGCTGAGTGACAGCGAGGACTACTTGCTGGAACTTGAGGAAGTGGAACTCCACCTGGTTCCTCGGCCACGCGTCATCGTCACGGATGACGGCCAGGGTTCACCACTCGAGAAGAAGAAGCGTTCATGAAGGTAACTAATTGGGGTAGGTGGCAGGCCACCAAACTCGTAGCCGTATTGATTTCAGTTCTCGTTGCCATCGCCTGCTTCGGTGGCACAGAAGACGCTGACGGAACCAAACCGATTCCGTCACCGTTAGGGGTGGTGGTGGCAATGTCGTTCGCCGCCATGCTCCTATTCAACATCATCCAGAACGACAGACAAGGGAGAAGGTAATAACTTGAGTACCGAGACAATGGAGTGGCTCAATCAGAATGTTCTGATTGGGTTCACCGAAAGCCGTGGAGAGGCCTGGCATCACCGCTGGTCTGACCAGGGTTCAGAAACCAACCACTATGAGAAGGCCATCCCGATTGACGATGTCCGTCGCAGGCTGTTCTCATGGAAGGCGATTGAAGTACCGATGTTCGTTGAGGACACCGCGCAGACCAAGCACACCGTTCCAGACCGTAAGGCCATCGTTCGCGATGACACCTACGGCGTACTCGGCGTGGTCTCGCAGTCATACGAACCACATCAGTACGAGGAAGCGCTACTCACCCAGATAAGCACCATCATCAGCGACAGCGACCTGGCTATTGGTTCCGCTGGATTGTTGAAGGGTGGCGCTATCGCCTGGGTTCAGGTTGAGATGCCAGAGAACTTGAAGGTTGCGGATGTTGAGTTCAGGCCACACCTGCTCGCGACCACTTCCTTCAATGGCAGTATCGCAACCACCTACAAGCGCACGGTCACGATTGTTGTTTGCGACAACACTCGCGCCCAGGCGTTGAAGGAAGTAGGCCAGGAGTACCGCGTTCGCCATACGGCGAACAGTCAGATGCGTATCGCGGAAGCGCGTGACGCTCTGAATGTGGTGTTCCGTCTGGGCGAATCATTCACGAAGGAGATTGAGCAGATGCTCGCCGTAAAGGTGACGGATGCCCATTTCACTAAGTTCGTGGAACGCCTGGTTCCCCTACGGGAAGATGCCAGCAAGACAGCCACCACGAAGGCTGACGCTGACCGCGGCGCTTACCACCGCCTATGGAATGATGACCCACGCGTAACACCGTGGAAAGGTACGGGGTTCGGCGCTATCCAGGCCGTGAACACTTACCGCCAACATATCCGCCCGACGCGCGGTGAAACCATCCGCGTTGAGCGTAACATGATGGACACCCTCACAGGACAGACTGAAGTGAGCGACCAGGAGGCGTTCAAGAAACTACTCGCAGTCGTGGGGTGAGATTCCGCCCGATGCCCTGGTGTTGGTGGTACGCCGCCAACACCAGGGCATTACTTATTATGGAGACAAAGATGACAGTCACGGATTTGAAGAACGCAGTAATGTTCCTAGAGAAAGTATTCGTAGGCCAGGCCGATGAAGAAATACTCGTAGCAACCATCCACAACATCAAACAAGAAATCAGAAAGAGGGAGAAGCATGAACGAAGGACTCGCTGAAATGATTGAATGGCAGGCGCGCTGTTCAGACCTACAAACGGTGAACGAGCAGTTGCGTGAAGAACGCGATGTGGCGCGCAAACAATGGCAGGAAGCAACCCAAACCAAAGAACTGTATTGGTCACGGATTTTGGAACTAGAAAGCGCGTTGAGCCGCGCCACCGCATACGCGCATCGGGTACGCCTACACCTTCAGCAAGGCATTGAACTGTGAGCGCGCTCTGGAACATCACGCCGCGTAATCTTGAAGAAGGCATCGTCGCCGTAGAAGCGGTGAAGTGTTACGAAACTATCTACGGTGAACCTTGCCCACCTGAGATGTCAATCATTCTCACGAACGATTTGATGTTGGATGTGATGCGGAGAATCATCAGGCTGGAATCACACGATGTCTAGTTTCCTGGCGTTGCTGATAGTGATTGTGGGCGGCCTAATGATTGGTTCGTTCGCCAAGCGACCATGACGCGACCAGCGGTGAAAGAAGTGTGGCATTGCCCACGGTGTAATCGCCAGGTGAAACTATTCGTACACGCCAGCGAACCACCTATCTGCCGTAACGAAGAACAACACAGCCAAACAGCCGTAAGGATGGTGAGCGATGCCACTACTGACACAGAATAGGGAACTGAAACCGCACGGTATCTGGAACTTCGCGATACCAGCCTGGTACACGCGCCTGACGGATGGTTCTCTGTTCGTGACTTGCCCGAACGCTGGCGCTTGCGCGAAGGTGTGCTACGCCCGTAACGGCACATACCTGTTTCCGAAGGTGAAAGCGGCGCACCGCCACCACCTAGAACTCTTTTTGACATCACCTGTCGTATTTGAGCAAGCGCTTTTGGATGAACTCAACCATAAACGGTTCAGGCCGAAGGGTGAACCACGGGTTCTACCGCCTGGCGTGGATATGTCTCGTCTTGAACCTGGGTTACGGAAGTGGCTGAACTCTGGTGGCCGCGCCGTGCGTATCCATGACAGCGGTGACTTCTTCAGCACCGACTACTTACGCACCTGGATAAGCATCGCGCGCCAGGTTCCCGATGTGTTGTTCTACGCGTACACGAAGGAAGTGTTGATGTTCAAGGCGGAACGCAACCGTGACGGCGGCGGATTCCCACCGAACTTCCGATACCTGTTCAGCACGGGCGGCCTTCAAGATGACATGATTCAGGAACATGACCGTCACGCTGATGTCTTCCCGAACGAAGAAGTGATGGAAGCCGCTGGTTACACATCGCAAGACGCATCAGACCTAATGGCCATCCTGCTTCCTACGAACCGTATCGGTATCCCAGCGAACAACATCCCACACTTCAATAAGAAGATGGCTGGTAGGCGCTTCTCCGAGATGTAGGCTACGGTGGTAGCAAGGAGAGCCATGAACATACGAGAAGAAATCGCGCACCTCGCGCAACCCATCACCGACTTCACAACACATCCGAAGAATGTGCGCCAGGGTGATGTCGGCGCAATCACGCAATCACTTGAATCGCACGGACAATATCGCCCGATAGTCGTACA
>SXGQ01610095.1_pt1 | contig 15107 bp, 11 predicted proteins | sample 3178371 | NCBI WGS metagenome assembly SXGQ01 (sample SAMN11356859, study PRJNA531348) | freshwater metagenome | isolation source: freshwater sample F1-20 | place: China: Fuxian Lake, Yuxi | collected 2017-12-25
CAAGAAGCTGTAGACTATATCAAAAATATAGAATTTGGTAAAAGAGCCTGGTTAAGAACACATTGGTCAGGTCCTGTATCAATTATATTCAGTGATTCTGGTAAAAGTAAAGCCAAACACGCAACACCAAATAGTATCTTAATAGACGATTTATCGCCAAATATAGAATCATTTATTGCTTCTGGCGGTAATGGTATCATTTTCACAGACGCACATCAAGCCATAGATGAACTTAAGGCTAAAATAAAAATATGAAGGTTAGAATTTACAACGATATATTAAATCCAGCTATCTGGGATAATAATAAACTTAACCCAGAAATTAAAGAAAAGTTACTGCAAATAGGTAAAGATTTTTATGCAGATACAGAAACCGATGCGCCTTTAAAAGATATATTGTTTGTGGGTAGCTTAGCAAATTATAATTGGTCAGATACCAGTGATTTTGATGTGCATGTAGTAATAGATTTTAAAGATGTAGATGAAAATGTAGAGCTTGTTGATAAATTAGTCAATGCGCTTAAGTCAAAATGGAATGATGAACATGATATACATTTAAAAGGACATAATGTTGAAGTTTATATTCAAGATGTTACTAAAGAAAATAGATCAACAGGCGTGTATTCACTAATGCAAGATAAATGGTTAAGTGAACCGCAAAAAGAAAATATTCAAATTGATAAAGAAAAAATTCAAGAAAAATATAATGATACAGTTAGAAAGATAAATTCAGCTATTAAAGCACAAGATATTAATAAGCTCAAAGCAATTGTTAAGGATGTTTATGATATGCGCCAAGCAGGTTTAGATAAATCAGGAGAATTAAGTACAGAGAACTTAGTATTTAAGATATTGAGAAACAGGAATTATATAGAAAAACTAAAACAAGAAATTATAAACCTGTACGATAAAAAACAAAGTTTAAACAATTAAAAGCGCATCAAGCGCATTGCTTAAGCAAATTATACAAAGTCTGAATCTCCTGTCAATATTTTATATTTACGTGGTTAAAAAATATTTTCCATGTCCACAATCCCAGATTCTATCATAACCATTATTTTTCATATTTTCCCATTCGCTTAACGAATGGTTGTATATTTTTAATAATTTTTCTAATTTATGTTTTTGGAAACTCATGCGGTGTCTAATATCTTTATAATTATTTATTAGATAATGATAATTAGGAGGTGTATGACTTACGAATTTGAATCCTAGAGTTTCATAAATTTTACCCGTAAAATATCTTCTATCACTATAACTTACAATATTCTTTGGATTATAATGTTTAATAAAATGTTTTAATAGTTTACTTGCGCCACCATTAACTATGGTATTAATTTTATTACAAAATCTTACCAATTCCCATTCACTTGTTTTATCAAACCGTGAAGTTTTTCTAAATGTCATTATGCTTACCAAGTCATCTTTTAGATACATTCCCAATTTAATTGTGGATTTATCTTCTCCTTGCAAATGATTTTCATTCAAAAACTTATTTTTATCTGATTCGTTTACTTCTTTAATTTTGCAATCTCTTGCATTAATTTTAACAAGACTATTTGTTTTTGTCAATGTTTTAATTATTGATTTAACAATTTCTATTTTATTAATCCATTCATTTTCAAATATATGAATCAATGAAATGCCATAAAAACTACAAGACTTTGTTTTGTTCAAATGATAATTTTTATTGATACCGCCACCATTTTCACTATGCCAATACAAACCGTTAATTTCAAATGCAATTTTGAATTCTGGAATATAAAAATCTAATTCTTTTCCGTTAAGTATAGTTCTATCATTTCTTTTAATTACTACATCTTTTGGTAAAATTTCTTGTAGAAAATTATAAAATTGATTTTCAACGGTAGTAATTTTCTCTGGATGACAATAATCACAGAATATATTGTTTAAATTATAAACGGTACTTTCCAGCGTTTTATTACACACATCACATTTGAATTTATAAATATTACTAAAGTGATAACCTTTATAATCCTCTTCACGACATAGGAATTGTAATTGATTACTATTACAGTAATTTATTAGGAATTCATAGTGGTTTGATTTCTTAGTATGTGATCGTTTATCAAGAACAGATTTGATCTTAGCCGCATTATCTACCCCATATCTATCCAACATAGTAGATTTGGTTTTTTCTATATTAGAATAGTTCTCATCCCCATACTTTTCTAACATTGTTTTTTTAACTTTATCTCTATATTCTGGAAGTTTGCTGTAACTATCCACTCCATATTTTTCAATGATTGCAGACTTAAAGTTAGACTTTACTATATCTGTAGTCATTGGATGTCCACCGTATTTTTCATCAAAAGTCTTTTTTTGTCCGTCAATTATCTTTTGTTTTGTAGAACTATCACTATTGCTACACTTTTTACTACAAAAAACTTTGGGCTTACTTACCCTACACTCAAATACATTATTACAAAATTTGCAATGTATAGTCAACCAATTTTTTGAATTTTTGGATCTGGACATAATTAGTCTTTGGTTCGTATATTGTATAACTATTTAAAAATTAACTATAAAAATTAAAAATATATTCTTTTATTTATATTTATAATAAACAACAAATAAGGATTTAAAAATATGGCAGATTTACTAAATAGCAACGAAATATTCTTTACTACATTTGAACCAAAAGTCAAGAATAGATTTATATTATATTGTGACGGTATCCCAAGTTTCTTAATTAAGAAATGCAAGAGACCATCACCAAAAAGCGAAAAAAAGACTCTTGACCACATCAACGTTCAAAGATACTATAAAGGTAAGACTACTTGGGATGATATAACAATTGAACTATATGATCCAATTGTACCATCCGGTGCGCAAGCTGTTATGGAGTGGATTCGTTTGGGTCACGAATCGGTAACTGGCCGTGATGGATATAGTGATTTTTATAAGAAAGATTTAACCATCAATGTTCTTGGACCTGTTGGTGATAAAGTAGAAGAATGGACACTTAAAGGTGCATTTATCACCAGTGCAGATTTTGGTGAATTGGATTGGAGTGACAGTGGCGAAGCTATGACAATTAGTTTAACATTAGCAGTTGACTATTGTATTTTACAATATTAATCAAATTATATTCTTTTTTATCCCTCTAACTAAAATTAGAGGGATTTTTTATTTTATATAAGGATATTTATAGTATATGAAGAAACATGTAGCATTTGCATTTGGTAGATTCAATCCTCCTACAGTAGGACATAAAAAGTTAATTGATGCGGTAGTTAATGCATCTAATGGTGGTGATTTTTATATTTTTACTAGTCAATCACAAGATCCAGATAAAAATCCATTGGATTACCAAACTAAAGTCAGTTTCTTAAAAAAACTATTTCCATCTATACAAGATAAAATTGTATATGATCCCACAATCAAGAATGTTCTACAAGCAGCAGATAAATTAAAGGCAAATGGTTATACTGACGCAACATTTGTTTGTGGTAGTGATAGAATCCCAGAATTTACCAAACTATTGAATACATGGAATGGGATGGATAAAACCCCTAGATTCGGTACTTTAGATATAGTTAATAGTGGTGAAAGAGAAGATGGTGCGGAAGGAGTGGAAGGCGTAAGTGCTAGTATGGCAAGAGAATTTGTAAAGAATAACGACTTTGAATCATTTAAAGGCACCGTTCCTAATAATCCGCAATTAGCCAAAGAACTTTTTGATGCGGTAAAACAAGGCATGGCATCATCTAAAAAAAAGATAAAGGAACATCTTATACAACTTATCAATGAAATTCTAAGTGAAGATGATTCTAAAGTAAAACAAGCTGTTAAGAAAACCAATCAAGCACTATATCAACAAAGACAAGTTGAAAAAAGAGACGCACAAGATAAATTGAAATTGGCCGCAGCTAAACAAAAAATGGCTACGTCAATTGAAGATAGAAAGAAAGCAGGAGAAGAAGCTGCAAAAGCTAAAGATGCGGTTAAATCAAAGGATGATTTAGTTAAAGCTGCTCAAAAACAAGTTCAATCGTCTTAAATTAAATAAAATAAAAATTATAACTTTATACTATATATTGGTATACCGAAAGTTATAATTTATGGACGACTATACAATTCCAATTACAAAACCAGCGAATCAATTTGCTGGAAATGTTTCTCAACCAAAACAAGAAACAACGTATCCATCAGAAATCGTTGATTTACCAAGTCAGGGACATTTTTATGATAGTTCCAGTCCATTGAGCAATGGTACTATTAATTTGAAGGTAATGACTGCTAAAGAAGAAGATATTCTTACCAATCAAAATTACATCAAAAAAGGTATTGTGTTGGATAAGTTGATCGAATCACTTATAGTGGATAAAGATGTAAAGTTGGATGATTTGTTATTGGGTGATAAAAATGCTATATTTGTAGCTACCCGAAGATTTGCTTATGGTGACAGTTATGGTCCACTTCAAATTAAATGTCCGTCATGTAGAGAAAATAATGAATGTACATTCAATTTGGGTGAATTAAAGTATAAAGATGTAGACTTATCAAAGTATCCGCCAGGATCAAATCAATTTGACTTCGTTTTGCCTTATTGTAAAAAAACAGTAACTTGTAAGTTATTAACATCTGGTGACGAAAAACAAATTGACAATGAACTAAAGATGTTGCAAAAAATCAAAACTGGTAATACATCTGAAGTAACTACTAGATTAAGATACACTATTGTAGCTGTTAATGGAAATACAGATAAAGCAGAAATTAAGAAATTTGTTGAGAACGAATTTACTTCAAGAGATAGTTTGGAACTAAGAAAGACAATTAAAGAAATTACACCTGATGTAGATCTTAATTTTGATTTCAAATGTGAACATTGTAATCATGAAGAAAGGATAGGTGTACCGTTGACGGTACAGTTTTTTTGGCCTGACTCCGGCAGATAAACTATTGATTCACGAGCAAATATTTAGTTTGTCATATCATTCTCAAGGTGCGTTTACACAGGATATTGTATATAAATTACCTGTGTTCTTGAGAATTTTCTATTTGAAGAAACTAATAGAGTTTAAAGAAAAAGAAAAAGATTCGATGGAAAAGTCACAAAATTCATCAGGCAAATCAATTTCAAGACCAAATATTCCTAGAGGAAAATGATTAAAAGTATTGTTTATTATATATTTATAAACATATAATTTATGGCAACCCCTTTAGAATCATTAACTGAAAGTCAATTAAGGTTAGAAAGAGAACAACTGCAAAATGCACAGTCACTTACTGATATTGAAAAACAAAGATTAAAATTTATTACAGATAGACTTTCTTCACTTGAAGATGAAAGATCTAAAACTAAGGATTTAGCAAATACTTTATCTAAAATATTAAAATTAGAAGAATCTCAAAGCGAAATACTTAAATCTACTGTAATATCATTTGGAGACATGGGGGAACGTGCTTCAAAATTATATACAACTATTTTAAATTTAAAAAATCCTTCTACAATATTTTTGGAATTATTGAAACTATCTGTAGATAGATTTATAGAATTAGATAAAGCAGGTCAATCTTTTAGAGAAACCACTGGATTTTTAGCTGATCAAACATCAAATGTAGAAATTACACTAAGAAGAACCAGTAGAGATTTAGCAACATTTGGAATAAACATTGAAAATGCAAACGCTGCTGCTCAAAAGATAGCAGAAACATTTTCTAGTGTATCTCTTGTTACTGATGAAACGGTTGGTCATGTTGCAATGATGGAAAAAAACTTAGGTGTTTCGGTTGATGATAGTACTGCAATAATGCAAAATTTCATGGGTATTGGACAACTTAGTTCAACTGTTGCCAATCAAACTGCAGGAGCTGCTGCAAGTTTATCAAAAGCTGCTGGTGTTCCTTTTAGTAAAGTAATGAAAGATGTTGCAACCGCTGGTGGTGAAGCTTATAAATTAATAAGAGGAAGTGTTGATGCTTTAATTAAAGGCGCAATTGAAGCTAGAAGACTCGGTGTAGAATTAAAAGATATAGCTGCATCTGCTGATAAATTTTTAGATTTCCAAACAAGCATAAATAGTGAAATGGAAGCTAGTGTACTTTTTGGAAAAGATATAAATTTTACTAGAGCAAGAGAATTGTCTTATGCGGGTGATTTAGCTGGATTGGCTAAAGAACAATCTAGAATCTTAAAAGAAGTGGGGGATTTAAGAAAACTTGATGCATTTCAAACAAAAGCATTAGCAGAATCAATGGGGTTAAGTGTAGACCAATTGATAAAAATGAATTCTAAACAACAAGAATTAAATGAATTAAGAAGAAAAAATCCAGATTTAGCCGCACAATATGAAAAAGACTTGGATATTTTGGAAAAAACAAATGAAACATTAGAAGAAAAATACAAAAAAGAAATTCAATCAAGACAAATTGCAAGTCAACAACAAAAAATAATGAATGATATTCAACAAATTATGGTTGAATTGAGTGAAATATTATTGCCTATTGTTAAATTGTTTTTTGGAATACTTGTACCAATTATAAAAATTGGTTCGGCAATAGTAAAATTTATTCTTACTCCTATACGATTAATAAATGATTCATTAGAAGAATTGTACAAAAATTCTGAAAGTTTTAGAAATAATATTAATGGTATTGCATCTGGATTTCAATCATTTGTAAAATTGATGGATACAGAAATTGGAAAATGGGCAGGTGGTATAGTTGGTACTATCGTTATTGTCGGTTATATCATAAAAAAAGAGTTGATTCAAAATATGTTGAGTTATTTAAAACTTTTCAAAAATATACCAACTACAATTCCAACACCAATACCTCCAGCATCTACAGGTGGTTTAGGTCCTGGTGGATTTGGCGGATATGGAAGTACTTTATCAAGACCAACCACACCAGTTGGTGCAACTGGTACTGCTGCTACAACTTCTGCCGCTGGCCCGTCCGGATTTTTAAATTCAATAAAAGGAATTAATCCTGCGACAGTATTATCATTGGGTGCTGCATTAATAATGTTTGCTGGTGCAATGTATATATTAGCAAAAGCTGGACAACAGTTTAATACAGTAGATTGGAGTTCACTTGGAAAGATGGGAGTTATATTGGCAGTATTAGGTGCAACTATTGCTGGATTAATGGCTACTGGAGTACTTGAAACTGCAGCAGGAGGTATTGCATTGTTAGGACTTGCATTTATACCATTTTCTATATCTGCATTAGCTGCAGGTAAAGGTATGCAATTATTCGGACAAGGTATACAATCTGTTAGTACTGGTATTAGTGACATTGCATCAAATATTTCTCAAATAGCTTCATTGGAAGATGCTTTCTCTGTATTTACAGATACTAGTATATTATTTGGAATTGATAGTATGACAGAAGCACTTAGTTTATTAAATGAACAATTGTCCAAAGTAGTTACTAATTTACCAGCGTTAAAAAATATAGAGTCAATCAAAACCGCAACTGGTGGAGGAAATGCTGAAATTGTTAATAAATTGGATGAATTGATAGTGTTGATGAAAAATGGTGGTATTGCAGTTAATATTGATGGTAGCAAAGTAAGCACTGCTGTTGGAGTTGCTACAAAATTTAGAGGTGCATATTAAATAACTTGATATTTATAAAATATGGCAAATCTTAATAATTTAGAATCACCCGCTCCATTATCTACTACCAATACACAAATTATTGGTGCGGGATATACATTGCCATCTGGATTTAATGATTTAAGACAGCCAGGTGAATTGAGTGTATTATATGCTCAAAACAGTGATGCAATTTATAACAAGTATAAATTAGAAACTGACAGTACAAATCCTTTAATTAAATTTGGACCAAAACAACCATTTTTTAGTTTTACTCCAAATACAGGAACAAAAGGATTAAATTCATTAAAAAAATATGAAAATAGAGCAGCACCAGTTGGTTCTGGTCCTCAAGACATATTAAGAATAACAAAGTTTACAATTAGTGCAAATGGTGTAATTTTTGCTACGGCACAAACATTATTGCAAGGATTTAATCCATTTCCAGAAACAAAGATTTATAATCCAGCAATGCCAATATTAGCTGCTACTAGTATTGCTTCATTGGGATTAATTGAAAGACCAACAAGATTTATTGAACCAAATGGTATTGGTGCATTAGCTGCTCTTGGTGTAAAAGGATCATTAAAAAATCTTACTCCACCAAAAGGAACCGTTGGTAATAGTAATCAAGCCGCATTATCAAAATTAAGTTTAGATGGTGGTAAAGGATTTTTAAGAGCACCAACTGCAACTTCTGGTGATAAATTATTAAAGACAAAGTGGGTAGGAAAACAATCTTCATCTGGAATTGCTAATTTCTTCAAATCAAGTACTTTGTTTGGTGCGTTTACAAATCCAAAACAACCAAATGATCCACAATATAGAGCAGATGAAGCAACATACGGTGTAATGGCATCATCTACTACCGTATTTGATCAAGCACCAGGAACTTTAAAATATACATTTGATAAAACCGTTATACAAAAATGGTATGCGGGTACTCAAGACGGAACTATAAGAAAAGGTGATACTGAGCAAACAACAGGTGTTAGAGGTAGATATTTAAGACAAGCTGATGGTACTTATTTGATTATAGGAAAGACGGGTACATGGAATGGTACAAAATTAGGAAAATTTCCTACATTATTTGGTCAAGAAATAGGACTTAATCCAAGAACGGATGCTTACGAATTTTATGGTAAAATCGTAGGTAATAATATTACTCCAGATCAAGAATTTAAGAATTCTGAAATGTTGATTAACTTGGCATATTATGCTGATGCAAAACAACCTTATTCAACTAAATTTGCTGATAAAGAATCACAATCTGTAAAAGATGTAGAAGATAATTTAAAGAAAGTATTGGATACAATTATTAGTGCTGGATATAAATACAATGGATTAACAAGCACTGATATCATAAATCAACAATTTTCAAATGAATCTTACAAAGGTTATGATTTCATCAAACAATTGACAAAAGATCCATATTCTCAACAAAGAGAAGAAAGTCCTTTTAATTATCGTGGTGGATATCTTGCTCAATTTGGATTAAACAAAAGAAAACAATTATTGGATGATCCTAAAGGAAAAGGAATGGCTGGATCAATGGCATCCGATAAAATCAATTTATTAACTATTTTAAATCAAGAAGATCTTGGATTGGATAAAAAATATAATGGTAATAACGATGATATAATCAAATTTTATTTCCATGATATTGTAAATAATAAATACATTCCATTCAGAGCTACAATAACCGGATTGAATGAAAATTATAACGCTGATTGGACTGCTATAGAATATATTGGCAGAGGAGATAAATTACAATCTTATAAAGGATTTTCTAGAACAATTAGTTTTAAGTTTAATGTCGTGGCTAATACAGTTAAAGAATTGCTTCCAATGTGGCAAAGAATTAGTTATTTGGTAGGATTGACAAAACCAGCTAATTATACACAAGGCGGACAAAGTAACTCCAATGTATATTCTAGATTTATGATACCTCCTCTTGTTAGATTTACTATCGGTGATATTTATAAGAACCAACCAGGAGTAATTAAAAGTATTGGGTTAAATATACCAGAAAATTGTGTTTGGGAAACAGTTAGTGAAGAAACATCTGCTACATTTGATTGGACATATCTAAATGGACGAATTCAATGGGCAGATAGCATAGGAAAGGTGGCTCAATTTCCAAGAGAATGTGAATTGAATTTGAGTATGGATTTACTAGAAAAAGAACGTCCAGTTGTTGGTGGAACTAACTTTGGTGATTATTATGTTGAAACTCGCATGGGACCACCGGTTCAAATGTCTGGAATGACAAATCAAAATGAAATATTAGAAGAAAAAGGAACAGTAGATTCATTTTCAAAGAATTTATATATGAATTTTCCTGGCGGAATAACACTGTCTACTCAACGAGATATAGATAAAGTTAAAAGAGATCAATTAAGATTACAAGAAACAAGTGCTGAACAAATCGCAAACTTAGAAGAAGAAATTGCTTTAAATAAAACTGCGGAAGAAATTAGATCGGCAGCAGAAGAATATAATTATCAATTAAAAATGGAACAAGAACAAGAAGCAGAAAATCGTCGAGACCAATTTGAAAGTAGTTATATGAATGTAAATAACCAACCAACACAAGATCGTCAAACCGAAGAGTATGAAATGGATAGAACAGGATTATAATTTATGAATAGATATTCTTTTGCAAAACAAGATAAAAGATGGGATGGAAAAAGAGTATACAAATCTTTGTTGTATCCTAAAATTCCATATGCAGCGAATGATTTGTATATTATAACAAATGAAACAACAACATTTGATAGTATTGCGAATACATATTACAAAGATCCAACATTGTGGTGGATAATAGCTCAAGCAAATAAATTAGGAAATGGAAAATTGAGTGTATTAGCAGGTATTCAATTAAGAATACCACAAAATGTTTCTAATATTATAGGAGATTTTAAGTTATTAAATTCATAAGTTATGGCAACAACACCAGACAATAGACCGTGGGCACCACATCCAATACCATCTTGGGTAATTAAAGAATTTATTAGAAGACAAAATGATATTGGATTTGATTATCCTGTTCCTGTAAGTATTAATTGGGATGATAATGGTAATTGGCAACAATACAAAGGACCATTGACTGCATGGGCAAGAGTGTTTTCAAATGGAACTGGTAGAGTAAGTGATAAAAGCGATTTTCCTATTAGAAACGGTTTTATTTTGCACGGAGGTGATGGATTTGATAAAAGTTATGGTATTCCTGATAATAAAAATGTATTAGGATATGATTCTGAAGGTGTAGAACACGTATTAAATTTATCTAGTGACGGTAATTTTGTTACATTTCCAAATTCTTTATCAAATGAAAACAGAACTGTTCAAAAGTTTTTGCCTGTTCCTGGTATTACATCTATTGATGCGATAATACAAAAAGAAAGAATTAGAAAAATTACTGTTAATTGGAAGTGTTATGGATTTGCTCAATTGGAGTACATGACACCATATTTCTTAACACCAAAGATTAGTGCCTTTGTTGAATTTGGATGGAATCATTTTAATCCTGTATCTTTGCTTGATTTGAGAGCTAGTAATTTGGATAATCTAAAAGAATTATTTACCAATAGTGGATCTTTATTATATGATCAAAATATAAGAAATTCATATGGTTTATATGATGTTACGATGGGAATAATTAGTGGATTTGATTTTACAAGTCAAGATGGAATTACATATGACTGTAAGACAGAAATATTGTCTAAACATGCTAATTATTCTGGTGTATTAGTTAATACTGCTGCAAAAGTTTCATCTGATAAAAATAAAAGTTCGGTGCAATCTACTTTTGCTACATATTTAGAAAAAAGATTGACAAAATTGCCTCAATGTCTTAGTGGATATAGTAGTGGAAATAAAAAAAATCTATTTGGAAAAAATTTTATGGACCCAATAGATGAAGAAGAAGAAAGTTCTAGAGACTTTTTTTCAAAGACTTTTAATTTTTATAAATACAATGACGGATCATATATAGATTGGGAAGGTAATAACGGAAGTAAAAGACCTGAAGATAGATTTTTTATGGGCAGAAGAAATGAAGGAGGATTTAATGATGCGTCTAGAATGTCAGGAATGTCAGAGTATGATTGGGATATGTCAACTAAAAATGATATTTGGGTGACAATGGGATTTGTAATAGAACTTGCGAATATATTTTTTAATAAACAAATAAATTTACAATTAAAAGATGCAACCGATTACAATTTGTATGAAATTGATATTGACGATGTTAAAATAGGAGCACATCCAAACTTGATTTCAAGTGACGGTAGTATTTTATTAATTCCAAATAAAAAGGCACCAAAATATAATCTTGGATTATATTTTCCAACATCAAGTCCTGACAATAATGATTATCAAAAACAAAAATTACCAAACGGGCCAATTGATTCTTTATTTTTTTCAAAAAAAACCAAATATTCTTCATCATTGCCTGCGCCTGATATTGCTTTATTTAAAATATTTAGAACAGGATTTTTATCCGGCATAAATCAACCAATTGAATTTAATGTTTTTAGAGACGATTTGGACGGTATAATCAATAGATTTAGATATGACAGAGGAGAAGAACGTGGTGGTAGATCATTCCCACAGTGGGTTGATGATGAAGAAACAGGTAAAAAAGCTGGATATTGGGGATATTTAAAAGATTTGTATATTAATACAAAAGTATTGATTGAATGTGCAAAATCATCAGATACAGTAGAAATGTTTTATAATTCTTTATTAAATAGAATTAACACCGCTGCAGCAAAGATATGGGAACTAGCAGTAGTCGAAGATTCAGAAGACTCTGGCAAACTAAGAATAGTTGATAAAAAATACATTCAATATAATAAAATGAAAATTTATCAATTCGATGTAGGTGCATCAAATTCGTTTATAAAGAGTATTAATTTTACTTCTCAACTTTCAAATGTAGCAGCAAATCAAGTAATTTCATCCGCATCTACAAACAAAACAATAGATGGTTCTCCAAACGGCGAAGTAAATTCCAATCAAATTATACCATTTCCATATGGTGACAGATTTAATATTGGAGTTCCAACTATTCCTAAAAAAATCGATGAAAATTTAGATTCAATACGACAATTACAGAATTCTCCTGCAAAGACTAGTTCTGGTAATAGTAATTCAGGTACTTATATGATGTCATTTAAAACATATAAAAATGTTCCTTTAGAAAAAGAAACGATTCGTACACTAGGTATAGAAGTTACATTTACATCCGAGGCCCCTAAAACAGATTCGGATATAAATGGTTGGAATATTGTGAATTTAGTATTGCCTAATGAATCTTTATTGATTGCATTAATGAATGACATGGATTTTAAAAATAATTCAAATATTTATGGTGGTCAACAGCCCGGATTTACGGTAGAAATGGTACTACAAGGCATTTCAGGACTAAGAACATTTCAATTGTTTAGTTTAAAAAATTTACCAAGTCCATATTCAGAAAGAGAAATCATTTGTCAAATTGTAGACGTATCTCATAAAGTTGAAGCTGGTAATTGGACAACTACGATTAAAGCAGGTATTCGTTCAATTAGAGGACAATCAATTTCGTTCACTACCGATGGTATAAATGAATATTCGATTAATATAATAAAGTAATATGATTACACCAACAGATTATAATAATATTGGAGGAATTGATCTATCCAATCAAGTTTATCCTAATTATACCAAGCCGAATCTGACTCAAAAAGATTACGAAAAAGGATATTTTTATCGTTATTTTGTTCAAAAAATAAATGATTTGATGATAACGGAAGTGGATAAAAATATGTATAATAATATATCTATTCAGTATTATAATAAATTAATTATACAATGGATAATATCCGGTCCAAAAAACAATCAATATAATAATAAAATTCTTGAAAGAAAAGGAGTTCAAGAACAAAATATTCAAACTTTAAATGATGGTGAAAAAAGTATGAAAAGATTAAAGACTTATTTGAATAACCCCATTGAATTTTGGGGTGGTAAATAATTGACTTACATTTGTTATAATGTTACATTGTGTCAATGGTGTGTCTGGACAAACAATCTTATTCTAAATTCTTAGAATTGCATAGTTCATCTGATTTTATTCTTGAATGTATTCAATCAGATGAAAAAGTACATCCTTGTGTAGATGAATTGTGTATGGTTTTGATTCATATACTCAAATCCAAAACTACCTATGTTATCAATCTTACACATCCAGATTGTAATGTATTTATCAATAAAGACACACTAATCAATGACTTTAATAAACTTAAAGGTAAAAAATGGGTATTTGATAAGAAAAAGTGTTTACATCTATTTCCTATCAATAATCTGTATGATATCAACATCATTTTCTTTATTAGTGACGGTAAAGTTGATGATTACAGTGAATTTGATACAACTGCACATAATGTAATAAAAACCAGATTTCAAAAGTATGGTGAATTAAATAAAGCAATTCCAATGGTAAAACATTTGGAAAAGTTTGAAAACATGTATGATGCAGTGTTGATTAGACTTAGATCCATCAAAATTGATGACAGTTTTCATAGTATCAATAGTACTATTACAGACAATCTTAGAATTCTTGAACACAATGGGTTAAAAGTAGATACTGAATTGTTTAATAGGCATTTTGAAAACAAAACCAGCAAAGATAGGGATGGTATAGTTTATACGCAATATAACCTATATACCGCAACAGGACGACCTAGTAATAGGTTTGGTAATGTCAATTATAGTGCATTGAACAAAGAAAACGGTTGTAGATCATCATTTATTAGCAGATATGGTGAAGATGGTATGTTGTTTATGATTGATTATAGTGCCTACCACCCCCACATAGTTGCAAAGTTAATCAATTACAATTTACCACCAAGTGCTTATGAATATCTTGGTAAGTTATATTATGGAAAAGATTCATTAACGGATGAAGAAATCAAAGCGTCAAAGAATCTTACTTTTCAATGTATGTATGGTAATATTCCATCAGAATTATTAGAAATACCATATTTCAAGAAAATGAGCGATTATATTGCTCATAGATGGACATTCTTTAGTGAAAATGGTTATGTAGAAACACCTATCTATAAGAGAAGAATTACTACAAATCATATCAATGAACCAAGTCCAAATAAACTATTTAATTATATCTTACAAGCAAGTGAAACTGAATTTGGAATGCAATCATTGGTTAGAGTCAATGAATATTTGAATAACAAACAAACCAAAGCTATTTTGTATACTTATGACAGTGTTTTGTTTGATTGTCATAAAAATGATAAAAAAGAAACTTTGGTGGAATTGAAGAGATTGATGTCAAACAATCAATTTCCAGTAAAGTGTTATGTTGGTAAGAATTATGATGAAATGTCGGTGGTAGATATTTAAAAACTTTGATTTTCGTGTATATAGTAATATTTATATATACGAATGAATACAGATGCAGAAATAAAATTAAAAGACTTACAAAGTAAGTTACAACAGGTTGAAACTGTTATGCCATTGCCATTCAGTCAAC
>SXGQ01545708.1_pt1 | contig 15105 bp, 15 predicted proteins | sample 3178371 | NCBI WGS metagenome assembly SXGQ01 (sample SAMN11356859, study PRJNA531348) | freshwater metagenome | isolation source: freshwater sample F1-20 | place: China: Fuxian Lake, Yuxi | collected 2017-12-25
TGGGGGCCAACAGGCTGGTTCACCGAAGCGCGCTTTGCGGGTGGCGGCGCACTGGCAGACATGGGCATCCACGCCATTGATACCGTGCGCTTCCTGCTGGGCGACCCGCAGCCCGCCAGCGTTTACGCGCGCCTTGGCACAGGCGCCAAGGGCACAAGCTTTACCATGGCGAGCATCGCCGCCGAGTTTTGCAAGCTACCCATCGAGAAGGCAATTGTGTCCAAGTCACGATCGCTCATTTGCATTTTTCTGAATTTGATGCGCCCGGAAAACTCCTTCATGGGTTCGAATAGCGTTTGTTGCATCTCTGGAAGGATACACTTGCAGCTCCAGACTTCACTTTAACTGAAATTATCCCTTTTTCATAAGCTGCACCCATTGCATCGCAAATTTTTATATTGCTTTCTACCATGCGCTGGCCTAGCAGATTCATTTGGCCAAGCGTTTTTGTGGACTCAAGGATCCGCTGGCAAGCAGCATGTGTGGTCTGCTAATGTGGTGTATACGCAAAAATAATATTTAGCGCATTTTATAAGCGACATCACCACTAACTCTCCTGAATAGTACCTGATTTTGAGCAGCCAGAAAATTGACCATGCCTCCACTCACAGATAATCTCGTCGGCCATTGGCCGCTGACTTCTGACCTACTCGACCATTCTCCACTGTGCCATGCCACCACAGCGACTGACGTGCAACTGGGAAAAGTCGGCCCGAACCAAAACCCCAATAGCGCCGCCCGGTTCAACGGGACCACATCGGCACTGACCGTCACCGATCCCCCTAGTCTAAATCCGGGAACGGGAAGCTTCACAGTGACCGCATGGGTCCACTCCGATGGTACATAAGCCGATATCGTAGGGGACATCGTTGGTAAGTTCGACACCGCTACACGCAATGGGTACAATCTAAACATTCTTACTAGTAGCGGCGTCACGGCCGCAGCTCAACCCAATTACCGCCCTCTACAGTTTGGAATTGACAATGGCCGCTGCGAAAGAGCTTGGCGCGATCACTGCCGGCTAGGAAACGCAATCAAGATTTCTGCCCTCACAGTCAGCTAGGGAAATCTCTATGCCGGTACAGTCGAGCAGGAAGCAGCGCAAGTCGGCCGGCTTTGGCACTACGACGGCGGGCAAGAGTGGGTAAACTTAGGAAACTCAGCAAAATACAATGGCATTATCAGCATTGCTGAGTTTGAGGGTAGGCTTTACACCGGCACGGACTGATACAAGCTGAGCGCCTCCGGGCTAGGAGAGACCCTAAATCTCAAAACCTGGCGGACGGGTTTTTCGTATTGCCGATGGCATCGCATGGATTAACTGCGGCCACCCAGGGCTGAAAGGCTCAGCAATAGAGTCGATGGCCAAGGGCTATGCTACCGGCCAAGCGGATATGGCGTGTGCCTTGACGGTCTTTCATGGGCGACTCTATTGCACACAAAAATACCGCACGGGTGTCTACTGCTATGAGGGTGGCACAGAGTGGTCCTTGGCTGGCCTAGTTGATCAGCGGATTGTGAGCCTGACGGTATACCGTGACCATCTCTACGCACTAATAAATGGCAGTCCGGTTTACCGCTATGAAGGGGGTGATATTTGGACCAATTGCGGGACGACACCGGACTCGACACAAACTTATTGCTCCGTCATCCACCAAGGCAAACTGCACGTGGGCACGTGGCCCAGCGGCGAGGTCTGGCGTTATGAAGGTGGAACGGAATGGGTAACAACCAGCCGCACGGGTTACGAGATGGAGGTAATGGGCGGAGCCCAGTACAACGGGAAAGCTTACTGGGGTACCCTGCCAATGGCCAACGTGTATCGTATGGAGAATGACTGGATGGCACTAGTCAGCAATCTCGGTCAGGCCATGGTTGCGCTACGCCGAATCTGGTCAATGGCAACCTATGAGGGTTGTTCGCGGGTACACTACCAAGCGGACAGGTTTCGTCATTCGAGGTTGGAAAAGTCGCGTCGTGGGACCAGACATTTCCACCGGGATGGCGACAGGTCGCCGCGGTCAAAGAGGGCGGACTACTTAAAACCTATCTGGATGGCACACTAGTCGCATTTTCGTCCCGGTTCCACGCTGCGGGGTTCAATCTCACGATCACCGAACCGGTGCGGATAGGATTCGGCACCTACGAGCACCTGAATGGGATACTCAGCGACACACGATTGTATTCTCGCTCACTCAGCCCTGCTGAAGTGACAAGTGTAGCGACACTATAATCCACAACACTTTGCGCTGGAAGCAAACATATATCTCATAAGACTTAACAACCCCCGAAGTAAGCCAAAAACTGCTTCCCTTTCAACATGAAAGACGAAACTGCTATTTCGCTAACACTTGTAACCCCGATCGACATAACCACCTGACATCAACTATAATCCACATTCCCTATTGAAAATTCTCCGAACACATCTAAAACTATAAACTAGCTATTGTGCGGCATACGCATTTTTGCAATCCACTGAATATCCTCCTTATACTTAAAGAAATTAAACTGCAGATAATGGAGCTTGCGACCATTCTCAACTTGGACGGAATGCTCAGATCCAAGAGGGATATGGCAAATTTCGGATGCGCTGAACGGGACAGCGTCTATGCCAGCGGTAACGATACATTCGTTGTTTGTAAGCCCAAAGAATAACTGTTATAGCATGGGATGCAAATGTTTCAGTACCTCGCCGGGTCCATAGCTTTCCACCGAGCCCATACAGAACCGAGGGATGAGAGTTTCGGGCACCAATATCCGATTTATTGAATTTTCGCTTTTGATCAACTCTTTATAGTTCTTACAGTTCTCGTAATCAATGATGTACGGCAAATAATCTGATTTCGCTTTAAGATGCAGTATGTCTTGCCAGGTAAGTTTATTTACGATTTTAACATACTCTAACGAAGAGTCCCCTGAGCATCCAATCGAATAGGAATATCGGAAAGCTGAAATAAATACCGGCCATGGGGTCAGGAAAATATAATTACTGTCTGCAGAAATGAAACCGCTACCCCGAACAATAAACAAAACACTGATTGTTCCAGCTTTGGGCTGCAACTTCAGTCTCGAATTCGGCGCCTGCGCACAGGAAAAGGTGCGTACACCAAAAATCTCGCCCGAAAGAACCTGGGAACAGGAACTAAGAGTATTGCCCTCGAGTACCTTCGGAGTCACATCAGCGAATAATAATTGCGGCAATGGACAAGCGGGCGAACTTGAGGCAATTCGATAACAGTCAACAACGCAGAAGCTAATACGTCTAAAAAACTCTTTAGTACGCAGAATCTCTCCAGCCTTCTGTATAGATCGCACCAAGAATTTTCGCAGACCACTTTGGTCTACTAACATTGCGCAATATTTATAGCAAAATCTTCTGCAGAACTTGAGCCACACTGAAAGCGAAGCGTCTAATTAGGCATTCACACCTGATTGCCTTCGGGGCGTTCAGGATACTAATTACCGTTCCCGCGTTGAGGGTACCGTGCAGTCAGTGGCAGTTGTACTTGTTAGTCCATTTTTACAATCGATGCGGCGCGTTGGTTGGAGACGCTATAGGTGCCACGGGCCTAATCGGTACCCATGGTTATGAGGAGGTTATCAATCAAGGCACGGTAATTGCGGGCATCGCTAAAGGTGCGGACTGTGTAGCACCTTTCATTATCGGTCAAAATGCGGGTGATGGAAACAATAGGCACATGTGAGTAGGTGACCGAAGACTTAAAGCAAGGAATGGAACCAATTGCAGCTTGGCCGAGAAACATTTCGGTGAAGTTGATGTTGGGGGGCATAGGCGATTGAGACAACAATTCTTATCAACCCACGCCCCAGTCACCGAGCTTGCCCTTGCGGCCTTGCTCGTGCGGGAGCCTACCCTACTAATGCGCCCCAGCTCCTTGAAGTCCAGATGAACCACATTGCCCGGATCTTCGCCCACACAGCGCAGCACGTGAATTACGCCAAGCGAACGAACGCACCAGACCAATATCCCATAGCTAGTTCCTAGCCGCCAACAGCCAGCAACCTAAAAATTTACACAATGGGCGCTTTGTACATCGCATTTACGAAACTGCGTGCACTGACCGAAGTATAGTCCTACCTAGAACGCATGAATGGCCTACCTGTGGTGTATTACGCCTATCACGAAAATCATGTAAGCCGCCCTAATCAGGTAACAGGCTTCATTAATCTTCCATTTGCGTACTATTTGGCGCGGCAAAAACCAGTTTATACCCAAGTGCGGGACTACTGCATATACAAATTCCCCAGAAACCGCGTGTAAATCGACGACCCACGTAGGACACACCATTAGTACCCTACCTTTACTTCTTGTGCAGAATTGATGCCTTCTGCGACAAGTGCGCCGACGGCCATGAACCATCTACAACCTCCAAACATAGATCCTGCCCTTGGTAACTCCATAAACAATAGCCCGCACTGAGAATTCAAGGAATTGCGGCTATCAAATCACAGATCAAAGAGCCGGTGCCAGCTGTTTTGTGCTCTGCGATCGACAAAGAGGAGTCAAGGCCAGGGAAAGAATCTTGAACTACAAATCCACCTACGCATTACCCCTCGCATTTCCAACAACATATGACATGGAGCCGATAAAGTCACAGAAGCCAGAAGGACTAAACAAATACAGTTGCAAGATAGTTTCAAAACTACCACTACAAAAAACTGTAACACAAGTATCGGCACAGGGTATTGCCATAAATACGAAAGCCCCACAGTCGTATGGTCCGGGAGTACCAGCTAAAATAATTCGCATCTTAATTAAATATTGGCGCCACAAAACCTCAACCCAACAATCAACAAAGTACTGTAACCCGACGCACAACGACGGTCAAGACACGAAATTTGGCCAAAAGCAAACCTGCCTCATCACAGTCGGGGCATGCCCCAAAATTGGACCCACATACAATCGTCTCTATGAAATGAGCCTCGATCCCTGTAAAGAGGGGCCGCGTCGCCCATAACCATTTAGCGAGCAACTCTTTGCTTGCCCAAGCACAAAATGGCAACTCGGTCATCTCGGTCGGTTGGTAGGAAAAGGCACGGTAGTAAAACGGTGACGGGAACCAACAAGAGATGGTGTCGTATTGTGTTTCACTTTTACGGCAACATAGCTGCTACACCAAAGTTTGGGTCTTCCATTAACTGTTTTTTAACGAACAGCATACGTCGACCATCCAAGCAACCATGCCATCCGAAAAGCTTGCCTCGCGAGTTTCGTTGAGCGTCAAGTGCCCTGATCGACCAATTCCTAGGCACACGATGTCGATCAGCCGGTGATGCTAAAATATATGAGCAAATCGCATGGCTTCTAGATCGGACAGGCCCATTGAAAAGCGGCACATACAACGTCTTTGGCCGCCCATATGTAGTACAGCAAATGCCTAAGCTAATCACTACATACGATGGAATCCGGGAGGTACTGCCACCAAAATTTCACCCCTACTAAAACACAGAACCCACCTCCGGTCCGCGCCCATTTCAACGGACAATGCGTTGAGGGAGCTTGCCTGACTCTCAGGCACCGCAAAGATTACTCTCGCTTCCCTCTGGTATTCAACGATGCTTCGAAGCCCATCTGCCCCGTCACGAGCAGCAATCCGTCCCAACTACTGATAGCTGTCAAACAAAACTATATTATTGAAACTTTGGTAAACCAAGCAGAGTTTCCACGCGTTGCCTAAACATTTACTCTGCAGGTTCCGATCTAACACCAGCTAGCCCGCTGACAAACTAAAAGATTTAAATCAGGGCTTTCGGTCTCATTGCCACATCGGTGGCGACCAGCCTCAACCCACCAACTATCTCAATAATATATGCTCTGAAATGTGCTTCGCCTCTATCATGGCGAGCAACATGTGCATCTGCGCCTAACACCCATGCGCACTAGATGAATCAGATGCTCTTCCACCAGTGCACTTTACAGATTAGTTTCTACACTAACGTCTTTTGACTTTCTCGGAGATCCAAGAATTTTCGAGGTGGAGACTTTCGAAAAGCTGTTTCGGTTCAGATAACAGCGAAGAGATACTTGTTGCTCAGGCACAAGGCGAAAGTATTGCTTCCTGCGAAACACTGCCGCATTTGACCAATCTATGCCCACGGCAAAAGAGAGACCAACTAGTGACTAATCCTGCGCCAGAGCACTGCTGGCAATAAGGCAGGCAAGGCTATTTCTGCATGTTGGCTCGAGCGAGACACTACCAGCATGAGCCACGGCCACATCACTGGAAGCTGTGCAGTCTGATGCAAATTTCGCTGCGCAGTCAGTCCGCTTTGAAGGTGCACACGAGGTTACCAAAATTTTGCTGGTTAATTTCAGCAAGAATAAGCTCCTAAGCAATTGTTGGAAAGGTGTCGACGAATTCGTTTACCCCATAAATTTCTACAATTGAGCCTGTTGTTATTGAATATGTGCCAGATTATCGGGAACAAGCCGTAGTGCATTGCCAGAATATATCTTACGTAACACCGTATCAGGTAAGTGAAGGGAATTAATGCTATCTTGCAGGCGGTTATCGAAACAATCTCGCCCATAGAGCAGCCGATCTTGAAACTCGATCATAAACTCGGTGGTAAACCCCTTATCTCGGCTAAGGGCATTTAAAGCTGACTCCGCAGAAAGGTCTGCACAAAGATTTGGGTAATCTCTAAACATCTGCGACACCTTTCCCCCAGGCAACACTGGGCCATCTGGATAGGGCTCTAGTTTGGCGCGCTCATCTCCAGAAATATGACCCCAAAAAGCCGGGGCATGCCCAATGAAGGTGGTATCTGGACAGGCCCGCACTGCCCTCTCAAATGGATCTATTCCTCCGCCGTACCACCAGTTGGCACGCGGATATTTGAAGCCTGTATCAAACTCGTAGTCTAGATGTACCACGACGGGCAACTTGCGGATGCCGCAATGACGAAACAGCCGCAATGCATCTGGATTGTCATACATCATACGCAACTTGATTTCACCACAGACCCGCACACCATGAATCTCAAGCGCAGCGTCAAGTCGGTCAATGCATTCTGGCAGACGCGGGTCAGGTGCATAACATAAAACAATTTTGTCTCCGGCAGCTTGTTTATAGGCCAAGCATCGCGAGAACGGTATCGGGTATCCATTTGCACCAGTGCACAGTATGTTGTTGTACTGCTCAGGATTAAATTCAACAGGTGGACACTCCCACGATAGCATCCAAGTTCTGTCAATTCTATATTGGGCAGCGTTTAGTAGAAATCTATTAAGGTCGTGTTTATGCCATTCTGGGTGATTATGTGCATCAATAATCCGCATGCTGATAGCCTCCAAAAGCCAACAATCATAAGGTAACTCTTCATTATATTTTATCGCCCCTTTCAGCCCCACCAAAAATTAGGTGACAACTCACTTTGGGTAGCGATTGCATTCTCCTCATCTCACGCTCGCCCATTTTCGTGCATAATGAGACTGGAGGTATGTCACACAAGACAACCCTGCTTTCGGTTCGGCAAGACGCCGTGCAACATATTCAGTGTTCGCAAGTATAACCGTCGAACAGCCCAAATTCCAAGTACGCGCCGTGCCTGACATCAAACACAGTGATTAGGAATTTGGTCCGACAGGTAGCGTTCGCGGGCTGCGCCCCTTTATTATGAAGATTGCTTCCAACACACTATGCCTTCTTCTCAATCTCAATGCCGATTTGAGAAAGCTCGTTTCTGGCAATCAAGGCCAGATCCCAAAAATATGCGCCTATTTAAATAAATAAATTGACAATCCAGAAATACCCGATGTGAATCATGGTAATTGCCACTAAGCTTCATTTTCGCCACCAGCGACGAAAAGCCCTCACCTGTCGCTGGTGAGGCTCCCAAGCTTGCCAAGGGGAAATCGAGAGATTAGGATAGAGGTCGGTGGTGAGGTTTGTTTTTAGGGAGCCGAGAGAAATGCCAATTAAATTTGCTGGGGAATTAGAGGACCTGATGATTAGGACCTTGGGGGCAACCGGGGTGGTTCCACCAATTGCCGAACGAGTTGCTCGCCACCTGGTTGGCTCTAACTTAGTCGGGGTAGATTCACATGGCCTGATCCAGTTTCCCGGCTACCTGGAATTATTGAAGCAAGGCGAAATAGCGACAGATAACCGGATCGAGATTATCCGCGACCAAGGGGCAATAGCGCTGCTGGATGGTCATCTTACTTTTGGAATGGTGGTTGTCGATCGGGCAATTGAGATAGGTGTTAACAAAGCCCGGGAATTTGGAGCCGGTGTAGTATCGGCCCGGAATTCGGCCCATATCGGCCGATTGGGCGAATATGTAGAAGACATTTCCCGGCAGAGCTTGATCGGTTTTATATGCAATAGCGCTCAAGGTATGGGTCAAGGTGTTGCACCTTGGGGCGGACGAGAAATACGACTGAGCACGAACCCACTGGCATGGGGAATTCCATCCGAGCGTGAGCCGCTTATTCTCGATATGTCAACCTCGACCGTATCTGGGGGCAAGATTCAACTAAAGTTGCACGGCGGCGAGGAGCTACCAACAGGCTGGGCGATTGATGAGGCTGGCAAGCCTGTGACTGATCCTGCTGATTTCCATAACCCGGTGCTGGGCGCCATGCTGCTGGCCGCCGGGTACAAGGGCTATGGTTTAGCGCTGGTCGTTGAAGCTTTAGCCGGTGCGCTGAGTGGTGGGGGATGTGTCCGGCCAGAAGCCCCCTTGGAAGGGTCGGGGTTCGATTTTACGCTACTCGCAATTGATGTAGCCGCATTCTGCCCAATATCCGATTTCAAAAAGGTGGTTGATAACTTCGTTACGTATGTAAAAACGGCAACACCGCTTGACCCAGCTGAAGAAGTCAGAGTCCCTGGCGAACTCAGAACCATCGAACGCCAACGCCGCTTGACTGAAGGCATTTATATCGAAGATGAAACTTGGAACCGCCTCGTAGAGGCAGCACGAAGCGTTGGTGTTAAGTGGAGTCAATGACTTGCGGGGAGTTGCAACACCAAAAGATGAGGAGAACGACTTATCACGATAGTGGCTGATTCCCACTAACACGTCGGCACGTGCCATGAATTCCAGCAGAGCGCCGATGATTTATTATGCAATATGGATAGCTACAATGTTGATTGCGTCACGATTTGCTCGGTGGATCATTGCTTGGCCGTGGACAACCGCGAGGGCAACGATTTGATACTGCCCATGGCTCGTGTTCACCCCGACCGCTATTACCCTTTTGCCATCGCCAAGCCATGGTAGGGCGCCCGCGCAATGGCCGGCCTGCGTCGGGTTATCGGCGAGGAAGCCACAGGCATCAAGCTGCACCCACCCTTGCAAGGCTGTTTTCTATATGATCACCTGATCTAACTTTTCTTGAATGGGTCGATGCCCAAGCTGTGCCAGTTTTTTTCACACCAGAACCCTAGCCTTAGCTTAACCCATCCAGATAAACGAGCTAGTCCTTTAGCTTCACCACATGTCAATATGTGCCACATCGGCAGCATCGACTTCAAGACTGCCGCCCCATCAGTGGCCGGTACGGCCCTCAATAACTACCTCGATACTTCTAAGATTCTGCCGTAACTTGTAACACGGTATGTGGTACAGTTTATAAAGCAAGGCAGTGTTCACAGATCATAGTAAATGGAGAGCCAAATGAAGGTAGATTCTCACGTAAAATATGTTTCCAGCGACTGTCAGATCGGGACGACACTTGCTTTCGAACAAGAATTAGACTGCTTTGACCAGATCACAGTCGAAGCGTGGGTAAATTGCATCGATGCTCGGGCCGAGGGTATTCAGCAGGTTGTTGGTCAGTGGGCGTTGGCTGAGCAAATGACCGAGTTTGACGCTTACGATGCCGGGTATAGCTCGGACCTTGACACAACTGGATTTTTTGGTGCTGTGTTTGACGGGCGATATGTGTATTTTGTGCCGCAGCACGATACAGAAGCTCGACATGGTAAGGTACTGCGCTTGGACACGCACAGCGAATTCAAAGACCCATCAAGTTGGTGCGGTTACAATGCTGGCAACACGCAAGAACTAAACACCAAGGGATACTATGGCGCTGCGTTTGACGGGCGACACATATATTTTGTGCCGCGGCGCGATGCGCAGAATTTCCATTCGCGCACACTACGCTACGATACCCGCGGCGAATTTACCGACCCCCTAAGCTGGCAGGCTCACGATGCCGGATTGAGTTGCTCTTATCAGTCAGCGGCTTTTGACGGTCGTTACGTCTACTTTGCTCCCGGTCACACCGCTGTTCACAGGGACATAGTTTCGGAAAGGCCGAAGTTCGCTTCGCCTGCAGTTACGGGAATGGATCCCAATTATTATCTGGTTGGCAATAGCTTAGTCATGCGTTACGACACTCGCGGAGGATTCCACGAGAAATCAAGTTGGATAATTTACGACGCAACCGGCATCAACGGACTCAATTCATGTGATTATGATGGCGCAGTTTTTGACGGAACCTATGTGTATTTCGTTCCGCTAAGCACTGGCATCATTCTTCGATTTGACACACGAAAAGAATTTACATCCAGCCAAAGCTGGGAAGCGTTCGATGCCAACCCACTGGGTATTGAATTATGCGTGGGGGGCGTGTTTGATGGCCGGCACATCTACTTTGTGCCCTACGGCGTCAGCAAAACTGCAGTGCGATTTAATACTCAGGGAGAGTTCACAGATTCCACGTCTTACGAAACGTACTTGATTGCTAAAACGCTAGGCCCAAGAGTGAAGGGGTTTGATGGCGCGTTTTTTGACGGGAAATATATTTATTTCATACCATATTACGATGGCGGGGGGCTTTTTCACGGCGAAACCCTCAGATTCGATACGATTGCAAGAAGATTTGATGACTCAGACTACTGGAGTTCTTGTGACGCGACCACGACAAATGGATTGCAAACCAAGGGATTCAACGGTGGTGCCACTGATGGCCGGTACTTGTATTATGCGGCGTGGATGGATGGAGTGCAATTTCCTGCAAAAATCATTGGTAACGGACGAATTCTGCGATACGATACAGTGGCAATTGATAGAGGCGCAAGCTTTAGTCTTCGGTATGTAGATCTAGGCCACAACGGCGGTTTATGCGCATCGCTGCCGGGCACGCGCTTTTTGGTGAATACGGATCGCGGCTGCTTTAGCATTAGCGCAAATCAACCTCCGCTGCCGGGAAGACATTACATTGCGGGAGTATATGACGGCAATACACTCAAGCTCTACATTGATAACAAGTTGGTAAATGAGCAAACTGCTAGTGGTCGAATTTGTGTGAGCACCGCGAATCTGTGCATCGGAAAGATCCAAAATGGCCTTGGTGAGTTTCGTGGATCAATCGAGTGGCTGCGAATTTCAAATGTGGCGCGATCCGAGAACTGGCTTCGACACAATATTTGAGGGAACCAGATTTACAACCGCTACCTTCCAATCGGTGTTTTACCAAAGTTGCCAGTCAACGCATTGCGCCCGTATCACCAGTCTGGCAAGCCTATACCATTGCACGCGGCAGGAAATGATCGGAAACTGTCAATAAGCGCCTACGCAGGCTCAACCTTCCCGGTTCGCTTAGGTTGAACCAACGGAACCGATGGTGCGTAATCCACGCTATCAGTGGTGCAAATCAAGTCATCTGGTAGTTGCCAAATGCATAAATTGCTGCCGATTAGCGAAAACAATACTCAGCCGGCGGCCACCCCCTTTTCGCTTTGCTGTGAGTGGATCTGTACCTACCAGCCTCACCCCACCATGTCTATCTGCTTTCAGGAATACTATTACTTGACGTACTCGCGGGTGCTAAGGCACGACAGTAACTATTTGCAAACACGCATGCTTACAGCCACGCGCGGAGTATCCACAATTTGCTAGGCTACAAACAATCTTGTTCCGTTCAATTGTAATTGCAACCCACTACTAAAACAAGGTCTTTTTGTCAGACAGCAGCATCATGATCCGTAACTTGCGCACCGCATTTGAATACATACCTGCACTTCCACTACTCGCTTTGCCCGCATGTCTTCGCAGCCAGAGCCCCATTGTGACTAAGGCCAAGTGGGTAATCACCGTACTGGAGGCCACTCTTGTGCCGCGCGACAAGTCTGTAGTTGCGTGGTATGTTTGAAAACTTCAGGGATTGGTATTAGGGTGTCACTAAAAATGAGGTTGAAACGCGCTCTTGACAAGTACGCCGTAAAGCTAGATAATTTTGGGTAGTAACTGGCAATAGTAATAATTTAGTGTTTGATCTCTAACAGACAATATGGGGGTAGAAGATGCGGAAACCAATTTTCAGAACAATTGCAGAATGGAAGGACCGCACACATGGTCCCGATCGACCACGTAAGGGTTTCGTGATTATTGATGAGGAGTCCGAAATAATCGCAAGTAATATAAATTCAGTAAAAGGAGGGGAAACAACAGCCGAGAGTTCACACATTGATCAGGAGGAAGTGTATATTGTCATAAGCGGAAAAGGGAGGGTTAGAGTCCATGATGAAGTAAACGAAGTTGGTCCGGGCACTGTGATTTATATTCCGCGCCACGCAACTCATCAATCCACGGGAGTGTCCGATGAGGACTTTGTCTTTGTGTGTGTGGCTATTTATTTTGACAGAAAGCCCACGTGAAAATATAACAACATTTGATCAAGGAGAATATAATAATGAATAGCGTTTTGGAAAAACTATTTCGGGTAGTTGGTCTGAGAAGCCGGAGATTAATGGGGGCGTCAATCTTTTTGTTTTTGTTGGTTCTGAGTGCATGCCAGCAAGCACCGGCTGTGGTTACGGAACAAGTGGAAGTGGAAGTGGAAGTGACTCGGATTGTTCAGGGTGAAACCATAACGAACACTGTTTTAGTAACGCCGACACCCGCTCCTGTGGACCCACTGGCGCGCGTCCGCGAAAAGGGACTTTATGTTGCTTTTGCAGGTGAAGCACCATGGAGTTTCATCACGCCCGAGGGTGTTTTCTCTGGTGCAGAAGCCGAGATGTGTATCGAATGCGCAAATAAACTCGGCATCAAGGAAGTATTTCCGGTCACAGTTGCATTTGATGGTCTTCTGCCAGGACTTCAAGCGCGCAGGTATGACGTGATTGTTGCCGGTATGTCCATCCGTGAGAAACGCTTAGAGGTGGCGATTTCCACCCAACTCTTGTACAAGTACGGTACGAGAATCGTTGGTAAAAAGGGAGATCCAAGGCTAAAAGAATTGACTAGTTGGACAAAAGTAGGTAAATCAGGGATAAAAGTGGCTGCAATACGCGGCTCGACAGAGATTGATGATACTAAGCAGTTTGGTGTCACCATGGTCGAATATCCAGATAACCTTGCAGAGCTTGCTGACCTCCTTGCAGGTAGGATTGAGTTGATGGGCTGGAATGACAATTTTTTTGGCGCGTATATGAAGGCTAACCCTGACACACCTATTGAAGCTGTGCCATCATGGGACTACGAAGGGGTTGTTTCGCTACCTGGTCACTATTTCAACTCTGAAGATGTTGCTCTTCGAGATGCGTACAATGACTGCATATCTGAATTAAAGACCAACGGAAAAATGGCTGAAATTCTTACAAAGTGGGGTTTTAGTCCAGACACAATCCCTGCAGCGGGACCTGGGTACCCACCGGGAGCACCATAGTAGATCGAATTCTGGGCACGGGGCTCCGCATACAATTTTGGAGCGGAGCCCTCTCTGGTATTGGTCAAAAGAATTGTTTAGTTAGCATGGATGGCATTTTTCGAGTGGGTTGGTTTTTGCTACCTGGAGCCGCAAATACCATTGCGATTGCAGCTGCCTCGTTCCCGCTAGCTTTGGTGGTTGCTGTTTTGGTTACCGTACCGCGGATGCAACATTGGCCGGTGGTAAGTCCGCTACTCGGATGGTACGTCGACTTTGTTCGGACTACCCCACTATTATTGCATATCTTTTTTGTCTTCTATGGGCTGCCCTTTGCGGGTATTCGGCTTGAGCCAGTTACGGCCGGAATTTTAACCTTAAGTTTGCATGTTGGAGCTTATCAATCTGAAATTCTAAGGACCGCGCTCAATTCAGTGCCCATCGGCCTGCTTGAGGCGGCCAGTGTACTTGGGATGTCCAATTGGGTGCGTTTGGTGCGGGTTGTTGGCCCCCTTGCACTCAGAGTCGCCCTTCCCGCCCTTGCAAATTCTCAGATAGAAATTGTACTTAATACTGTGGTTCTTTCCGTAGTAACTGTACAAGATATTTTTTTTAGGCGTACCATGTATATTTACCAGTTTTACTCTGGGCGACTTGAGAGTTTGCTGCTAGTGTCGACCTTCTTTATTTCTGTTTGTATACCGGCTGCATGGGCTGTGCGTTATCTGGAGCGCGTGGTAGCACTCCCTGGGGACGGTACACGGAATAACACAATCAAAACCTACCGATAGTCGAACCTTATGATTTGGTCCACCGTTACCAGACTAGTTTCATATGGTGCACCACTCCTCAGTGGACTTCTGTATACAGTTGCTCTTGCCCCCGTGATTATGATGCTAGCGTCAATAATCGCAGTGTTTTTTACAGTACTACTCCACTCGCCAAGTGGCCTAGTGCGACAAACCGTCCATATTTTTGTAGCGCTGGCTCGTTCAATTCCTGAGCTTGTCCATGTTTTCGTTTGGTACGAGGCGTTAGCAATTGTGGGGATTGTGCTTCCTCCACTAACTGCCGGTATTGCCGCACTTGGAGTGGCATACGGAGCGTTTTTAGGGGAAGTTTTCCGGGGGGGTATCTTGGCTATCAACGACACGCAATGGGAAGCTGGTTACGTGCTTGGAATGCCAAATATACTGATTTGGCGGCGAATTATATTGCCCCAGGTAATCAGGCATATATTGCCAGTGTGGACTAGTTACTACGTGTCAATGTACAAGGCGACAGCACTACTTGGAATTATAACAGTGCCGGACTTATTATATCGAGCTCGAAGTGTTGCCACCCAGAATTTTCGAGTTCTTGAAGTTTACTTGCTCGTACTGGGCTTATACTATATCGTTGGTTGGGGATCACTCCAAATCATCAGGGTTTACAGTGATTGGCTACGCATAGACTTAGTGAAAAATGCGAAACACAAA
>SXGQ01711168.1_pt1 | contig 15105 bp, 10 predicted proteins | sample 3178371 | NCBI WGS metagenome assembly SXGQ01 (sample SAMN11356859, study PRJNA531348) | freshwater metagenome | isolation source: freshwater sample F1-20 | place: China: Fuxian Lake, Yuxi | collected 2017-12-25
ACGGCCGAGAGCAAGATCGCGGCGATGCGTGCCGCAGGCTTCACAATCGCCGAAACGCCCGCGGACATGGGCGCGGCGATGGCGAAGGCGATGGGGATGTAACCAACCGTGCCACTGACCTGCCGCCGCTTTGGGCGGAGGGTCAGTGCCGACTGCCCAAGCGGGTCCATGCACGCCGCAGCCTCAGACTCCCCCTCCCTTGGGAGGGGGCCGGGGGGAGGGACACCGTGAGCGCCCAGTCTCCGATTGCGAGTGGCCGCGGCTCTGTTCTGGCTGCCCCATGCCGCAATGCCGGGCCGACTGTCAATCACCCAAGACCAGCCTGACGAGATCATCCGGCGGCAGCGGCAGGCCGGCGCGCCGGGCGTTCTCGGCCCACTCGGAGAGCTTCGTCCGACTCTCCTCCTCATCGAAGCGACACGCCCACTGCCCGTTGCTTGCCACCACGGGGCAGTAGACATACTGATCTCTTGATCCCATCGTGTAAGCCACGACGACAGGCTCCTGCGAGCGCAGGGCCGCAACGTCGCGGCACACCACATACGGCCCTGCCCGTTCCCACGCCTGATCGAGCAGGCCGACCTTCTCGGCTTCCGCGCGGAGTTCGGCGCGGGTCACCCGCCCGCGAAGCAGGTCGGCGTAGCTGTATTGCCCGATGCGGTAGTCATCCGGATCTGCCAGCCCGTAGAAGCAGGTGAATGATCGATCCGGCACCATGCCGTCCAGCATCATCTCGAACAGCAACGGGATTGGCTTTCCTTCCGCGGCCATTTGAACACGCCACAGCGCTGCCGCCTCCGCAAGATCAGCGTTGTTCGTCGCGCCGGATCGTGCGCGGTGCAGCGCTGGGGCAACCATGCCCCCGAAGAACGCGCTCGTGAGCACCAGGAGCACCGGAAGCAGACGTGCGGTCGATCGATGCCCCGCGCGATGCGCCCGCCTCCACACCCACCACAGGATCGCGGCCGCTCCGAGTACGACCGCACTCCAGCCCGCGAGCACAAGCGGCTCCGGACCGCGCACGCGGTAGAGTTCGAGCACGCCGCCCACCCATCCAAAGCCCGCGACCGCCAGGCAGGTATTGATTCCAAACCAGGGTACAGCTTGCCACGTGCAGGTCTGCAAGTGAGAAGGCTCGTGCATCAATGAGGGCGTTCCTTCTGGCATGCGCTCCACTCGTTACTTGAGCCCCGCCCCCCGCGCCCGCGCATGCGCCACCAGATCATCTGGCGGCAGGGGAAAGCCGTTTGCCCGCATCTCCGCCAGCGAGTGCTCGATGATGTTCAGATTGGTCAGGTCCAGGGCCTCGATGTGGTTGTCAGCAAACCCGATCACCATCCAGCTTGTTCCGCATCCGGGCGGCGGCAGGCTGTAGGCGACGATGACAGCCGGGCTGTACGAGCCGAGCGCCCGCCGGTCGCGGCTGAACACGTAGATTCCAAGGCGCTCCCACGGCTGCTCAGGGTCCGAGGCGCTTCGGACAGCGTTGATGAACTCAACTTCGGTCACGCGGCCGGAGCGCACGTCCGCGTAGGTCAAGCTCCCGGCACTGAGTTCCCTGGATGAGAGGCACCCGCAATACTGATCAACGAGGCGACCGGCTCCAAGTTGCATGAACACTTCCGTCGGGTTCAGAGCCTCACTGTCTCCGTTCCGAACCTGCTCGGTCATGGTCTGAATCACGCCGCGCACCGTGGTGCCTTCAGACAACGCCCACGCCCCGCACATGGCGCGATACCGCGGCAAACCGGCCGCAAGCCCGAGCAGCGTCCATGAGAGCCCGATGACCGTCACCCAGACCACCGGCCAAGCACTCCGGCGACCGCTCCTCCGCCAGCGGAGCAGCACGCCGCCCGTCACCGGCAGGCTCGCTCCCACCAGCAGCGCCGCGACTGCGATGTTCGCCGCATCCGGCCCCGCAGCGCGATACAGCTCCGACGATCCGATCGCAACGCCGATGCCCCCCGCGATCAACCCGAAGAGCACGGCAGCAGCGCGGAGTACATCTCTCATGCATCAATCCTCACCAAACTCTTCGCCCCGCATACCCATCGGTTCCGCACGTTACATCGCCGCGACCAGCCCCGATCAGTGCCGCGGGCGCAAGCACGCGGCAGCAGATCGCCCAACGTGTCCCTCCCCCCTGCCCCCTCCCAAGGGGAGTGGGAGACTGATCGCCGCCCGTTTGCGCCCGCAGGCCAGTCCGAACAGGACAAACCCCAACCGTCCCCCGCTCGCGCCCCGCTACAATCCCCCCCTCCCCATCCGGGAGCAGCACCCTTTGCGTGGAGATTCTGCGTGGCGAGCAAGCACTACGACCTCATCGTCATCGGCGGCGGGCCCGCCGGGTATGTCGGGGCCATCCGGGCCGCCCAGCTTGGCCTCAAGGTCGCCTGCGTCGAGCGCGACAAGCTCGGTGGCGTGTGCCTCAACTGGGGCTGCATCCCCACCAAGAGCCTCCTGGCCAACGCCGAGCTCTACGAGAAGGTCGCACACGATGCCGACACCTGGGGGCTGAAGTTCGACAAGCTCACCGTCGACTGGTCCAAGGTCATCGGGCGCTCGCGGGATGTTGCCGGCAAGCTCAACAAGGGCGTCGCCTTCCTGCTCAAGAAGAACAAGATCGACCACATCCAGGGCCACGCCAAGATCACCAAGGGCCGCAACAAGGGTTCCCAGGCGTGCGAGGTCCAGATCTTTGACGCCACCGTCAAGGACACCCTCACCACCGCCCCCGCCGACATCGCCAAGTCGCCCCGTGAGACGATCACCGCGACCAACAGTCTCGTCGCCACCGGCTCGGTCGCGCGCGAGCTGCCGTTTGCCAAGTTCGACGGCGATCGGATCCTCGGCGCCCGCGAGGCCATGAACCAGGCCACGCAGCCCAAGAGCCTCATCGTCATCGGCGCGGGCGCGATCGGCATGGAGTTCGCCTACTTCTATCACACTTACGGCACCAAGGTCACCGTCATCGAGATGATGCCCCGCATCCTCCCCGTCGAGGATGACGACATCTCCGCCGCGCTCGAGAAGATCTACCGCAAGAGCGGCATGGACATCCGCACCAGCACCACCACCACCAACGTCGAGAAGACCAAGACCGGCGTGAAGGTCACCTTCGCCCCCGTCAAGGACGGCAAGCCCGACAGCTCGAAGTCCGAATCCCTCGAGGCCGACAAGGTGCTGCTCGCCATCGGCGTCAAAGGTCGCTACGACGGCCTGTTCGACCCCTCCCTCGGGCTCGAAACCGTCAAGGACCACATCAAGACCGACTACGTCCCCTTCGGTCCCGGCAACACCGAGACCAAGCCCTTCACCTACCAGACGAACATCCCCGGCATCTACGCCGTCGGCGATGTCATCGGCCCGCCGTGGCTCGCCCACGTCGCCAGCGAAGAGGCGATCGTCTGCGTCGAGCGCATCGCCAAGCACGATCCCATCCCGATCGACTACTCGGTCATCCCCGGCTGCACCTACTGCCACCCGCAAGTCGCCAGCGTCGGCCTCACCGAACGCCAGCTCAAGGACAGCGGCCTCAAGAAGGATCAGGACTACAGCGTCGGGACCTACAGCCTCCAGTCCCACGGCAAGGCCATCGCTTCGAACAACAACATCGGCATGGTCAAGCTCCTCCGCGGCCTGCCGCGGGGCGAGATCCTGGGCGCCCACATCCTGAGCGATCAAGCCACCGAGCTGATCGCCGAGATGACCCTGGCCCGCCGCCTCGAGGCCACCACCGAAGAGATCAACGTCACCATGCACGCCCACCCGACGATGCACGAGGCGCTCCACGAGGCCAGCCTGGCGTCCGAAGGCCGCGTGATCCACGCCTAGACGACAATCACCACAGAGGCACAGAGGTCACAGAGGAAGGACAGCAAAGCGTTCACGCCTGCACTGCGCCGGTCGAACTCATGAAATGAGTTCCGAGTCTCAAGCCACTGATGGTGTCATGCGTTTCTCTGTGCTCTCTGTGCCTCTGTGGTGAACCGCTCTTGGAGCACCCATGACCCTCCTCGATCACTTCCACGATCTGTTCCGCTACGACCAGTGGGCCAACGAGCGCGTCCTCGCCTCGCTGGACTCCATCCCCGCCGATCGCCGCCACGGCCCCGCCTATGAGCGGTGCATGGCTCTCCTGCCGCACAATCTGATCGCACGCCGCGTGTGGCGCTGGCGCATCCTGGGCGAGCCCTACCAGAACCCCGCGAACTGGTTCCCGCCCATGAGCATCGCCGAGACACGCACACTCGCCGCCGAAGTCGACCGTGAGTGGAAGCCCTACATGGCCTCACTGAAGGAGGCCGATCTCGCGCGCGAGATCACCTACCGCACCAGCGACGACGCCCAGCGGACCCGACGCCTCGACATCCTGCTCACCCACGTCTTCAACCACGCCACGTACCACCGGGGCCAGATCGCCCGGCTCGTGACCGAGCACGGCGGCGAGCGTGCGGTCACGGACTACCCCATGTCGTTTGATGCGTAGGCCGCGGCACGGCGTGAATCACACGCGAGTTTGCGGCCACCAACATGCAACTGCGCTACGCGCATAAAATGCGCCAAATCCAGCGCTTGCACGCTGGTCCGGCCCCCTCCACGCGTCCAAGAATCTGTGAGATTGCTGATAAACTCACTTGGACGTCGGGAGGCCCCGAGAGTAGTCTGAGGAACCGGGTCGGTGTCGGGAGGCGTTCGTCGCCTAGGTCGCACCCCTGAACCCAGGAATGAGCGCACTCGTGGGCGCGCCAGGCGGGGGAGCGAGGTCGGAGAATCTCCGATGGTCAGCTCATCGCTGCACAACGAATCACAGCATCACGGTTTGAGCGCCCAAGCTCCGGTCATCGCTGATGCAGGCGTGGGTCTTCTTGATCGACCCGATGCCGCCGTCGACGGGTGGCTGAACCGTTTCGAAGCCATCTACCGTGATTCTGCCGGCGATCCCGGCAAGATCCCGTGGGCCCACCGCCAGCCCTGTCCCGCATTGCTGACATGGCTCGATGCCGAAGCACCGTCGCTGATCCGACCCGGCGCCCGCGTCGCGGTCGTCGGCTGCGGCCTCGGGGAAGACGCCTGCGCCCTCGCTGATCGCGGCTACGAGGTCGTCGGTTTCGACGCCTGTCCGTCGGCGATCCAGTGGGCCACCAAGATGCACCCCGGGCGGGGCGTGACCTTCGTCGAGGCCAACCTGTTCGACCTGCCGACCCGCCTGCAGCGCCGGTTTGATCTGGTGGTCGAGGTCCACACCCTGCAGGCGCTGCCCCCGGTGTTCCGCCATGACCTGGCCGCCGGAATGGCCGCGCTGCTCAACGGCAAGGGCTACCTGCTGGCCATTGCCCGCGGGCGCGGGCCCGAAACGCCGCTCAACGAGAACGACGGCCCGCCCTTCCCCCTGACGGCTCACGAACTGCTGGACGTGATGGCCGGGGCCGGCCTCGACCCCGTTCGGGCGATCGACGATTTCCAGGACGACAACGTGCCGCCGGTGCGGCGCCTGCGTGGCGCCTTTCACCGCGCGTAATAAGTTGCCGCCCGGTCGTTTAACCCATTATTTGATGGGTATTTAGATCCAATAAATCGGTGGCCCGGGGCCCGGCCGGGTTGTATGTTGCCAGTTCGGCGGTCCAGTTGGCGCTGGGGAATCCCCCGACCGGGGGCAGGTCGATTCCGTCATGCGTTCGGGCGGTTTTCAGGTAGACTGATGCCCGCACAGGAACCGGGGGTCGGCTTGGCCAGCGAGATGTGTCGGCGGTGTGTGCGCCGGCCAGCCGGATCGCAGGGAGATCGGCGATGTTTCAGTTTGCAGAGCGGCGGTCGGAGACCGGGCTCGCATCAGGCGTCCGGGCTATCGGCTTCACGCTGGTCGAAGTGCTCATCGTGGTCACGATCATCGTGATTCTGATCTCGATCCTCGTCCCGACGCTCTCGGGCACGCGGACCGCAGCCCGCTCGGCCTCAACCCGCAGCATCATGACCGACATCGGCACGGCCGTGCAGCTCTTCAAGGCCGAGAAAGACCGCCAGCCCGGCCCCTACACGCCCGACCAGATGGGCCACCCCGACAACCTGACCCGCGGCGTTACTCAGATGGAGAACGCCATCGTCGATCTGATGGGCGGGCGCGTTCCGACAGGCTCCCCGGATCCCGACGGCGTCCTCATCAAGCTCACCGTGATCGGCAACGATCCCACCCAGGTGGTGATGGTGAACCCCAACCTGATCGGGGCCCCCGACGGTCCCGGGTATCTCTCGATCGGGCGCAACGTGCTGTCGCCGGTTCAGGGGCAGTACCACGGCGGCAACCCTCAGGGCCGCGTCGATCAGATGCCCGACATCCTCGATCCGTTCGGCAGCCCGGTCGTGCTGTGGACGCGGAACATGGTCGCCGGGCGCAACCCCGAGTTCTCGATGGTCCAGGCCCCGACCAATCGTGGTCTGGCGATCCGTCGCGGCTGGTACTACTGGGCGGGCAATGCCGGCTACCTGCGATCCAGCAGCCTTGGAGTCAACCGCGTGAACCAGAGCCGGTTGAGCGTGCTCGGCCGTCCGGTCGTCGACGGGCTCGACCTTGGCTACCCCATACCGTCGGACACCGACCTTCAGATCAGCCTCGGCGCCCTCCTTGGGCACCCGAACCTTTCCAGACCACGCGCGGGCGACGACTTCGGCGGCCTCCAGGAGCCGACAGCCCCGCTCTCGGATGTGGTGCTGCACTCGGCCGGCCCCGACGGCGTTTATCTCGGCAACGAAGCCCTGCGGCTGCGGGAACGGGCCCATCTCAGGGCCGTCTACCAGCGCGAGGGGCAGATTCCTGAGCGGTCCCTGCCCATCGATCGGTTCGATGACCTTATTGTTCCTGCCGGTTGAGCGCGCCACGGGAACACGGGCGCCACGCCGGACGAACAGTTGTTCAGGAGACCGACATGGCGCCATGCGACAATCAGGGACAGACGGGGATCGGACCGGGCTCGCCCAGCCCCCGCGGCTTCACGCTGGTGGAGGTGCTGGTGGTGGTCACGATCATCGTGATCCTGATCGGCATCCTGCTCCCGGCGCTCTCGGCCAGCCGCGCCAGCACCCGCAAGGCCGCCACCACGAGCCTGATGTCGGGGGTGAGCGCCGCGATCCAGCAGTTCCGCGTCGAGCGCGACCGCCAGCCCGGCTACTTCACCCAGCAGCAGATGGGCCAGCAGGCCAACGAGACCGTCGGGCTGACGCAGATGGAGAACGCCATCCTGGAACTGGCCGGCGGCACGCTGGCCGAGTTCCCCTCGGGCAACCGCGACAACCTGATCGTCATCACTCTCACCAGCCAGCCCGGTGACTCGGTGATCGTGGACCTCACCAAGATCGGCGCTTCGGACGGACCGGGCTACCTGTCGCTCGGGGCCGATGTGCTCCGTGCGGTCGAGGGTCAGTACCACGGCGCGGCCGGCGGCGGCGATCAGGGCACCGGCGGAAACCAGGCTCCCAACATCGCGCGGATGCCCGACATCGTCGATCCGTTCAACATGCCGCTGATGCTCTGGACCAAAAACACCCTCGCGGGCTCGAACCCCGACTTTGCTCGGATGAACGCCGACGGCGGCCGGGCCCTCTTCTACTGGTCCAGCAACGCGGGCTACCTCCGTGCCATCCAGCTCGGGCGCGACAAGCGCGACCAGGCCCACTTCAGCGTGCTCGGGCGTCGCCCGGCCGGGGGCTTCAACCCCGGCTACCCGCAGGCCAGCAACACCGACATCGTCAGCAGCATGCAGGCGCTCTTGGGCCATCCCGACCTGCCCAAGCCCACGAACTCCGGCAGCGCGGACGACCCCGATCTTGAGCCCTCAGCGCCGCTGGCCGACGCCGTGCTGCATTCGGCCGGTGTCGACGGCTACTTCCTGGGCAACGATGCCCGGCGCCTGCGCAACCAGGCCCTGCTGCGGGCCAACTACCAGCGGAACGGCTCGGTCCCGGCCCGCTCCAAGCCCATCGACCGCTTCGACGACATCACTGTCCCCGCCGGCTGATCGCCGACGCGAGCCCGGACCCGGGCCTTCGGTCCCAGGCCCGGCCGGTCGTCCCAGCGCGGGGCGTTCCTGCGGTACTGTGGGGGCATGAAGCCATCGTTTGTCCGCGGGGTGGGTGCGTGCATCGCGCTCATCGGGATCTGTGCTCTGGTGGTGATCGCGACGGCCCAGCCGGGCCCGGCGCCCGACGGGATGCACCGCGTCAACCCGGGATGGCACGCGCTGGTGAACGCCCGGGTGATCCCCGAGCCCGGACGCGAGATCCAAAGCGCGATGATCGTGATCCGCAATGGCGCGATTACAGAGATCACTCCGACGGGTGCCGGCATCGCGCCGCCGCCGGGCGCCCGCGTGTGGGACTGCGCGGGACTGACGATCTACCCCGGCCTCATCGAGCCCTACCTGCCGATCGACGCGCCGACCCCTGATCGTTCGAGCCCTGGGGCGCACTGGAACGCCAAGGTGACCGCCGAGCGCTCGGCCCTCGACGGGCGCGGCGTGCCGGAGGATGTACGGAAGAAGCTGCGTTCGATGGGGTACACGACAGCGGTGATCGCCCCGACGGGCGGCGTGTTCCGCGGCACGGCGGCGGTGGTGTCGCTGGGCGAGCAGCGCGACCCCTCGCGCCCCTTGGCGGGCGTCGTTGAACCGAAGATCGCGCACGTGGTGGCGCTGGAGTCCGGCGGCGGACGCAGCACGGGCTACCCCGGCTCCAAGATGGGCGCGATCGCGCTGGTGCGTCAGACGCTGTCAGACGTGTATTGGCACGCCCGCGCGAGCGAGGCGCACCGCACGCGTCCGGGGGCGTTCGAACGCCCCGCGCCGAACGACTCGTTCGAGGCGCTGCTGGCGCCCAAGCCGCGGTTCGTGCTCTTTGATGTCGATCACGAGCAGGACATCGAGCGCGTGGCCAGGATCGGCCGCGAGTTCGGCCGCGAGTTCATCGTGGTCGGCAGCGGCACTGAGCTGCGCCGGCTCCCTGCCGCGGCCGCGGCGGGTGCGCCGATCATCCTGCCGCTGCGGGCCCCCGAGCGCCCGAGGGTCGAAACCCCCGCGGACTTCGAGGCGACCGACCTGTCGGACCTCATGCTGTGGGAGCAGTGGCCGACCAACCCGCGGCGCGTGGTGACAGCGCTGCAGCACACCTACGGCGGTCGCGCTGCCCTGACCACCAGCAAGCTGCCGCGTGGCCAGGAGTTCTTCACCAACCTCCGCGAAGCGATGGAGCTCGGCGGCCTGACCGAGGAACAGGCGCTGGCGATGATGACAACCGAGCCGGCCGCCATCTACGACATGTCCGAGCGGCTCGGGCGCATCGTGCCGGGCATGCCGGCCAACCTGGTGGTGGTGAAGGGCTCGCTGTTCGACGAGAAGCGGGTGATCCGCGACGTATGGGTCGATGGCGAACGCTACGAGATCACCGCCGCACCGATCGTGGAGCTCGAAGGCGTGTGGTCGATCACGCTGCCCATCGATCAAGAGGGCAAGGCCGCAGCGCCGGGGCAGGGGCTGGTCGGCGAGCTGCGTGTCGGCGAGGATGGGTCGGTCAGCCTGATTCGCCCGTCGGGCGAGGCGGGGCCGGGCCAGCCGGCGCGCCGCGGCGAGCCGGACGCGCCGATCGGTGCAGCGCCCGAGCAGCAGCCCGGCGCGAACCCGGACCTGGATGCGCTGCGCCGTGCCGCGGGGATCGACAAGCTGCAGGGCGAAGCCCGCGAGCGCGCCGAGGCTCGTCTGGCCGATCTGCTGGCGGTGCGCGACCAGGCCGGGCCCGAAGCAACGGACGATGCCGATGCCGGTGCACCGCCCGAAGGTGACGACCCGGACGACGAGCCCGAGATCGAAATGGTGGTCGAGAAGCCCGGGCAGCCCCGCGGCAAGGAGCACAGCATCCGGGCCCGCTCGGTGACGACCCTTGAGAACCGCGTGAGCTTCCTGCTGGATGTTGATGCGCTTAAGCCGTCGGCCAAGCCTGCACCCGGCGAGGGAGATGAGGACAAGCCGCAGCCCGAACGGCGCAGCGGCGTGGTGACGCTGTCGGGCGTGGTCGAGGGCGAGGTGATCCACGGCGAGGGTGTCTTGCCGGGCGGTGAGCGGTTTGTGTGGACCGCGACGCGCACCGGCCCGCTTGAGAAGAAAGACGAGAAGCCCAAGCCCGAGCGCGAGAAGCCGCCCGAGAGCTACGGCCTGCCATTTGGCGCCTACGGCTACGACGGCTTCCCGGCGCAGCGCGACATGCTGATCACCGGCGCGACGATCTGGACCAGCGGCCCTCGGGGCATCATCGAGAACGGCACGCTGTGGGTTCGCGGCGGCAAGGTGGCGGGCGTCTTCGGCGCAGGCGAGGGCGGGTTGCCGATCCCCGACGCGTCGGTGGTGCAGATTGACGCCGGCGGCCGCCACATCACCCCCGGCCTGATCGACTGCCACTCGCACACGGGCATCATGGGCGGCGTCAACGAGGGCACGCTCAGCTCGACGGCGATGGTGCGGATCTTTGATGTCATTGACCCGGACGCGATCGGCTGGTACCGCGAGCTGGCCGGCGGCATCACGGCGGTGAACCAGTTGCACGGCTCGGCCAACTCGATCGGCGGCCAGAACAGCGTGGTCAAGCTGCGGTGGGGGGTGGGCAACGCCGACGAGATGCGGTTCGAGGATGCGATCGCCGGCATCAAGTTCGCGCTGGGCGAGAACGTCAAGCAGAGCAACTGGGGCGAGCGCTTCACGACGCGCTACCCGCAGACGCGCATGGGCGTCGAGACCTTCATCCGCGACCGCTTCACCGCGGCCCGGGAGTACGACACGCGGTGGCAGCGCTGGCGGCAGTCGGGCGGCAACGACCCGTCGATGATCGAGCCGCAGCGCGACCTGGAGCTGGAGGCGCTGGCGGAGATCCTCCGCGGCGAGCGGCTGGTGCACTGCCACAGCTACCGGCAGGACGAGATCCTGATGCTCTGCCGCATCGCCGAGGAGTTCGGTTTCACCATCGGCACCTTCCAGCATGTGCTGGAGGGGTACAAGGTCGCCGAGGCGATCCGCGAGCACGCGATCGGCGGCTCGGCGTTCAGCGACTGGTGGGCGTACAAGTTCGAAGTGGTCGATGCGATCCCCTACGCCGGCGCGATCATGCACGACGCGGGCGTGGTGGTGAGCTTCAACAGCGACTCGGACGAGATGGCCCGCCGGATGAACGTGGAGGCGGCCAAGGTGGTGAAGTACGGCGGGCTGCCGCCCGAAGAGGCGCTGAAGTTCGTCACGCTCAACCCCGCGAAGCAGCTCAAGATCGACGGGCGCGTGGGATCGCTGGAGGTGGGCAAGGATGCGGACTTCGTGATCTGGTCGGGCAACCCGCTCAGTTCGATGAGCCGCTGCGAGGCGACGTACATCGAGGGGCGCGAGATGTTCACGCTGGCCCGCGACCGCGAGCTGCGAGCCCAGGCCGAGAACGAGCGCCGGCGCATCGCGCAGAAGATCATGAGTGATCCCAAGGGCAAATCGGGATCGTCCGGGGGACCCGGCGGACGCGGCGGCAGGGGCGGGCAGCGCCAGCCCGAGACCGAGCCGCCCGAGCCGACGCTCGACCAGGTGCTCCGCGGCGGGTGGATCACGCCGGTCCGCGACGATCAGGACCCCGAAGAGGCGCGACAGGCGGCGATGCACAAGCTCATGGAGCGGCGGTTCATGTGGATGATCTCCAACGGCCTTGACCCACTGGCCCCGATGCCCGGCGACTGCGGCTGCGGCATCCACGGCCTGTTCATGATGGACGGGGGTGTTCAGTGAAGAAGAGTCTTTCGATCATGCTGGCGACGGTTGTCGGCGGCGTACTGGCGTCGGGCGCTGCTGTGGCGCAGGATCTGGGCCTCAAGGCCATGCCGCAGAAGAACCCGATCCTCATCACCGGCGCCACGGTGCACCCGGTGTCGGGGCCGCCGATCGCGAACGGCGTGGTGATGTTCGCCGACGGCGTGCTGTCGATTGTCGGCGAGGCGTCGGCGCTGGATACGGTGCGCTTGAGCGATGATGTCGAGCGCATCGACGCAACGGGCAAGCACATCTACCCCGGCCTGATCGGTGCGAACACGGTGACGGGCCTCATGGAGATCGGCGCGGTCCGCGCGACGCTCGATCACACCGAGACGGGCGACGTCTCGCCCGAGGTGCGGGCGGTGGTGGCGGTCAACCCTGATTCGACGATCATCCCCGTCACGCGGCGCAACGGCGTATTGACCGTTGGGGTGCTGCCGATGGGCGGGGCGATCCCCGGGCGGGCCAGCGTGATCCGCATGGACGGCTGGACGTGGGAGGATCTGGCCGTGAAGGCCGATGCCGGGCTGCTGGTGAACTGGCCCAACCTGCGTCCGGTGCGGGCGTGGTGGATGGAGCGATCCGAGGAAGAGCAGACCGATCGCGCTCAGGCGGCGCTCAAGACGATCGAAGAGGCGTTTGATGCGGCCGCGGCGTACATGAAGGCCCGAGCGGCGGACCCTTCGGTCAAGACCGACTTGCGCTGGGAGGCGATGCGCAGCGCGATCGAGGGTGGCGAGCGAGTCATGATCCGCGCCAACGAGGTGGAGCAGATCCAGTCAGCGGTGTCGTTCGCGGCCCGCCGGGGTCTCAAGATCGTGATCGTGGGCGGTCGCGATGCCGCGGCGTGCATCGACCTGCTCAAGCGTCACGATGTGCCGGTGATGGTGACGGGGACGCACCGCCTGCCGCGCCGGCGCGATACGGCGTACGACGAGCCCTTCACGCTCCCGGCGGTGCTGGAGGCGGCGGGTGTGACGTGGTGTCTGGCGAGCAACGGCGGGCAGTTCGACACGCCCAATGAGCGCAACCTGCCGTATCACGCCGCGACGGCGGTGGCCCACGGACTGGACCCGGATGTGGCGATCCGGTCGATCACCCTCTCGGCGGCGAAGCTGCTGGGCGTGGACGATTCGCTTGGTTCGCTGGACGCCGGCAAGGCCGCGACGCTCATCATCACCGACGGCAACCCGCTGGAGATCACGACGAGCGTCGAGCGGGCCTTCATCGACGGCGCCGAGATCGAGCTGATCGACAAGCAGACGATCCTGGCGGAGAAGTACCGCGAGAAGTACCGCCGGCTCGGCGTCAATCGCGAAGGGCAGGAATAGTTCACCGCAGAGACGCAGAGAACGCAGAGCGAAGACAAACCACGGAGACACTGAGACACGGAGAAGAGTTTGTGTGAAGCGCTATCGCGCCCCAGACCGACTCATCTTCCCCACTGGCCATCTGGCCACTGCCCACTGGCCTCTTCTCTGTGCCTCTGTGGTTCTTCTGATCTCTCTGCGATCTCTGCGTCTCTGCGGTGACTGCATCAGTTCATGCGGGCGACGAGATGGTCGCGGAGGGGGCGCGTGAGTTCGATGGTCAGGGCTCCGACGGCCGCGGCCAGGAGCATTTCGGGGCCGACCATGGCGGCGGCGAAGGCCAGGTGTACCGCCACGAGTTGCATCACTGAAGCACCGATGTCGACCATGCGGGCCGAGCGGGCCCAGGGGCCGGGCTCGGTGGGGCGGTCGGGGCCGATGCCTCGGCAGGCAAGCCAGCCCACGAACCAGCGCCCGTCGGCCGACCAGAGCATCGCGACGATGAGCGCGACCCATGCGTTGCGTGTGGTCAGCAGCTCGCTGGGGTCGACGCGCACGACGATCAGCGCCGTCAGCGCCGGCAGGAGCACGCACAGCACCTGCATCGAGCAGACGCGCCGGAGCAATCGGCGGGGGATGCTGTCGGCACCGAGCGCCAACATGAGCCCCAGGGCCACGCCGGTCATCACGATTCCAAGCTCCAGGCTCCACGCGACGACGCCGATGGCGGTGAACGCCGCCAGCAGGCCGCCGGTGCAGATGAGCAGTGAAGCGCCCGGCAGTGCGGCGGTGACGGCCGGAACGGCGAAGACCGTCCCGACTGCCGCGGCGGTCAGGGGTCCGGACCCGAAGAGTGATGCGACGATCGCCGGCGGCCCGGCTGCGGCGATGAAGGCGGCGAAACCGGCGAAGAGCGCGCGGACGCCCGTGTGCGTCAGCGTGACTGAGACGCGGCGCCAGTGGGCTGTGGACCCGGGCAGTGCGAGCGGCGCAGCGCTCAGCATCACGAGCCCCGCGACGGCGGCGACGATGAGGTTGAGGCGTGCGTGGTGGGCCGCCAGCGCGCGATCAAGCGTCTGGCGCAGGGGCAGGATGGCGGCGTCGTGGCGCTGGCGGATCTCGTCGATGGCGTCGGTCGTGACGCCGCTGGCGCGGAGCGCGGCGATCTGGCGGTCGTGCTCGGCCTGTTGTTCGGCCAGCGTGCGGTGCTCGATGGGCGCGCCGGTAAAGAGCAGGCGGGCCGCCTCGGGGGCTGCATTCCCGAGCACCATCGGCCCCAGCAGCACACCGGCGAGGATGCCGCCGAGGATGGCCGCCGTGCGGGCCCCCCCGACGACTCCCGACCGGCGCAGGGTCCACGCCAGCACGCCGGCGACTGCGGCGGCGAGCGCGGCGGCCACGATCGCGGCGGTCCAGGGCGAGGTCGGGGTCATGGGGCCAGTGTACGGGGCCGGGCCCGCGCCGGACCCGGTCGGGCCAGTACCATCAGGCCATGCTGCTCACGCTTGGCGCCTGGTTCCACAACATTGATCCCGTGATTGTTCAGATCCAGGGCAATCTGGCGATCCGCTGGTACGGCCTGTCGTACATCGCGGGCTTTGTCATCGCGTGGGTGCTGCTGCGCTGGATGGCCGGGCGGAAGCTGGTGCTGATCCCCAAGCCGGCGGCCTTTGACTTCATCGTGCAGATTGCGATCGGCGTGATCGTCGGCGGGCGGCTGGGGTATGTGCTGTTCTACCAGCCCGATCTGCTGATGGAGTTCGAGCCGGCGTTCCCGTGGTGGGGTGTCTTGAACATCCCCAAGGGGGGCATGGCAAGCCACGGCGGGATGGTCGGCATGATCATTGCGGCATGGCTGTGGGCCCGGAAGTGGCGCGCTGCCGCCGACAAGGACCCGTCGATCACGCCGCCGCCGCTGCTGCGCCTTTTGGATGTGATCTGCCTGATCTCGCCGCCGGGCATCCTGCTCGGGCGGA
>SXGQ01202064.1_pt1 | contig 15103 bp, 7 predicted proteins | sample 3178371 | NCBI WGS metagenome assembly SXGQ01 (sample SAMN11356859, study PRJNA531348) | freshwater metagenome | isolation source: freshwater sample F1-20 | place: China: Fuxian Lake, Yuxi | collected 2017-12-25
ACCGGGGTGCGCGCCCTCGGCGCGATCACCCCGATCGGTGGGGTCTGCTTCAGCGCGGGATGGCTCGCCCTGGCGTCCACGGCGCTCCCTCCGCTTCCGCCTTCCGCTCCAACGCCGTGAGCTCGGTGGCGATGAAGGCCTGCACCGCGGCCTGGATCGCCGGCAAGCGCTCCGTCACGATCTCGAGCTGACGCCGCTGCGTCCCGGTCGGCTCGCCGAGCGACCCGAAGTTCGTCGCCGTGCCGAGCCGCCCGAGGAGTGAGGTCTCCGTCGGCTCGGCGAAGCGGCCCGCGGTGTTGTCTCCCTGCAGCTGCTCGCGGATCCCGCGGAGCTTCCCCTGCGCCGCACGCACCTCGGCATCGAGTGTCGTGGTGCGCGTGATCTGCTCCGCCGCGCGCTCGAGCGCCTCGAGACGCGCCGACACCTCACCGAGCTGCGCGTTCACGCCGAGCACCACGCGCTGCACCTGCTGTGCCTCGCGATGGTAGGCGAAGGCCCGCTCGCGCTGCGCGACGGTCAGCATCGCGTTCGGGAGGAGCCGCACCTCGAAGGGTGCGGGCGCGGTGAGCGCGGCGCGCACCCCGGCCACGCGCTTGAAGAGCTGCACGCGATAGGTCCCCGGCACCACATAGGGGCCGCTCCCGCCGCGCGCACCACCCTCGGCGGTGCCACCGCCGCCGCCACCGCCGAAGCCGAATCCGCCCCCGGCGCCACCACCGATCGGCGTCACCCCGGACCAGCGGAGATTCCAGGTCACGCGATTGGTGCCGGCGGCGTTGATCCCATCGAAGCGCGAGACGATCGCCCCGCTCGGATCGCTGATCTCCACCTCGACGCTCGGCGCCTCCTCCTCCTGCTCCGTCTTGAGCGCGGGCCAGCCGGGGAAGGGGACGTCGGCGCCACTCTTGTTGATCGCCTGCTCGCGCGTCTGCCGTGTCTGCTTCTGCGTGCGATACGCCGCGCGCAGGTGATAGGTGAAGGTCGCGCCCACCGGCGGGTTCGACGCGTAGTAGTGCATCGCGCCCTGGAATCCGACCCCGCTCCCACCGAGCGGCGACGACGGCTGGAACAGGAGTGCCGGTGCGGTAGGGAAGAGGGTCGCCTCGGTGCGGAGCGCCTCGGGGGTCATCGTGCGCAGCGCCGCGTAATCGTCGAGGACGTAGATGCCGCGCCCGAAGGTGCCGAGCACGAGATCGTTCATCTCCGGATGGATCGCGATGTCGTAGACCGCGATCGTCGGGAGCCCGCCCTTGAGGGCCTGCCAGCGGGCGCCGTCATCGAACGAGACCCAGGCGCCGTACTCGGTGCCGGCGAAGAGGAGCCCCGGCTTCACGGGATCCTCGCGGATCACATGCGTGGGGCCACGCTCGGGAAGCCCGGTGGTGATCTGCGCCCAACTGCGGCCACGGTCCTTCGAGCGGAGGAGGTAGGGCTTGAAGTCACCGCGCTTGAAGTTGTTGATCGCCGCGTAGACCACGTTGGCATCGTGTGCCGACGCGGTGAGGTACGCGACGAAGCTGGTGTCGGGGACGCCGGCGATCGACTCGATCTTCCGCCAGCTCTTCCCGCCGTCCTCGGTGATCTGGATGAGGCCATCATCGGTGCCCGCGTAGATCACTCCTTCGGCCTTCGGGGATTCGGCGATCGCCGTGACCGAGCCCGCGTACGAGGTGGAGGTGTGGCGCGCCACCGCGTCCACGCTCCAGAGGCGCCCCTGCATCTTCATTGAGGTGCGCGGGATGTTGCGCGAGAGGTCGGGGCTGATCGCGCGCCAGTTGTCGCCGCGATCATCGGACCGGTAGATCCGCTGCGAACCGAAGTAGAGGCGCGTCGACTGGAACGGCGAGATCACGAGTGGTGAATCCCAGTACCAGCGCGCCGGATCCTCACCTGGCTCCTCCTCCGGCACGATGCGCACCGCATTTCCCGTGCGCTTGTCGAAACGCACCAGCCCGCCGTTCTGTGACTCGGCGTAGATCGTGGTCGGGTCGGTGGGGTCGACGCGGCTCTGGAAGCCGTCGCCGCCATTGGTCACGAACCAATCGGCGTTGCGGATCCCCGCGACGCTCGCGGTCCGCGTCGGTCCACCGAACGAGAAGTTGTCCTGCGTCCCACCATACACATGGTAGAACGGCACCTCGCGGCTGATATCGATCTTGTAGAACTGCGTGACCGGGAGGTTGCTGAAGAACTTGTAGGTGCGGCCACGATCGAACGTCTCATAGAGCCCGCCATCGGAGCCGATGAGGAGATGCTCCGGCGCCGCCGGATCGACCCAGAGGGCATGGTTATCGACGTGCTTCCCAGATTCCCCCAGGCGCTCGACGGTCTTCCCGCCATCCTCGGACACCATCACATAGGTGTCCATGATGAAGAGGCGGTCGGCGTCCGTCGGATCGACGAAGATCCGCTGATAGTAGAGCGAGATCGTCGAGTACCCATTCTGCCGACGCCAGCTCACCCCGTTGTCATCGGAGCGATAGATCCCGCCGCGCTCCCCTGACGCCTCGGCGATCGCGTAGAGCACGTCAGGATTCGACGGCGCGCGCGCAAGCCCGATGCGCGCCTCCCCCTCCGGCACGCCGCTGATCTTCTTCCAGGTCTTGCCACCATCGGTCGAGCGATGGAGCCCTGACTCCGGTCCGCCGGCCAGGTACCCCGCCACATGCCGATGCCGCTGCCAGGTGCTCGCGACGATGATGTCGGGGTTGCGCGGATCGAGTTCGAACTCGTTCACGCCGGCCCACTTGGCGCCGCTCAGCAACTTGGTCCAGCTCTCGCCGCCGTCGCTCGACTTATAGAGGCCGCGCTCCCCGCCCTCGGCCCAGAGCGGGCCCTGCGCCGCCACATAGATCACGCGCGAGTCGCGCGGATCGACGACGATCTTCCCGATGTGCTCGGACTGCTTGAGTCCCATGTTCCGCCAGGTGCGCCCACCGTCCTCCGACTTGTAGACGCCGTCGCCGAAGCCGACGGAGCGCTGCGCATTGTTCTCGCCGGATCCGACCCAGACGACCTCGGGGTTCTTGGGATCCAAGGTGACGACACCCACGGAGTACGAGCTCTGGCTGTCGAAGACTGGGCTCCAGGTGGTGCCGGCGTTCTCCGTCTTCCAGACCCCGCCCGAGGCGACCGTCACGTACCAGGTGGTCTTGTTGGGGTGCACCGCGATGTCGGCGATGCGCCCCGAGGTGAAGGCGGGACCGATGCTCCGGAAGCGGAGCCCATTGAGGGCCGCCGCACCGATGCCACCGCTCTGGGTGGAGTCGGTGGAGGTCGCAGCGGCTGGTGTCGCGGCGGCCGGACGTGTGGTGGGACGACCTTGGGCAATCAGGGTCGTCGAGCAGAGGGCGATCGCGAGGAGGGAGGTGCGCATCGAGGGCATCGCGGGAGAGAGGGGAAGGAACCTTCGGATAAGATGGCGCCCCATCGGCGCGGCGTCACCTCTCGGTGGGCTGCCCTCGCTGGGCCTCAACAGGGTCGGTAGCTTCCGCGTATTCCCCTCTCGCATGGAGCCCATGCCTTCGTCCCTCGCGCGGCGTCTCCTCTCCCTCCTCGGCCTGATCGCGCTCATCGGCTGCGATCGCGCCGCCGAGGCGCCCGATCCTCAGCTCGTCGCGCAGTGGACCCGGACCTCGCTTGCCCTCGTACGAAGCGAGCGGCTTGGCCCGCCGGTCGCAGCGCGGATCTCCGCCTATGCGGCGCTCGCGCTGCACGAGGGATATGCGGCGGATGTGCGCTCGGGGGCGCGGTCGTTCGCTCCCGTGGTGAACGGGATGCCTGAGCGCGAGGGAACCCCGCTCGACGGTTCGGTCGACGGCGCGATCGTCGCGGCGGTCGCGGAGCGCGTCGTCCTCGATTCCCTCCTGCGCGATGGGCTCGCGAGTTCGGTGCGGCGGGTCGATTCGTTGGCCGAGGCGCAGGTCGCGGCGCGCCAGGCCGGCGGCGTCAGCGCGGCCGAGGTGGGGCGCTCGCGACGTGAGGGAGAGGTGCTTGGTGCACGACTCCTCCGGTGGGCCGCCGACGATGGCTTCTTCGCCACGCGCGGGCGTCCCTGGGACGCGCCGCGTCAGCGCGATCAGTGGGAGAACACCGCGACCCTCGATCAGTTCCTCCCGCAGACCCTCTCCGGTCAATCGGACTACGTCGCGACCGGGAACCCGAATCTGCGGCTCGACGCCGAGATGGCGACGGAGAAGGGGCTCTTCACGAACCGGCCGAAGGTCGCGGGGAAGACGACGCTCCCGTCGTTCAACCCGACGATGCCGACCGAGCCGTACTGGGGGACGTTGCGGTCGATGATCACGGCGGCGGATGCGGCGTGCACGATCGCTCCGCCACCGGCGTACTCCGAGCGGCCGGGGTCGCCCTTCCATGAGATGGGGCGCGTCTACTACGACTCGGTACGGGTCCTCTCGGAGGGGAAACGGCAGATCGCCCTCTTCTGGGCGGATAATCCGGTGGCGACGGGAACGCCGGGCTTCCATTGGATCAGCGTCGTCAATCAGATGATCGCGCGGCGCGCCCTCACCGCCCCGCAGGCGGCGGAGCTGTATGCGCTGACCGCCATCGCGATCCATGACGCCTTCATCGCGACCTGGGCGGAGAAGTATCGCTCGATGGTGGTGCGTCCCGTGGCCTATGTGCAGCGCGTCTTCGATCCGGCCTATCGCACGGTGATCCCCACGCCCCCGTTTCCGGAGTATCCGAGTGGACATTCGGTGCAGTCGGCGGCGGCGGTGCGGGTGTTGATCGATCTGCTGGGTGACACGATCAGCTATGTGGACTCGAGCCAGGTGGATGTCGGGCAACCGGCTCGCCCCTTCGCGAGCTTCTCGGTGGCGCGCGAGGAGGTGGCGTGGTCGCGGGTCTGGGCGGGGGTGCACTATCTCCCGGCGGTGCTCGATGGGATCACACTTGGAGAGTGCATCGGGCGGCAGGCGGTGGGGCTCCGCACGCGAGTGGCCCGATGAGGGGGCGATCCCTCTGGCCCCTCCTCGGTGCGCTGCTGATGACCGCCTGCCGCGAGCATGCGCCACAGGTCGGGGCATGGGAGCCGCGGGATGGGCATCGCTGGCGCGCCCTCGATGTGGGAGATGCCGCGCCCTCGGCGCGTGACGCCACGGCAGGCTTCACCGCGCTCACACCATCCCGAACCGGGATCGTCCATGCGTATGTGCTCGATGCCCAACGTGCCCTCACCAATCGCGATCTTCTGATCGGGGCCGGGGTCGCCGCGGGGGATATCGACGGCGATGGCTATCCTGATCTCTTCGCCGCCTCGGTCTCTGGCCGCGCGACGCTCTACCGCAATCGTGGTGGGTTCCGGTTCGAGGATATCACGGAGACGAGCCGGCTCCGCATCGATTCGTTGAGCGTCGGTGCGACCTTCGCCGATGTGGATGGCGATGCCGATCTCGATCTGGTGGTCGGGACGCGTGGTGGGCCGGTCATGCTCTGGCAGAATGACGGCATGGGGCGATTCACCGATGGCACCGCGACGAGTGGGCTCGTCGGCGGCTATGGCGCGACGACCCTGACGATGGCCGACGTGGATCGTGATGGCGATCTCGATCTCTATGTGGCGACGTACAAGACGCGCAACGCGCTCGACGTCCATCCCCCGCAGGCGCGCGCCTTCGATCAGGTGGTGACGAAGCGTCCGGATGGGCGCTATGCCGTGAAGCCGGAGTGGGCGGCGGAGTATCGGATCGAGGACCGCCCCGATCTGGGTGGGATCGTCCGCTCGCAGCGCGCTGATCCCGATCTCTTCTTTCTCAATGATGGGACGGGGCACTTCACGCGCACCCCGATCGAAGGGCCACGCTTCCGCGATGAGGCGGGTCGCCCCCTCGCGCAGGAGCCCGACTTCTTCACCCTCGCCGCTCGCTTCTACGATGTGAACGGCGATGGCGCCCCTGACCTCTACGTCTGCAACGACTTCGAGGATCCCGATCAGTTCTGGGTGAACGATGGGGCGGGGAACTTCCGGCTCGCCCCGCGCGAGGCGCTCGCCGCGACGAGCAACACCTGCATGTCGGTCGACTTCGGCGACGTCGATCGCGATGGCACCGTCGATCTCTTCACCGCGGACATGCTCGCGCCCACGCTCGCGGCGCAGCAGCGGCAGATCCCGACGCACACCCCGTTGCCGAAGCCGCTGGGGATGGACGGCGTTCGTCCGCAGTGGATGCGCAACATGCTCCACGTGGGCCGCGGCGACGGGACCTGGGCCTCGGTCGGCGACTTCGCCGGCGTCGCTGCGACCGATTGGACCTGGGGATCGGCCTTCCTCGACATCGATCTCGATGGCTTCGAGGATCTCATCACGCTCAACGGGCATCACTGGGATGCGCGCGATGCCGACACCTTCGATCGGATCCGTGACGCCTTCCCGCGGGTCCCGTGGAACGAGGAGCAGCAGGAGTTCCCGCGGCTCACGATCCCGAACATCGCCTTTCGCAATCAGGGTGATCTGACCTTCACGGCGATGCCCAAGGGGTGGGGGCTCGGGGCGATCCCCGACATCGCGCATGGGATCGCGCTCGCCGACCTCGATCTCGATGGCGACCTCGACGTCATCGCGTCGCGACTCGATGCCCCGACCGCCGTCTATCGGAACGAGGCGACCGCGCCGCGCGTTGCGATTCGCCTCGCCGGTGATGCACCCAATCGCTCCGGGATCGGCGCGGTCGTGCGCGTACGCACGAGTGGGGTCCCCGAGCAGCAGAAGGAGATGACCGCCGGCGGGCTCTATCTGAGCGGGAGCGAGCCGCAGCTCACCTTCGCGATCGATCCCGACTCGGTGGCGGAGCTCGAGGTGCGCTGGCCCGATGGGCGGGTCTCCGTGATCCGAGAGGTCCGGGCGAATCGCCTCTATGAGATCGCGCAGGCCGGCGCGCGTCCCGGTCGTGAATCGCCAACGCCGCCGGACTCCACGACAGCGCTGACACCACTCTTCGCCGATGCCACCGCCCTCCTCGGCGGTCATCGTCACACCGAACTCCCCTTCGACGATTTCCGTCGGCAGCCCTTGCTCCCCAACCGCTTCAGTCAGCTCGGCCCTGGACTCGCCTGGGTCGATGCCGATGGCGATGGGCGTGAGGATCTGGTCGTCGGCGCGGGACGCGGTGGTGCGCTCACCCTCCTGCAGAACGGCGGCGATCGTTTCACGCGGCGGACCCTCGGCGCACCCGCGACCGGTGATCTCACGACGATCCTCCCCTGGCCGAGCGCATCGGGAGGGATCGACCTCCTCGTCGGACAGTCGAACTATGAGGCTGCCACGATGGAGGAGGCGCTCGGACGTCCCTCGGTCGTTCGGTACGCGACGCGCGACGGCACCTCGAGCGCTACGACGGTCCGCGGAGGCGACACCGCGAGCGTCGGCGCTCTCGCCGCGGCGGACGTGAATGGCGATGGATGGCTCGATCTCCTCGTCGCGCCTCGCGTGGTCGGTGGGGCGTGGCCCCTCCCCGCGCCGTCGCAACTCATGCGCGGTGGCCCCGATGGGCGCTTCACGGTCGACACGGACAACGCCTCGGTCCTACGCACCCTCGGCTTGCTCTCGTCGGCGCTCCTCGTCGATCTCGTCGGTGATCACCGTCCCGATCTCGTCGTCGCGGCGGAGTTCGGCCCGGTGCGCGTCTTGGAGAACGTCGGTGGACGATTCCGCGATGTCACCGCCGCGCTCGGGCTCGACGCGATCCGCAGTCGGTGGAACGGCCTCGCCGCCGGCGACTTCGATGCCGATGGGCGTCTCGATCTCGTCGTCACGAGTTGGGGACGGAATCTGCCGTGGGGGGCCTCGCCCGCTCGCCCCCATCTCCTGATCGCCGGTCCGTTCGGGGAGTCAGGTCCGGGGCTCCTCTTCGCGCGCGCGGACTCGATCACCGGGCGCGAGATGCCGCTTGAGTCGTTCGCCCGGTTGGGTGCCGCCATCCCCGCGATCCGGCGCCGCTTCGCGACCCATGCGGAATTCGCCGACGCCTCCACGATGCAGGTGCTTGGCCCCGACTCGATGCGTGTCGCGCGGGTCGGGGCGACGACCTACGACCATCTCCTCCTGATGAACCGTGGGGCCCGATTCGAGGCGCGCCCACTCCCGGCGATGGCGCAGTGGGCCCCCGCGCATGGGGTGGCGGTCGCCGACTTCGATGGCGATGGGCGCGAGGATCTCTTCCTGGCGCAGAACCTCTTCCCGACCGAGATCGGGACCCCGCGTCTCGAGGCGGGGGTCGGCCTCATGCTGTTCGGGGATGGGCGGGGTGACTTCCGTGCGCTCCGACCCGACGAGTCCGGGATCGTGATCCGCGGGGATCAGCGGGGGGTGGCGGTCGCCGACTACGACGCCGATGGCCGACCCGATCTGGCGGTCGCGCAGAACGCCGGGCCGACTACTCTATGGAAGAATGTGACGGCGCGCCCAGGTCTCCGGGTACGACTGGATGGGTCTCGTCCCGAGAATCCCGCCGCGGTTGGGGCACTGGTGCGCCTCGAGGGGGAGGGATGGGTCGGTCCGGTCTGGCCGATCACGCTGGGAGGGGGTCATTGGTCGAGTGGGTCGCTGACACAGGTCCTCGCGGATCGCAGGGTGCCCCGGTCGGTCTGGGTCCGATGGCCGTCAGGTCAGGAAGCGCGGTACCCGGTGTCGGGGAACGTTCGGGAGATGGTGTTACGTCCGAGTCCGACCCCGCGTCCCTGACCAGATGCGCTGCGTATTGCCCGTTTTCATTGGAAGTCGTACGTTAAGGCCACGTTACACCCCTGTGACCTGACAGCGTCCGCTGATGGGTCCGATCGTCCACCAGGAGCCAGTCACACATGATGAATCGCCACGTCGCGCGGCTCACCGGCCTGTTGCTCGTCGCCAGCACCCTTGGGTGCGTCAGTAACGACGACTACGAGATCACCGATGTGAGCAACAAGTTCGAGGTCGCCCCCCTCTTCCTCGGGGTCGACGAGGGGATCCCCGTCCAGATGACCGCCACCCAGGGTGGGAAGACGGTTGCCGTGACCTGGGAGAGCTCGAACACGAACGTCGCGACGGTGAATGCGTCGGGGCGCGTCTCCACCAACTGCGTCCCGGCGGCGGGCGCGACCTCCTGCTTCGCGGCGATCACCGCGACGCAGGGGAGTGGCGAGAAGAAGTCGGCGAGCCTCACCGTCTACAACCTCGTCGGGATCTCGCTCACGAGCGGGACCGCGGTGACGGGGATCAGCGGTAAGGTCGGCGACTACATCCTCTACCGCATCTACGTCCCGGCCGGCTCTACCAGCCTCAAGTTCGAGATGAGCGGTGGCACCGGGGACTTCGATCTCTACGTCCGCCAGGGCACCCCGCCGACCTACTCGCAGTGGCAGTGCCGCCCCTATGCGGGTGGCAACAACGAGACCTGCACCTTCGCCAACCCGGCGAGCGGCACCTGGTACGCCATGCTCGACGTCTATGAGGATGGCGCCGGCGTCTCCCTGAAGGCGACGGTGACCCCGTGAGCGCCTCGACCATGACCTTCGTCCATTCCACCCCGAGGTACCTCATGTCGCGTATGTGGTCGCTCGTCTCCCGTCGCGCGCTCGTCGCGCTGGCGGCGGTCGGGCTCACGGCCTCCGTGGCCGTCGCGCAGAGCGCGGTCTTCACCGGGAAGGTGACCTCTGCGGGCCAGCCCCTCGGCGGCGCCAGCGTCGGGATCGCCGAGCTCGGTGTCGGCGCCACGACCGCGGTCGATGGCACTTATTCCTTCACCGTGGCGCTCGGCGCCAACGCGGGGCGGAGTCTGACCCTGCGCGCGCGCGCGATCGGCTATACCCCGAAGGCGCAGACGGTGACCCTCTCCGCCGGCCGTTTCACCAACGATTTCGCGCTCGCCAAGGACGTGCTCAACCTCGAGCAGGTCGTCGTGACGGGCGTGGGTGATGCGACCTCGCAGAAGAAGACGGCTTTCTCCGTGGGCGTCGTCGATGCCTCGCAGATCAAGGAGGCCCCGTCGTCCTCGCCGGTCGGCGCCCTCGCCGGCCGTGTGGCCGGTGCGACCGTCGTGACCGTCACCGGCCAGCCCGGTGCCGCCCCGGCGATCCGCCTCCGCTCGTCGACGAGTCTCACCGGCTCGGCCGATCCGCTGATCATCGTGGACGGGACGATCTCCCGCCTCACCCTCGCGGACATCAACACCGAGGACGTGGAGCGCATGGAGGTCATCAAGGGCGCGGCGGCCAGCTCGCTCTACGGCTCCGACGCCGCCAACGGCGTGGTGCAGATCTTCACCAAGCGCGGGGCGCAGCTCGCCGAGGGGCAGACGACCTTCACCGTCCGCAATGAGTTCGGCCAGAGCTGGTTGCCGAACAAGGTGCCCGGGAACCTGACCCACGAGTTCCAACTCCTCCCCGACGGGAACTTCCGGCGCGACGCCGGCGGCAACCGCGTGCAGGAGGCGGACCGCATCTCGGACAACCCGTACCCGGTGGTCTACGACCAGCTGGGGCAGGTCTTCCGTCCCGGCCAGTACCTGACGAACTACGCCTCGGTCGGCCAGCGTCGTGGGAGCACGAACTTCAACGTCTCGTTCCACAACTCGCGTGAGACGGGGGTGCTCGGCCTGCTGAACGGCTTCAATCGCCAGAACTTCCGTATCAACCTCGATCAGGCGATCACCGAGGACCTCACCTTCTCGGCGGGCGCCTTCTACGGTCGGTCGAGTTCGGACGAGGGGGAGAACACGGGGATCTTCTTCGGGCTCCGCTTCCTCGAGCCGAACATCGACCTCCTGGCGCCCAACACCGATGGGTCGCCCTTCAACGCCGTCGTGCGGCAGCCGCCTCTCTCGGGGAACGTGGTCAACCCGCTCTACGGCTTGAACAACACCGACATCAACCGCGATCGCGACCGCTTCAACGGGACCTTCCGCCTCACCTACAAGCCGCTCAGCTGGCTGACGGCGGAAGGGAACGTCAACTACGAGCAGTCGGGCGACATGTACAAGTCGTTCAACCCGACGGGGTTCCTCAATTCGGCGGGGGCCGTGGATGACGGGAGCATCTATCAGAGCTCGACCCTCTCCCGCACTAGCAACGTCGGCGCCACACTGACGGCGCAGAAGAAGTTCTCCTGGATCACGAACACCACGAAGCTCGCTTGGGTGTTTGAGGACCAGTCGATCAACAACGTCAATGTCTACGCGGTCGGGCTCACCGTCCCGCGCGTCCCCGAGTTCAGTGCCGCCAACCAGGGGCTCGATATCTTCCCGGGGTCCCGCTCGGTCTCGATCCGGGCGAACAACCTCTTCGCGATCACCACCTTTGACATCAAGGACCGGTATATCTTCGACGCCCTCGTGCGTCAAGATGAGTCCTCGCTCTTCGGTACCAACCAGCGCCGTCAGCTCTACAACCGTGTCTCAGGGGCGTATCGCGTCTCCGAGGACCTGAAGCTCCCTGGGGTCGACGAGTTCAAGCTCCGCGCCTCGTACGGCACGGCGGGGCTCCGCCCGAGCTTCGACGCGCAGTATGAGATCTTCTCGCTCGTCGGCGGCAGCCCGACCCCGGTCACGCTGGGGAACTCGGACCTTCGCCCCGCCTTCTCGAAGGAGACGGAGGTCGGCTTCAACCTGACCTTCCTCCAGAACTTCACCTTCGAGTACAGCTACTCAGACAAGATCACGAGTGACCAGATCCTCCTCGCCCCGGTCTCGGCGGCGACGGGGTACCGCAACACCTGGACGAACGCCGGCACCCTCACGGGGAACACCCACGAGGCCGCGCTCGGCGCCGTCCTCCTCTCCCGCGGTGACATGTTCTGGCGGGTCAACCTGACCGCCGACCGGACGCGGCAGAAGATCACCGAGCTCAACGTGGCCCCCTTCCTCGCGGGCCCGGATGGGAACACGCAGCTCTTCCGCGTGGCGCCGAATGAGCCGTTCGGCGTGATCTACGGGTACAGCTGGATCCGCACGGCGGACGATCTCGCCGCTTCGCTCGCGTCGAAGAAGCTCGCCGGCACTGCGGCGGACTATAAGCTCAACGAGGAGGGCTTCTACGTGAAGGCCTCCGATTGGCGCACCGTCAACGAGAAGCCGCTGCGTCGCTACGCCGAGGATGGCACGGCGATCTTCCAGATCGGTGACGTCAACCCGGACCTCAACCTAGCGCTCAACACGACCTTCCAGATGGGGGGGCTGAGCATCAGCGCGCTGATCACCTCGGTGCAGGGCGGGGACATCTACAACTACACCCGCCAGTGGCCGTTCAACGAGCAGCGCGATCCGCTCTATGACCAGCGTGGTAAGGTCGAGGAGGAGAAGAAGCCGGTCTCCTACTACCAGGCCTTCTACAACAACTTCGACGCGAACGACTTCTTCGTGGAGGAGGGGAGCTATATCCGCCTGCGTGAGCTCGCGGTGAACTACCAGCTCCCGAAGGCGCTCGTGAAGCCGGTGAGCTTCCTTGGGTTCGAGAACGCGCGCCTCGGGATTGTCGGCCGCAACCTCTGGACCTCGACGAACTACTCCGGCTATGATCCAGACGTGACTGGGACCTCGGGTCTCGGTGGCAATCCGTTCGTGTACCGCGTGGACTACTTCACCTATCCGCAGTTCCGCACCTTCACCTTCATGCTCGAGCTCGGCTTCTGAGCCGCGCCCATACGAGGAGATCGACGATGCGAATGACGACCTTCCGTGGCCTGGGCCTGGTCGCCGTGCTTACGGTGACGGGGTGCAAGTCGCTGGACATCACCAATCCGAACGCGCCGGATGCCTCGCGCGCACTCGCCGACCCGGCCGCCATCGAGGCGGTGGCGGCGGGCTCGATCCGGCAGTTCATCGACGCGTATGAGGGGAACACCGCCGTCGCGCCCCTCACCACGATGGCGCAGTCCTACAGCGCCTCGTGGAACAACTTCAACATGAACTTCTACTCGAGCCTCGACGCAGACGGCACGCGGAACACCCGGTCGTGGCAGAACGACCCGGCCGCGGCGGGGCGGACGAGCATCGAGCAGTACTGGGAGGGCTACTACAGCTCCCTGTCACTCGCGACCAACGTCCTGAAGGCGATCCGCAAGAACGGGCTCGTCATCAACACGGCGTCGGACACCAAGCGGGCCGAGGCGATTGCGCTCCTGATGCAGGGGGCCTCGCTCTCCGGGATCGCGATGAACTACGACAAGGGGTACATCATTGACGAGGACGCCGACCTGGCGAATCTCACGTACTCCAACCGCAAGCAGGTCCGGGATGCGGCGCTCGCCAAGTTCGACAATGCGATCGTGATCGCGACGGCGAACAGCTTCTCTACCCCGCCGGCCTGGTTAAACGGGCATGGGTACTCCAACACCCAGATCGCGCAGGTCGCGAACACGATGGCGGCGTATCTCCTCGCGAACTGGCCGCGCACCGGGGCGGAGAACACCGCGGTCGACTGGGCGAAGGTCGTGAGCTACGCCTCCAAGGGGATCTCGTCGACCACGCCGTTCGACTTCAAGTTCGAAGGGGACGGGTGCTCGGCCTGGTGCCCCGAGGTCTTAGTCTGGTTCAACTCGCTCGACACGGGCCGCCTCCACACCCGCGTGGCGAACATGCTCGATGCCTCGCAGAAGACCCCCTGGCCGGCGGGTGGGAATCCGCGGCCCAGCTCCCTCGACAAGCGCCTCGGCGACGGGTCGTTCGGGACGGCAGGGATGGTGGCGGGCTTCGGCAACGTCCCGAAGACCGCGAACGCTGGGACCGACTTCGCCTACTCCTCGCAGGCGATCTTCAACATGGCCCGCGGCTCTTACCACCAGTCGAACATCGGTCACATCCGCTATGACGCGACGGGGGTGCAGTCGCCGACCGGGATCTACTCCGGTTATGGTACCGTCCCCGTCTTCTCGGCCGCGCAGAACGACCTGCTCTGGGCGGAGGCGCTGATCGAGACGAACACGAACCTCGCCCTCGCCGCCACCAAGATCAACAACACCCGCGTCGGGCGTGGCGGGCTCGCCGCTGCCGCGGCGGGGGATGGACAGGCCGGGCTCCGGACCAAGCTCCGGTACGAGATGGAGATCGAGCTCCTCGGGCTCGGGGCGGCGCCGTACTACTATCGCCGCCGCGTCGATGGGCTCGTGACCGGGACCCCGCGCGAGATGCCGGTGCCCGCCAAGGAGCTCGGTGTCTTCGGCCAGGCGCTCTACACCTGGGGCGGGACCACGCCGAATTCCCCGACCCCTCCCTGATCCACGGGTCGGGTGATTGCTGAGGACCGAGGGGGAACGCCGATTGGCGTTCCCCCTCGGTCGTTTCACCCCTATCCTTGAAGGGCATGGTCGTCCCCCAGTCCTCCCTCCTCCGGCGCTCCCCGCTGGTCGCCCTCGTCTCCCTCGGCCTCCTCGCCGCCCCGCTGGGTGCGCAGGGGGCCTTCGCGACCCTCAAGGGGGTGGTCACCGATGCGGTGACGCAGCAGCCGGTGGTCGGTGTGCGGGTGGTCATCGCCGCGACCGGGCGCTTCGCCACCACCGACTCGATCGGGGTCTTCGAGCTCAAGGAGATCCCCTCCGGGGTGATCCGCTTCTTCTTCACGGCCCCCGGCTATCCGCGCACCAGTCTGGTCCTCGCCCTCGCGAAGGGGGAGACGATGGTCCAGCGGTTCGAGCTCGAGGGGGCGAGTGCCGAGGTCGCGTCCAGCGACTCCGCTGGGGGGAAGGTCCAGCGGCTCCCCGCCACCGAGGTGACGGGAGAACCGTCGCGAGGCGTCCGGTATGAGGACTTCGAGCGGCGCCTGAAGACTGGGCGCGGGCAGTATGTGACACGCGAGGTGATCGAGGAGCGCGCCTACAACAATCTCTCGGATGCGGTGCGCGGGCTCCGCGGGGTCGCGATCGAGTGTGGAAGCCGGGGGTGCCTCGTCCGCATGGCGCGTGCCCTCCCCGGCTGCTATCCCCAGTACATCGTCGATGGCCGCCCGGACAACTTCTTTGGCCCGAACGTCGCGGTGCGCGACATCGAGGGGGTCGAGGTCTACGCCGGCGCCTCGGATGTCCCTGGTGAGTTCGCGGGGACCGATGCGGGGTGTGGGGTCGTCGTCATCTGGACGCGGAACGGCCCACCCCCGCCGCCCCGTCGTCCATAAG
>SXGQ01037153.1_pt1 | contig 15100 bp, 6 predicted proteins | sample 3178371 | NCBI WGS metagenome assembly SXGQ01 (sample SAMN11356859, study PRJNA531348) | freshwater metagenome | isolation source: freshwater sample F1-20 | place: China: Fuxian Lake, Yuxi | collected 2017-12-25
TCCTACGATCCCGGGGCGGGCACGATCAGTATCCGGCACTCGCTCTTCCTCTTCTCCAGCGTCTTCACCAACTCGCATATCCACGAGGGCGCGCCGGGCGCGAGCGGACCGGCGCGGACCCAGCTGGGCACCAATGCGTCGGCCGGCGCCTACAGTTCGGCGAATGGCCACATCTCCGGATCGCACGACATTCCCTACGTTGGCGACCCGGTGGCCCTGCTGACGGGCGGCACCTACCTCAATTACCATAGCCAGGCGTTCACCGGCGGCCAACTGCGCGGCCAGATCACCGTTTCGAACGAGCTGCCCAGCTCACGGTACGGCAACCTCTCCATCCGTGGGGTGGCGGGCGCCGGCGATCAGGTTCTGATCGGCGGCCTCAGCATCAGCGGCACGGAGCCGGTCCGCACGCTCATCACGGCCAAGGGGCCCTCCCTCGCGGCCTTTGGGGTCACAGGCGCCGCGGCGAATCCCCGGCTCGAACTCTATGACTCCGCGGGTCGCCTGATCGCGTTTAATGAGGATGTGGGCGCGGTCCCCGCGGGCTCGGAGCTGGCGCGGATTCCCGGAGTGCCGGTCAACCCCGTCGAGGCCGCGCTGCTCATGGTTCTGCCCCCAGGCAACTACACGGCCCACGTCTCCGCCGCGGGTGGCCCCGGCGTGGCGCTGCTGGAGATCAACGACCTCCGATCGCTGGGGGTCGCCGGCATCGCGGTGAGCTCACTCCCAGGCCCGACCCGGCCGGCCGCTTCCCCGCTGGCCTCCGTCGCCAAGGCGGCGCTGGAGTTCTGCGATGGCTTGCCTCTGGCCACGGCGGTGGCCAGCCGCTGACCGCTCCCGCTTCCCCCGCGATCCGCTCCCACCGGATCGCGGGATAGGCGGCGAAAGGGAACCGAGCCGCTTACTGCCCTGTTCGCCAGTGGTCGGGATTATCCGTCCCTCTGGACTTCCATGTCATTCGGTTGGGAAAAGCACCCTGACCAGCTAAGCCGGCGCTGGCGCCAAGCCCGCTGAGCGTCCCGTAAGCCTCCGGCCGCCATCGCGGCATCACAGTTCCTCCACCACGGCGCGCAACACCCGGGTGGCGATGCCAGACACGCGTGTCTCGTAGGTTTCTATTGGATTGGCGCCCCGCTGCGCCCCCGCGAGGTCGCTGAGGCCGCGAATGATGAGGATCGGCACCTGATTGGACCAGGCGACGTGGGCGAGCGCGGTGGATTCCATATCCGCGCAGCGTGCCTGCCATACCCGGAACACCCATTCGCGATAGGCGGCGTTGTCGAGGAAGACCGGGCCGGCCACCCCGGTGCCGCCCACACTCACCACCACCGTCCGATCCCCGGCGCGGAGCGCGGGCATCCGGCCGAGGGCGCGCCGCGCCGCGGCCAGCATCGCGGGGTCCGCGGGGAAAGACGGGAGCCGGCGGAAGTCGGCCTCGCCCTCGCGCGTGGCGGCAACCTCGTTGGGGAAGATCATCCCGAAGTTCTCAGCCCGCGGCCGCAGGAAGGACGGGAGCACGTGGCCGCCTTTCCCATCCGGATTAAGGTAGGCTGCCTCCGCGTGGTAGGCCCAGCGTTCCGGGATCACGACATCCCCGACCTGCAAGGATGGATCCACCCCGCCGGCGACCCCGGCGAACAGGATCGCCGTGATCGGGAAGCGCTCCAGCGCGATCTGCAGCTGATAGGCGGCGTTCACCAGGCTCACGCCGGTGCGGAAGATGACCACCTCGTGACGTCCCGCCCGTCCCCGCCAGAAGGTGAGGCCCTTGATGCGGGTCTCGGTGAACCCACGCTCGGCGCTCACCCCGAATTCCGCGTGCAACGCCGTCAGCTCTGGCGGATAGGCGGCGCAAAGGGCGAGCAGGGGAGCGGCGCCCGCCGCCGCCAGCGGCCGCACCGGCAGCAGCAGTGCGGTCAGGAGCAGCAGGCGGGACAATGGGGAGAGAAGACGAGGACGGCAGCGAGGTTGGGCCATGGCGGTAGGGCCGATGTAGCACCCGGGGTGCCAGACGATGAAGTAATTTCCAACCTTGGCATCAGATTAGCTTTGCGCGTTCCCGTCGCGGGTCCTCGGCTGGGCCCACCCCCCCATGCTCGATTCACTGTTCAAACTGAAGGAGAACCAGACGACGGTCGCGCGCGAGCTGCAGGCGGGCCTCACCACCTTCGCGGCGATGGCGTACATTCTCGCCGTCAACCCCGCGATCCTCGCCAACGCGGGAATGAACCAGGCCGCGCTGGTGACGGTCACCGCGGTGACTGCCGCGCTCGCGACGGCCCTGATGGCGCTGTTGACCAATTATCCCATCGCCCTGGCGCCCGGGATGGGGATCAACGCGTTCTTCACCTTCACAATCGTCCTCGGCAAGGGGGTGCCGTGGAGCGAGGCGCTCGGGATGGTGTTCGTCAACGGGGTGATCTTCCTGGCGCTTTCTTTGACGGGCTGGCGGGAGCGGATCATCGAGGCCATCCCGCAGTCGCTGAAGCTCGCCCTGACCGCGGGCATCGGGCTCTTCATCGCCTTCATCGGGCTCAAGAACGCGGGCGTCATTGTCGCCAATCCCGCGACGCTCGTCGCCCACGGGAACCTGGCCGCGGGACCGGCGGCCTTGTGTCTGCTGGGCATCGGCATCACCGGGGTCCTGCTGGCGCGCCGCGTGCCCGGCGCGATGGTGCTCGGGATGCTCGCGGTGACGGTCGCCGGCCTGTTCACTCCGGCGGGTGGGGGCAAGATGGTGACGCAGTTGCCCGCCTCCATCCTCGGGTGGCCCGCCTCGCCGGAGCCCGTGCTCCTGAAGCTCACCTTCGGATTCCTCGGCAACGTCAACGGCCTGCTGCTCGCGTTGCCGCTGATCCTCACGCTCCTCCTGGTGGATATGTTCGACAACATCGGGACGCTCATCGGGGTGACCAAGCGGGCGGGGCTGCTGCGGCCCGACGGGACCCTGCCGAGGGCGGGGCGGGCGCTGGTCGCCGATTCGCTGGCGACACTCCTTAGTGCGCTCGCCGGCACCTCCACGGTCGTAAGCTATATCGAATCCGGCTCGGGTGTCGCGGCGGGCGGCCGGACGGGCCTGACCAGCCTGACGACCGCGGTCCTGATGCTGGCCGCCCTCTTTTTGACGCCGCTGATCTTGATGGTGCCGGCCGCGGCCACCGCGCCGGCGCTGGTGCTCGTGGGCGTGCTGATGATGCAATCGGTCTCCGAGATCGATCTGGGCGACTTCCGGGAGGCGCTGCCGGCGGTCCTCACGTTGCTGTCGATTCCGCTGATGTTCAGCATCGCCGAAGGCATCGGCCTCGGGCTGATCGCGGCGGCAGTGCTGGCGCTGGGGACCGGGTCGCCGCGGCGGCTGAATGCCGTGGGTTACCTCCTGGCCGCCATCTTCCTGGCGCAGTTCCTTCATCTCGGGCCCTTCCGTTGATCCGCCGCGGAACGCGGTGGGTTTTGAGTCGGGTCGCGCGCAGGCCGTGAACCGACGCGGGATGAAGCGAGGTGGAGGCCCCGGCCTGACGCCAGGGCACGCGCCCTCAGGGCAAAGAAAAAGGGCCGGCGCGGGCCGGCCCTTCGCTTCCCATCCTGGGCTTGCCGCTCAGAAGTTGTACTTGAGGTTGAGCTGGTACTGGGTGCCGGGCAGCGAGAGGACCGAGGCGTTGCCGTAGACCGCGTTGGGCGGCGCCCAGTTCTTCTGGTTGGTCAGATTGCTCAGGGTGAGGCGCGCGCTCCAGGTTTTCCGGGTGTAGGAGAGCCCCGCGTCGATCTGGTGCTGCGTCGGGATCACGAGCGTCCCGGCGAAGTTGTTGTTGATCGGGCTGGTGACGAGGGCGTTGGCGTTGAGGCCCCAGCCGCTGTCGAAGGTGTACGAGACCAGCGCGTTGAACAGGTGCCGGGGCAGGCCCGAGACCCGGCCCTCGGTCGACTTGGAGTTGAAGAACTGGCCCACGCCACCGTCGGACTGGAAGCCGGCGGAGGATTTCGCGTCGACCGCGGAATAGGAGAGAGTGCCGTAGAGGCGCTTGTCCGGCTGGTAGTTCATCTCGGCCTCAAAGCCCCGCGAGTGGAAGTTCTGAATGATGGTGCTGCTGGTGCTCTTGAAGGTCCGGCGCTGGTCGAAGACGGCGAAGTTCAGGAACACGCGGCTCTGCATCAGGGCGTACTTGGTGCCCAGCTCCACCAGCTCGCTGGGCTGGAGGAAGTTGTCCTTGAACAGGGCTGTGCCCGTCGCGTTCCAACCGGTGATGCCGCCCCCGACGCCCACCGCCCCGGAGGTGTTGCGGCTGAAGTTGTAGGTGGCGTAGATGCTGGCGGTCGGGGACGTCTTGTAGACGAGGCTGGTGTTCCAGTTGGGCACCCAGACGGCGATGGAGGCCGTGGGGTGGCTCGCGAGCAGGGGCTCGCGGACCCGCGCCGAGAAGCGATCGAGGCGTCCGCCCAGGACTAGGCTGAGCGACTCAGAGAAGCGGCGGGTGCCCTGCGCAAAGACGCCGACCGTCGTGCCGCGGCTGTCATTGGTATCCCCGTTGGTGATGCCATCGGTGGCATAGCGCCCGGGCCAGCCCGGGATGGGCAGGCTGGTGAACGGGTTCGGGAACGTGGCCGAGCGGTAGACGTCGATGAAGTTGGTATCGCGCGTGATATCCCACACGTTGGCCGGCTCGAAGAAGTAGTCGTCGTAGGCCTTGGTCCGCTGGTAGCGGAAATCGAGGCCGGAGTTCACGGTCACCGACTGGCCGGTGAAGATGAACTCGGTGCGATTCTGGGCGAACCAGGACGGATCGATGACCTCCGAGTAGTAGTAAGAACTGAGGGTTTCGCGGCTGGTGTAGCTCCAGTAGGTGTTGTTCACGACCTTGAAGGTCGGACTGAGGGTAAGCGTCTGGAGGGCCTGCGCGTTGAACTCGTCCCCGCGCGAATCATCGCCCGGCTTGATCAGCCGCTTGCGCCGGTCGATTTTCACGGCCGGCCCGAAGACGACCCGGTTGCCGGCGGGGAAGCCGGAAGTCACCCAGCGCGAGTTCTGCGGGTCCGAGACCGGCGCGGCGGGCCCGCCGATGGTGGCGAGGTTGGTGAAGGAGATCGGGTTGCCGCGGGCGTCGGCGTAGCCGAGCGGGTAACGGCCAAAGTCCGGGGCGGCATTGCTGTTGATGCCGGTCAGGTACAGGCCCTTGTCGATCAGGTCCTGCGTGGGCCGGTTGAAGCCCCAGTTCTCGGTGTAGTGGTAGCGGGCGAGGGTCGCGCTGAGGAAGATCTCGTACCCGGCGCGCGGGCGCAGCGTGAGCGCGCCGTAGAGGGAGTGGTTGCGGTTAAAATAGTTCTCCCAGTAGCCGCGGCTGTCCTGCCCTGAGTAGCTCACCCGGTAGGCCGCGGTGCGCGAGAGCGGGCCCCCGATATCCACGGTCCATTCCCGCTGGTCGTCGGAGCCGAGGGTGATGCTGACCGAACCCTTCGTCGCGTCGAAGTAGGGCCGTTTCGTCACTAGGTCGACGAAGCCCCCGACGTACATCGAGGCGCCCTGCACGGCGGTGGCGGGGCCCTTGACGATGTTCACGGACTCCACCGCGTTGAAGTTCAACGGGAGGCCATTGCCGTTGGAGGTGATGCGGCCGCGGACCCCGTTGATGAAAAGATCGGCGGTCTGGCCGCGGATGCTGGGATTGGCGGGGGCGCCGAAGTTGGTTGTCGTGTACGAGCTGGAGGTGAGCTTCGAGAAGTCCAGGACGCTCGAGATGCTGATGTCGCTCAGCTGCTGCCGGGAGATGATCGTGACGTTGCGCGGCACGTCCACGATGTTGTCCGCCGTGCCGAACACCGAGGTAAACGGACGGGCGGTGGGCAGGATCTGTTTCTCGATGGGGACGTCCTTGACTTGGAACTTCTCCATCGTGACGACCTCCCCGCCGGGCGCGCCCCGGGCGGCGGTCGATTGGGCGTGCGCGGCCGGGGCCAGCGAGGCGAGGCAGGCCCCGAGGCGGGCTGCGAGGAGCGGAAGGCGGGGAAGGTGGGTCATCGCCGGTCGGGGGAGCACATCGCGCGCCAATTCCGGGCTTATGAGAATTTTCCCCGCCGGCAGCGGCGGCCGGATTCGCTTGCCGTGGCCGGGCGCCTCGAATGCTTAGTGGGCATGCCCCCGCGTAACCCCTGCCGCGGCCTGCCCGCGTTTCTGGCCCTGAACCTGTCCGGATTGCTGTCCGCGGCCGAGTCGCCCCCGGCGACGGTCATCCAGCTTTCGCCCTTCCAGGTGTCCTCCGAAAAGGACGTCGGGTACCTCGCCAACAACACCCTCGCCGGCAGCCGCCTCCGCACCAACCTGGCGGACGTCGCCAACGCGATCAGCGTGTTCACCCCGGAGTTCATCGCGGACCTTAACGCGTTCAGCGAGAACGACCTGATGCGGTACTCGGCCGCCGCGGTGCCGGAACGTACCGACCAGACCGCCGCGGTGCAGGGCATCAACACCGAGACCGGGGTCTTCCAGTACCGCATCCGCGGGCAGCTGGCCTCGCGTTCCCGCAATTATTTCGGCTCCAACCTGTTGCCCGACACCTACAATTCCGAGCGGTTCGAGGAGGCGAGGGGACCCAACGCAATCCTCTTTGGCCTGGGCGGGGCGGGCGGGATCCTCAACACGACCACCAAGCAGGCCCGGATCGGGCGCACCTTCGCGCAGGTCAACGTGACCGCTGGAAGGGACGCCCTGCGCCGGGTGCACGTCGATGGCAACCTGGCGCCGCACGAGCGCCTGGCGGTGCGCGTCAACGCCCTCGAGCATACCGCCGACGGGTGGCAGGCGCACCAGTTCACGGTCAATCGCCGCCTGGCGCTGGCGGCGACTTGGCGGGTGCTGCGCCACACCACCGTGCGACTCGACGCCGAGTACGGGCGGCTGAGCCAGGCTCTCGGGCGAACCTACGCGCCGTTCGACAATGTCTCGCTGTGGCGGCTGCGCGGTTCCCCGCTGGTGCCCGGGCTCGCCGCCGCCGACGCCGCGGCGGGCATCGGCAAAAGGGCGGCCACCCCGCGGGTCACCCTGGTGGGCAATGACGGTTCCTTCCGCAACTTTCAGCAGACCGTCTTCAGCCAGCCGACGGCCGCTCGCGTCAATTCGGTCTTCCTGCCCGCTGATTGGGCGGTGATGGATCCGGCCACCCCGTGGCCCCGGCGGGCGAGTTTCCCGGGCCCGGGCGGCGCGAGTTCCTTCAGCCAGCGGAGCCTCGGCGCGGTCCTAGAGTCGGAGCCCGTGCGCAACCTGTTCGTCGAGCTGGCGGCGGTCAACGACCTGCGGGATCAGGACGTTTACGACACCACCCACGATGTGTTCCGGGTTTTGGGGGAACCGGGCCAGACTTTCCGCGATGGCGCGTCCAATCTGTGGGCTGGGCGCTATTATGTGGATTCGCGCTGGGTGCTGCGGCACGAGCGCAACAGCGCGGAGCGTTTGCGGGCCACCGCCTCCTACCAGATGGATCTGGGCGCGTTCGGTCGGCACAATCTCGCGGCGTCGGCCAGCCGGGACAACTCCGGCAACCCCCGCTTCGTCGGGTTTCTGGTCGCGGCGGGTTCCCCGTTCCACCCGCAGCCCCAGCAGGCGGCCAATCAGCTCTGGACCCGGCAGTACGTGACTGACCCGGCGGATCCGGCGCAATGGGCCGTGCCGGACCATCGGCGCATTCCCGGGAGCTTCAGCGTGGTGATGGATGCCGGGGCGGCGCCGCGGACGCTGACGACCGTCTGGGCCCGCAATGAACTCGCCGACCAGTGGCGGCACACCGAGAGCCATCTCGCGGCCGTCCAGAGCTCATGGTGGCGTGAGCGGCTCATCACCACGGCGGGCTGGCGCTACACCCGGCAGACCTCGTTCGCGCGGCCCACCAGCGAGGTCTCCGCGCCCGCACCGCTAGTGTTCACCGGGGACGCCCGCGGGAGCAGCTACGACTTCTCGCGAATCTCCTATGGCGTGGTGGGGAAGCCGGCACGCTGGCTCTCCGTCTACTACAATTACTCGGAGAACGCGCAGATCCCCGGGACCACGGTCTCCCTGCTGCCCGACAACGGTGCGCTGCCGCTGAACTCCGGCGAGGGCCAGGATTACGGCGTGATGCTTTCCCTGCTGGGCGGCAACGTCTTCCTTCGGGCGGGCTACTTCACCACCGCCTCGGTGGATCAGTCCCGTGCCTCCGGGGCGAACAATGTGGGTGAGCGCAACGACCGGATCATGGATGCCCTCCTCGCCGCGCGGTTGATCCAGCCAGGGCAGGTGGTGCGGCTGCTGGGCAGCGCGCACGACGTCTTTGATCTGGCGACCGACGGCTACGAGGTGAACCTGACCGCGAACCTCACCCCGGGCTGGCGCCTGCTCTGCAACGTTTCCGTCTCCGATTCCGTCGAGACGAACTTGCTGAAGCGATCGCGGCAGTCGGCCGCGCTGGTGCTCCCGTTGTGGCGGACCCCGGGCGCGCAAGGCCTGGTCACGAACGCGGGAGTGACCGTCGCGCAGGAGATCGCGGCCTACGAGGCGTGGCTCGCCGCCACCACGGCGGTTGAAGATCAAGGCACGATCGGGCACCGGGAGTTCGAGTTCCGGGCCTTCACCCGTTACGACTTCCAGCAGGGGCGTCTGCGCGGGGTGTTCCTCGGTGGGGGCCTCAGTTACGGCAGCGCTCCGGTGATCGGCCGCAGCAGCGCCGGCAGCCTCTTTTACGCCCCGGTGCGGCGCGAAGCGGACCTGTTGCTGGGCTACCGGGGCCGCCTGCCGGCCTGGCTGGGCCAGCGGCCCGCGGAGGTCCAGTTCAACGCCGCGAACCTGCTCCAGCAGAGCCCTTACACGATGCTGCGCCGGGATCCCGACGGGCAGAACTTCCGCGCGGTGCTCAACCCGCCGCCGACCTATTCGCTGAGCTTTCGCCTGAGCCTCTGAGGCGACCGGCGCCCCGCCTCAAGGCCGCCTGAGCCGGTAGACGAAATTCCGGCGCGGGGACTCGCCAAAATAAGCCACCTCCAGTTCCCCGGTCTTTTCCACGCCGAGGCGGCCCAGCGCGATCTGGGAGCGGAGGTTATGCGCCCCCACGTGGAAGAAGACCTGGGCCACGTGCTGGAAGGCCCAGCCGAGCATCAGGCGCTTCACGGCCGGATTGTGGCCCTGACCCCAGCAGCGTCGTGCGAGAAAGGTGTAGCCGATGAAGACCGACGAATCCTCCGGGCGGTGATCGTAGAAGCGACTGCTCCCTAGGATCTCACCGGAACTTCGGTCGCGGATCAGCAGCGCCCCTCCCGAAGCCATCGCGCCGGCAAAGAAGGTCGTGAAGACGTCCCGGCGGTGGCGGTCGGGATTCGGATGCTGCTCCCAGATGAGGGGATCCGCGGCCACCGCGTAAAGGGACTCGAAGTCCTCCGCGCGGAGCGGCGCGAGGGTCACCCGTTCGTCGGCCAGATGCGCGGGCTGCCAGAGTCCGGAGGGCGGGGTGGACGACGGGGCGGACATACGGCGCGGAAGGTGGCGGCCTTCGGGGCCGGCGGCAAGGGGCTGCCGCTTCCGGCGCAGAAGGCCAACCACGCTTGCCATCCAGGGGCCTGACCTTGGAATCTATTGGCCGAAGCGCCGGCTGCTTTCCCGTTGCTTACCCGTCAACGGGCCCGGCCTTGCCTCAACCCTGCCCGATGCCCCACCCCAAGCTTGCTGTCCTGCCGCGCGGTCGCGCCCTGCTGCCGATCCCGCTTGCCGTAATTTTCGCGCTGCTGACGGTCCCGGCCCTGTCGGGCGCGGCGATCGCGACGGGTGTCCTCACCGGCCGGGTCTCCTTCGCCGCCAGTGGCGAATACCTGGAGTTGGCGCGGGTCACGCTGGAGGGTACCGGGCGGGAAGCGTTCACCGATGCGGCCGGAACTTACCAGTTCGCGGACGTTCCCGCGGGCGAAGTCCGGTTGCGGGTCTTCTATACGGGGCTTGGCGGGGATACGGCGGTGGTGACGGTCGTGGCTGGTCAGAGCTCCCGCCGCGACTTCGCGCTCGCCGGGGAGCGCGCGCCGGCGCCGGGAATCGTCAGCCTCGAGCGCTTCGTGGTCGCGACCTCGCGGGAGATGGACGGTGCGGCCATCGCCGTGAACGACCAGCGTTTCGCGCCCGATATGCGCAAGGTGCTCGCCGCGGATGAGTTCGGCACCACCGCGGACGGCTCCGTCGGCGAACTGCTCAAGACGGTGCCGGGCGTGCAGGTGGCGTGGGTGGGCGGCGAGGCGATGAACATCCAGCTCAACGGGGTGCCCGCGGACTACACCCCGGTCACGGTCAACGGCTTCGAGCAGGCGAGCGCCCAGGCGAACACGGCCCGCAACATCCAAATGACCAATGTGGCCACCAATAACCTTTCGCGCATCGAGGTCCGCTTCTCGCCCACACCCGATTCCCCGGGCAGCGCCCTGGCCGGGACAGTGAACCTCGTCGTGCGCTCCGCTTTCGATCGCGCGCGGCCCCTCTTGAACCTCAGCTCTTACCTGCTCCTGCGCGATGGCGACCGCAGCCTCGCCCGCACCCCCGGTCCGGGCCGCGGGACGTCGCCCAAGGTCCAGCCGGGCTTCGAGTTCTCCTACGTCAAACCCGTCAGCGAGCGCTTCGGGTTCACCCTCTCGGGCGGCGGCTCGACCCAGTACCAGCCCTCCACCTTCATCCAGACGACCTGGCGCGGTGCCGCGGCGGCGACCAACGGCGGCACCTTGCCCAACACCACTCCGGACCAGCCATACCTCACCGACTTTCTCGTCCGGGACTTCCCGCGCCTGACGAAGCGGAAGTCGGCCGGCGCCACCCTCGATTGGAAGCTGGGACCGCGGGACCGGATCGCGCTTTCGCTCCAAGCCACGGCGTTCAACGGGGATTACAGCAGCCGAGACCTCACCTATTCGATCACGCGCGTGACGGCCGGGAGTTTCGGCCCGACCTTCACTCGGGGCGCCTCGGGCGGGGGCACCCTGACGCAGGCGAACGCGGACCGCGACCAGGACTCCCGCAACCTGAGCGTGAGCCTCATCCACCGGCACGCGGGCCCGGTCTGGAAAACCGAGCTCGGCTTGGGCGATTCCCGTGCCCGCAGCGTCTCCAGCAATTATTCGCGCGGGTACTTTGGCGGCCTGACGGTCCAGCGGACCGGTCTGACCATTGCCTTTGAGGACATCGGTTTTGAACAGCCCGGGCGCATTCTGGTCGCGGACGCGGCCACCGGGGCGCCGGTGGACCCGCACGCCCTTGGCAGCTATTCCATCGTGAGCGGATCGGGCAACGCGATCCACGGCCGGGGGTTCGATGATGTGACCCGCGATGGCAAGCGCAGCGCCTACGCCTTTGCGGCACGCGACTTCAACTGGCCGGCGCCAATGACGCTCAAGGCGGGGCTGGATGTGCGGCAGAACTGGCGGGACCGGATCGGTGGCAGCCTGGTGCAGACCTTCGTGGGGGCGGACGGGCGGGCGGGGACGGCCGACGACAACGCGGCGCAAATCCTTGATGAGGTGTTTTCGCGCCGTCCCGGCGTCTTCGGCTTCCCCGCGACGCAGCGAGCCTCCAACGCGGAGCTGCTGGAGCTGCTGGCCTCGCGGCCCAGCTGGTTCACGTCCAACGAGAATACCCATTACCGGTCGACGCTCGGCCTGTCCAAATTCGCCCAGGAGACGACCACCTCCGCTTACCTCCGGGCGGACGTGGCCCTGTTCAACCACCGGCTGAAGTTGGTCGGGGGCCTGCGGGCGGAGCAGACCAACATCGAGGCCGAGGGGCCATTGGAGGACCTTTCGCGCAACTACCAGCGGGATGCCGCGGGCCGCGTGCTGCGCGGGGCCAACGGCCAGCCGCTCCAGCAGCCGGGCACCGCGCTGGAGATCTCGCGCCGCACCTACCTGGAGCGGGGCTCCCGGACCGAGAAAGAGTACCTGCGTTGGTTCCCGAGCCTGAATGCGGCGTGGAACCTGTGGACCAACACCCTCCTGCGTGCCGCTTACTACCACAGCGTCGGACGCCCCAACTACAACCAGTATGCCGGCGGGATCACGTTGCCCGATCTGGAGGCGGCGCCCTCGCCCTCGAACCGGATCGTAGTGAGCAACACCGCGATCAAGGTCTGGAGCGCGCGGACCGGAAAGGTGGCATTGGAGCATTACTTCGAGGGGGTGGGGCTGGTCTCGGTCGGCGCCTTCCGGCGGCAGTTTGAAAACTTTTTCGGGAGCACCGTGTCCGGGGCCACGCCCGAGTTCCTCGCGATCCACGGGTTGCCTGCCGCGGAATACGGGCGCTTCGATGTTGCCACCCAGTACAACCTGCCGGCCGTCGTCCACATCGAGGGGCTGGACTTCCAATACCGGCAGGCGCTGACCTTCCTGCCCGCTTGGGCGCGGGGGGTGCAGGTCATCGCCAGCGGGGCGAGCCAGCGGATCGCGGGCGTCGAGGCCGACAACTTCAACGGGCTCATCCCGCGCACGGCCAGCGTGGGCCTCGTGTTGACGCGGCCCCGCTTCAATGTCCGCGCGAACTGGACCTACCAGAGCGAGCGCAAGCTGGCGCAGATCACTGGCCTGAGCGTCGGCCCGGGGACGTTCACCTACGCGACCCCGCGCCGGCTCGTGGACGTGAATGCCGAGTTCAACCTCACGCGGCGGCTGAGCGTGTTCGGCAATATCCGCAACTGGGGCGATGAACCGGAGGACTTTGAGCGCCGCGGGCCGCTGACGCCGGACCGGGCGCGCTTCCGCCAGAGCGACCGATACGGGGCGCTCTGGATCTTCGGCCTGCGGGGGAACTTCTGATGACCAACGCGCTTTCCCTCCGTCTGGTCGTCCTGGCGGCCTTATTGGTCCCCGATCGCCGCGCCGCCGCCCTGCCGCCCCTCGAAGATGCGATCACCGCGGTGCGCGACGTGTGGGGCGAGGCGGCGATGGCCCAGCCCAATGGACCGAGCTACGAGTTCCTGGCGCCGCTGCTGCCGCCGCCGCGCTACGTCAATGCCGACTTCCGGCACTATCCGATCATCCTGTGTCCGCCGGGTGAGATCCCGCCGGGCGGCGTCGAATTCCGCCGCGGCGGCGACCCGGGGGCGCGGCCGAAGGCGCGGCTGATCTCCGACGGCAGCGGGCTGAACCTGCGCGGGGGGAGTCGCAGCTGGAACGACGTTGGCCTTCCCGTGCGGTTCCGCGTCGGGCCGGACGAGTTCGCCTTCGGCAGCTTGCGGGATCGCGTCACGGAGCCGGTGCTGGCGGAGGGCTGGCTGCCCATCCCGGAGATCCGCTACGCGCACCGGACGCCGGTGCAGGCGGAGGGAATGGTCCCGCTACAGCGGACGGGCGAGCGTCCGCCGGCGGAGATCTACCGGCTGGAGGCGTTCGCTGCCACGGATGCCGCCTTGGCCGAGTATTGCGTGGTCTTTGTGCGCTTCGATCTGGCGCAGGGCACGAACGGATTCGTGAGCGTCGACGTCGAGGCGCCGGGGCTGCGGTTCGAGGCGGGGCGGTTGCTCGACGAGGCCGGACGCGTGGTCGCCCTGTTTGACCCCGCGTGGAAGCGGGAGCGGGGGCGGATGGTCGCCCGGGTGCGGGAGGGTGGGGCGGTCACCTTGGCGGTGCCCACCACGCCACTGCCGGCAGGGATGAGGGTGGCGGTCGATCCGGCCGCGTACGCGGCGCGGCGCGCGGCGTGTGTCGAGACCTGGCGCGGGCTAGTCGGCCGCGCGGTGCAGGTCGAGGTGCCGGAGGCGCGGATCAACCACGCGTGGCGGAACGCGGTCGTGCAGAACTTCCAGCTGATCAACCACGGGCAACTGCGCTACAGCACGGGCAACCAATACGACCAGATCTACTCCGCCGAGGGCAGCGACGCGGTGCTGGCGCTGCTTGCCTGGGGCTACCCGGCGGAGGCGCGCCGGTTGCTGGAGCCGCTGTTTGATTTCACCCGGCGGAACCTCGAACTGCACCAGGCCGCCTTCAAGCTCGGCAACCTGGTGCGCTATGTCTGGCAGACGCGGGATGCCGGGGCTATCGCGGAACTGAGACCGCGCTGGGAGAAGGAGGTCGTCCGTTTCCTGGAGGGGCGCACCGGCCCCGGCGGGCTTTTCCCCAAGGAGCAGTATTGCGGGGACATCCACACGCCGGTCCAGAGCCTCAACGTCAACGCCCGCGCCTGGCGGGCCCTGCACGACTTCGGCGCGTTGCATACCGCCTTCGGGGATCCGGAACTGGGCCGGCGTTACTCCGCGGCCGCGGCGGAGTTCCGTCCGGTAGTGCTGCAGGCCATCGACCGGGCGATCTCCCGGACCACCGAGCCCCCGTTTGTCCCGATCGCGCTCGACGGCGGCGAACCCGTCCACAGCCCAATTCTCCACCAGCGGATCGGTTCCTACTGGAACATTATCATCGGTTACACCATCGGCAGCGGCATTTTTCCCTCGGGGAGTGAAGCGGAGCACTGGATCCCGCACTACCAAGAGCGCCACGGCGGGATATTCCTGGGGATGGTGCGGTCCGGCGGCGACACGTTCAATTTCTGGACCGGACCGGAACGGGTGAACCCGCTTTACGGGACCCGCTACACGCTCGACGCCCTCCGCCGGGACGAGCCGGAACGCGCCCTGCTGAGTCTGTACGGCACCCTCGCGCAGGGGCTCACCCGGAACACTTTCGTGGGCGGCGAGGGCTGCACCTTGCGCCCGGTCGACGCGGAGGGCCGCTTCTTCTATTGCCCTCCCAACAGCGCCGCCAGCGCGCACGTGCTTTCGATGGTCCGGCACCTGTTGGTGCAGGAATGGGATCTGGATGACGATGCCCGCCCCGACACGCTGCGCCTGCTGTTCGGGACCTCGCGGCGCTGGCTCGAAGACGGCAAGGTCATCCGCGTTGAGCGGGCGCCCACGGCCTGGGGCGAGGTGAGCGTGGTAGCCGAATCCCGGCTCGGTGCCGGCGAGGTGATCGCGACGGTGGACCTGCCCGCGCGGCAGACCCCTTCGCGCACCCTGTTGCGCGCGCGGATCCCGGAGGGCTGGACCGTGCGCCACGCCCTCGTGGCCGGGCGCAAGCTGCCGGTCGATGTCCGCGGCACCGTGGACCTCACGGGCCTCGCGGGGCGGCA
>SXGQ01200757.1_pt1 | contig 15100 bp, 16 predicted proteins | sample 3178371 | NCBI WGS metagenome assembly SXGQ01 (sample SAMN11356859, study PRJNA531348) | freshwater metagenome | isolation source: freshwater sample F1-20 | place: China: Fuxian Lake, Yuxi | collected 2017-12-25
CACGGAGTAAGCACCCGATCTGGGACATAGCCATCCAGCAGGTGCATCGCCTGGGCGGGAACGGACAGATTCTGGAGTTTGGCACCAACAATGGCGGCTGGCTCTACTATTTCGTCAACAGTCTGCCGGAAACGATCGTGCTGCACGGCTTCGATTGCTTTGATGGCCTTCCCGAGGAATGGGACGGGCTGCCCCGCGGCTCCATCAAGGGCTACGGATTTCCGGCCGAGCTTTGGGCCGACGATCGGCAAAAACGTGAGAAACTGCTCGTCGAGTTTCAGCGCACTGGTTCAATGCCGGTGCCTCCCCAGCCGAATATTCGCGTCCACTCCGGCCTGTTTAGTGAATGCCTGCCCCGATACCTGAAGGGAGGTGATGTGCCGCGCGACATCCGCCTGATTCATTTCGATGCCGACCTTTATATGTCGACCAGGCCGGTGCTCGATACGCTGTGCGGCCAGATGAATTACGAGTACTTCATCCTATTCGACGAATTCTACTCAGCGAACCATGAGTTCCGCGCATGGGTTGAGTTTGTCGACTTGTTCAAGATAAGTAATTGGAAGGTCGCAGCGTCTTCCGAAGATGGAGTGCAGGTGCTGATTCACATGAATCCTCGATAAACCGCGCAGCGTCCAGAAAGCAATTTCCTATCAGTTTTCACTGCGTCTAAAAAACACGTCCTATGATTTCTTACGTCCTGTTGATCCTCGTCATTGTGCTCAATCTCATACCCTCCGGGATGAAGACTTTTTCGGTGAAGACGCCTGAGGGCGAGTTGTCCCGGTACTCGCTTCAAACCGACGGCTCATGGGGAGAAATGCCCCAGGGTGCCACTTATCGATTCCGCAAAGACCAACTCGTCATCGGGGGCGGAAAGCAGGAACTCTCCATGGGTTTGGCAGAGATCGCGCAGGTCTTTGGTTACAAAGCCGATACCGACTGGGCTTCCGCCACTCGGGTGCCGCTTGCGCGCGGAAAAGTGCTCAGCCTCCGGCGCAGAGCCGATGGGGTGGATGTCGAGTTCACCTCCGAAGCAAACACCGTGCGGCTGTATGAGGTGCGCTGGGAAGCCCCTGCGGAACGGTGAGCCCAATCTGCCCGCTTCCGGTCAGCCTCCTCAGGCCACGATTTCAATCGGGTAAACCGCGCAGCGTCCAGAAAGCAATTCCCTATCAGTTAGACGTTCGGCGTCAAATCAAAAGAACCAAAATACATGACCTTCTACAAAATCTCTGTGCTGGCATTTGCCATTTCATGTCTGATCCATTCTCCCTGTAACGCGTCAGATACAGAGGCCAAGAAGGTATTCGACAAAGTTGAGAAGAAGCTCCGCGAGGCAAAAAATATCCAAGTCGTCTTCAGCACCAAATGTAGGACGGGCGCCGATCTCTATGACTTCGAAGCGCGTGGCCGCTTTATGTTGCTGCCGGATAACAAGAGTCGGCTCGAATATATCATGCATCCGGGATTCCTCAAAGATGCCGACAAGGCGCTGCAAAGTGTCAAGATGCTGCTGATTTGCGACGGAAAGAGATTGGCTGATATGCGTGATCCCGGAAAATCCATTCCAGTTAAGGCCGACTACGCTGAGACTCGCGTGAGGTGTTTGATGATCGGAGGTATAGTTTTATGGGGCTTCGCGGTATTCGAGCCGACTTTGCAAGGCGGGGATTTCAAATGCTCGAATTTCAAACTCGGACCTAAGGAAAACATCAACGGTAAAAAAATCACCGTTCTCAACTTTAACCTTTCGGCGCCGACATACTTGGGCAAAATAGTCCCTGTATCTCTATGGATCAATGACGATACCGGTCTTCCGTCGAAAGTGCTGTCACGAATGATTCCGGATAGCCCTGCCCAATACCTATCGGACACCTACGCCGAGTTCATTCTTGACGCAATAATTGATCAGAATAATTTCGTAATTTCCAAAGATTAATCATATGCACCGGTCACCTTGAACACGCAACGCCTAACAAACGCATGCACCGGACCACTAAACCGCGCAGCGTCCAGAAAGCAATTTCCTATCAGTAGTTTTCCGATTTGGGCCGCAGGTTAACCGGCTCAAAACCTTTACCACCATTCTTTGGTGGGGTCGGGAGTGATTCCGAGAATCGGCGTCTGAGGGGGCATACTGAATGCGCTGGTATGGCCGTCACCCCAAAGGATCACCGTCAAAGATTCCCCGTTAAAATTGTGCCAGATGCCGCGGGAGTCAGTTTTGTTGCGGTTCGGATGCCAGTTCCAATCTCCTTGAATGATTTTATTGGACGGAGAGATGGCGATCTCAGATTCCCTCATGGAGGGAACTCCAGTGCCACCAAAAACGGCCTTGACACCAAAATAACTTTGCCATTGCGGCAGGTAGCTGGTGCCAAAAGCATCCCAACAATTGATGCCGGGGGGCGTTGGGTCCCAAGGGGCGGGGTCCCCCTTGTCCCCCGGGCACTTGCTGACCACCGGGTTGCCCAACAGGGCATTCAAGGGACGGTTGGTCGCCGCGATGAAAGATCCAGAATAAGTGCCGTCCTGCCCGCTCAAGCCGTGCCAGAAGGGTAGCACCGGCATAGAATCGGAATTGTCCGTCGCATAGACGCTCAACGAGAGGCCGATTTGCCGCTGGTTGGAAATGCACTTGGCGCGCGCACCCTTTTTCTTGGCCGAAGCCAGCGTCGGGAGCAGCATGGCGGCCAATATGCCGATGATGGCGATGACGACCAGCAGTTCGATCAAGGTAAACGCCGCCGGACGGTGCGGACGGTGGGGTAACAATTTGACACCGAAGATCTTGCCCCCCCCCCGCCCCCGAAGTCAAGCAGTGGAGCGGTCAGTAGTTGACCACCATTATTGCCGGTGTAAAACTGTTTCTATAATTTGTCTTTCTTCCCTCCCGCTTCAACCCTTTGGGGTGAGGTGGAGCGAAGGCGAGCGTAGCGAGTCGAGCGCAGCCGAACCCCAAGCTGCTCCGCGCGCGCAAAACTGGTCGAGGGTCTTGAGCACGCCGTTCTGCGTGTGGATGAGCGACGCCATGCTGGTGAGGTTGCTCTCGCCGGCGGCGGTCTGGGTCAGGCTGTTCCTGAGACGCAAGGACATGGACAGGGCCGCGGCGTCATCCTGCGGCAGGTTGATCTTGCTGCTGGAGGCGAGCCGGCCGAGCGCCCTGCTCAGTAACGCCTGCGTGCTCTTGAGATTGTTGGCGATGTTGCTGCTGGCGGTGTTGATGACCATTGGAGCGGGGATTACTCGGGCAAGTCTTCCAAGAGCCGTCGCACCGCGTCGGCGAGGCGGTCCGCGTCGAAAACATTCGCCGCGTCTTCGGCCGTCGGGATCCGGGCGCTCGCCACCTCAGCGGAAGCCGGGGCCAGGCTGGCCGCCATCGGCAGGGCGGCGATATCCTGCGGCGCGGCCACTGGAGCTGCGGCGGGCTGGGGCTTCGGCGGCAGCGCGTCCGTCGGGATTGACTCCGGGCTGGGCCGAGAGGGGGTGGGGTTGATGTGCATGGTTGGAGCGGAGTTGCTGGTGGTTAGTCTTGCTCGAAAGAGTGAGAAGGGCTGAAAGGGGAAAAAGGTGCCACCCGCTGGAGGCTAAAATCCTCCGCGGGACGCTGGCCAAGATTGGCCAAAGCTGTCGGTTGTCCGGTCTTTTTCACAGCGTTTAATCACACATAAGTCCTTCATGAACTTATGGTTGCTAGTGAGATTTTTCCTCCGGCCCATCGGGCCGGAAACCCCACGCCACCTTCACCAAAGCAATGAGGATGCCATCGCCTTGCCTGAGGGCTCTCCATCTTCGGAATGGGGGGGGGATTACCGGCACGAGGCGCTGAAGGAATTGGTGTAGCGTCCGGTGCAGTGCCTTGTGGTCTTGCTGTTGGGCTGTTCCGGCTGAATCCGGTTTACCGCTTACTTTGAAAGTACGCTAACTCGCCCATGCCATTGGGTGTCGCCTTCCACGATTTCACATGGCCGTCCAAGAATAGGATGTTGTTTCCATCAAGGTGAGTACCGGGAAACAACAGGTCAGCGTACGAGCTGATGTGGCTGGCGCCTTCGGCTAAAGTTTCGTTGCTAGGGTCTGCATCCAACTTGGTGTAGTCGGTGTAATCGGGCAGGTATGCGTGAGTAGCCATAGCTCGACGTTGCCACGCATCAAACATCCATACCGTCTCGGAAGGATAGGGCGCATCCTCCAGCCGATAACCGCTGTTACCCCAACTCATCGCCCAATAGTTCATGCTGTAGCTGATAGCCGCATCATTTCTGGGGCAGTGGTAAACCTTCACGCTTGTGGTGTAGGAAAATATCTTCTGCAGCCAAGGTAGTCCGGCTGAGCCTGTGGCGTCCCAGTAAACACCGCCTTGGCAAACAAGAGCTTGCCCGTCGTGATCTTGCGAGTACTGCAGGAGCGCCAAACCAATCTGCTTAAGATTGCTCTGGCACTTGGTCGAGTGGGCCCGCTCCTTCGCCTTGCCGATGGCCGGCAACAGCATTGAGGCGAGGATGCCGATGATGCCAATCACCACCAGCAGCTCAATCAACGTGAAACCGCGTTGGCCGTGGTGCGGGGGGGGTGGGTGGTGGTGGGTAAAGGCTGTTTTCATGGCAACACGGGTTCTTAAGGGCTTTCACATGGGGCGTCTTTTCGAAGGAATCACTTAGAGAGGACTGGCATCAATTCTTTCCTGCACTTGATTCCGATAAACGTCAACCTCTGCCTCTGTATGCTTGGGGCGTTTCTGATTGTGGTAAATGTCAGAGTGTCCCGCTTCGTGAACGATTGTTGTTACTACCCGTCCATATATTGGCACCTTGTCTTTAGGCTTTATTTGATTCACCCATTTAGGATTAAGGTCGGCCCTCTTGAGGAGAGGAGCAAAGACACCGTTAGCGTTAGAATAGTTAGGGTGAGTCTCTTTTAAGATGCTAACTGATACGATATTCTTTTTAACAAACTCCCAAGCCGGTTTATCTTTCTTCTTTAGGTACTTGAAAAGAGCGATAACCTTGACTTGGTTATCCTTCGTCATGTCTAGCTTGACACCATCGAACTCAGGAAGTTTCACGGTAGGGGCGCGAAGCTCGACGCGAGATTGTTTCGGCTTTTCCTTCTCACTGTAAGAAGCAACCTTGCGAGAAAAAGCCGTGTCCGCGCTGGCATTGAAAACCATCAAGACAGTCCCAAGAGCAAGAAGACTAAGTGTTTTCATGAGTTCCTGATAGCTTTTTCGTGGTGCGATATTCGTATCTCTCTCCCATTAATCGCTGGGTGCCAGCGTTTCTTTCAACAGTTCGGATTTTTTTTGAAAGAGCGCAGAATGGTCTGGGCGTGGCTAATGCAGTGGGCGGGTTTTAGCCGGTAGGGTGCGCTGTCCTCAGCGCGCCGGTTGCGTATCTGCTTCGGCGTCCGATTGCACGTCCGATTGCCGCAAGGGCGGGGGGGGGGTGGGGACACCCCGCCCTACCAGCGTCGTTCTGGTGCTGCGGCGATCCTGTCGCCGGCATGGTCTTTCGCAGGTGGGGAGACCGCGCCCTCGGGAGCATTTTGCCGGAGTCAACACGGGGGTATTTAATCGTTTTCAGGGCTGAAGGATGGCTTAGCCGTTTTGAGGGTGCCAAGAGGCTAAAAGTGATGTTTTAGGCCGTTTTAATCATTTTTTGCTGTCGATGAACGCGTTCTTGGACCCGATGAACGCTCCCGCGGGGTCCGTGAACGCAATCCGCGCATCAGTGAAGGCGTTCACAGGTCTCGTGAACGGCTTCACGGACCCAGTGAACGCATTCACCGACCCGATGAACGCGTTCATCGATGCGATGAAAGGCTTCATCGGGTCAAGGAACGCGATCGCGAAGTCGAAAAAATGGTCAAAAAAGGTCTAAAGTGAGACATTTTGTCCCTATTTTTAAGGCGGAATACTCTGGGCGTTGAATGGAGGGCGGTATTAGATCATGGATGCGCTTTGAAGTCAAGGAAAAAACGTGTCGTAACACGCGTGTTTAGATATATTTAAGTCTTGTATTTTATGCCACTGCATGGTATAACAAAAGAGTCGCTTCAAAGAATGGTTCTGAGAGGCGTATTAACAACAAACAACCAACAAAAAGAACAAAACATGGCACACATCAACAACAAGGGCATCTGGGAGCGGGCGAACAAGATCATTCAGGCTTGGGCGGAGGCGGCCAAGGAGGCCAGCTTCGGCGGGGTGACGTACGTGGCCTTCGAGTCGCAATGGGAGAAGAGTGGGGCGGCGCGTAAGGTGATCGAGCTGGCGGAGTTACAGCGGGAGCTGGCGGCCAAGGGGCGCGACCGGGAGGATGCGGCTTTGCAGGAGTTCTGCCGCTGGGTGGTGGATGGGGTGAAGGCTGACCCGGCGTTCGGGCCGAACTCACCGCTCTACCGTGCGATGGGCTACGTGCCGTACGATGAGCGGTCCAGCGGCCTGACCCGCAAGGAAACCGCGGCGGAGGAGCCGGCGGACGCTGCTCCCGACCCGGACCCCACGGCCGAGGCGGCTTGAGGGCAGGCACGGTTAAAGGGTTAAAAGGGTGACAGGGTGAGAACGGGGCCGGGGGTATTCCCTCCGGCCTTTTTCTTTGGGGCCAAGTTTGGGCTGAGGAGGTCCGGTGGATAACTCGGGCTTGCGCGGATGCGGGATTGGGCTGCGTTGGCCGCGTTTCACCGCGTACACAGGACACCCTATGGGGCGCCCCTAGCTCTCCTCATCTTTTCTCGCGTCCCGGCATGGCGGAGGGGTGGGAATGGCTCGGGGAACTCTCAGGCGGGTCATTAGCCCAGCCGATGCGTTGGTGGGTGTGAATTAATTTCTTGTGGTGCTTGTGAAAAAAATCACAAAACGGCTTGCGCTCGCGGCGCGGGCGGCTACGATACGTCCCGCTATTTTTTGGCATGTCTGATATTTTTCCAAAGTGGACGAACCGGTTGCCGGTCTGGATCATCACCGCCGCGGTGCTCGTGGCCGGCGCGACGACGGCCGGCGTGACTTACTACCTGACCAACAAGTACGCGAACGTCGGCTACCAGCCGGTGCAGCCGGTGGCGTTTTCGCACACGATCCACTCCGGCCAGCTCGGGCTGGACTGCCGTTACTGCCACAATGGCGTGGAGAAATCCTGGTACTCGAACGTGCCGGCGGCGAGCACGTGCATGAATTGCCATAACCAAGTGCTGAAGGAGGATCCGAAGCTGGCGCTGGTGCGGAACAGTTATTCCAACAACATCCCGATCGCGTGGACGCAAATCCACAAGACGCCGGACTACGTTTATTTCAACCACTCGGTGCACGTGAACCGCGGCGTCTCCTGCGTGCATTGCCACGGGCAGGTGAACAAGATGGACGAGGTGCGGCACGACAAGCCGCTCTCGATGTCCTTCTGCCTTGATTGCCATCGCAACCCGGCCGAGAAGATCCGCCCGCCAGACCAGGTGTACAACCTCGACTGGAAGGCTCCCGCCGGTTTCGCCCAGCGTGACGGCGCGAAATTCGTCCACGACTGGAAGGTCAACGCCTCGCAGAACTGCTCCGCCTGCCATCGATGAAAACGATTCCCCCTGTCTGTCCTGAGCCGGAGAATGGAGTCGTCTATTGGCGCAGTCTGGAGCAACTCTCCGACACGCCGGAGTTCAAGGACTGGGCCGCGCGCGAGTTTCCGGCCGGTGCCAGCGACCTGCAGGACGAGAGCACGCGCCGCGATTTCATCAAGCTCATGGCCGCGCCGTTCGCGCTCGCTGGCCTCGGGCTCTTCGGCACCGGTTGCCGCCGCCCGGTCGAGAAGATCATCCCTTTCACCCAGCAGCCCGAGGGCTATCTCCACGGTGTCGCGCAGTATTATGCGACGTCGATGCCGACCCGCGCCGGTGCAGTGCCGCTGCTCGTGAAGAGCCACGACGGCCGCCCCGTGAAGGTCGAGGGCAACAAGGAACATCCCGACAGCAACGGCGGCACGGACGTTTTCGCACAGGCCTCGTTACTTAATCTTTACGACGCCGACCGGGCACGCCACTTCCGCGCCGAGGGCAAGACCATCCCGCGCTACGAAGCGCTGGCGAAGTTGACCGCGCTCTCCGCCGCGGCCTCGGCCAACGGCGGCGAAGGGCTCGCCTTCCTGCTCGAACGCAGCAATTCGCCGACGCGCGCGCGTGTGCAGCAGATCGTCAGCGAGAAGTTTCCGAAGGCCCGCTGGTTCATTTACGAGCCGGTGGACTTCGACATCCACCGTGCCGCCGCCAAGGCCGCCTACGGCCAGGGCGTCCGCCCCTATCCCCAGCTCGACAAGGCGGAGGTCATCCTCTCGCTCGACTGCGATTTCGTCGGCGGGGAAGAGGATGCGCAGCGGTTGATCCGCACTTTCACCAAGGGGCGCAGGATCGCCAAGCCGGGCGATAAGATGAACCGCCTGTACGTGGCGGAAGCGTTGATGACGCAGACCGGCGCGAACGCGGACCACCGCCTGCGGCTCTCCTCGCAGGGCGTGGCGTCTCTCGCTGCCGCCGTGCTTGCGAAAGTGCGCGGGCAAGAAGTGACGTGGCCCGCTGGCTTCAGCGACACGGATAAGAAGTGGGCCGAGGAATGCGCGAAGGATCTGCTCCAGCACAAGGGCACCTCCCTCGTGCTCGCCGGCCATCGCCAACCGCTCGCCGTCCATCTTTTCGCACACGCCCTCAACGCCGCGCTCGGCAACAACGGCAAGACCATAGAGTTCCATCCCGCGCCCGCGCCGTTGGAGGATAATCTGGGGACGCTCGCCTCCGCGCTGAAGGCCGGCCAGGTCTCCACGCTCGTCATTCTCGGCGGCAACCCCGCCTACAACGCGCCGGCCGACCTCGATTGGGCCGCATCGCAAAAGAAGGCCAAGACCGTCGTCCGCCTCGGTTATTACGAGGATGAAACCTTCGCCGCCGGCGCCAGCCTGCATCTGCCCGCCGCGCATTATCTGGAGACGTGGGGCGACGCTCGCACGAGCGACGGCACGTTGGTGCCGGTGCAGCCACTCATCGCGCCGCTCTTCGACGGGTTGACGGATGCCGAGGTGCTCGCGCGCCTCGCCGGTCTCGCCGCCTCGACGCCGCACGCTCTCACTCGCGAGACTTTCAAGGCGCTCTCCAACGGCGGCAACACCGAGGAGAAGTGGAAGAAGTTCCTGCACGACGGGTTCCTCGCCGGCAGCGCCGCCAAACCGGTGGCGGTGACGTTGGACGAGTCGGTGGTTCCGCCCGCGCCCAGCGCGGCCAAGGCGCCCGGCGCGGACAGCCTCGAGATTATTTTCGCGCGCGACTACAGCCTCGACGACGGCCGCTTCTCCAACAACGGCTGGTTGCAGGAGTTGCCCGATCCGATCACGAAGATCACGTGGGACAACGCCGTGCTGGTGAGCCGCAAGACGGCCGCCGCGCTCGGCGTGCAGAACAACGACGTGGTCGAGATCAAGCTCGGCACGCGGAGCGTGAAGGGGCCGATCTGGATCCAGCCCGGCCAGGCGGAGTTCACCGTCGCTCTCGCCCTCGGCTACGGCCGCGAGAAGGGCGGGCGCATCGCTAATTTCAAACCGACCGACAGTCCGTTGCGGCCCTCGAAACCCGACGGCAGCAGCAGTCGCGGCGCGGATTTCCTGAAGCAGGACACGGTCGGCTTCAACGCGTACAAGCTGCGCACCACGGCGGGAGTCCATGTCGCTGTAGGCGCGACGATTTCTAAGACGGGCTTCATCTCGCCGTTCGCCTGCACGCAGGACCACTGGTCGATGGAAGGCCGCCCGATCGTGCGCGAGGCGAACCTCAAGCAGTTCGAGAAGAAGCCGGACTTCGCGAAGAACATGGACTTGGATGCGCCGGCGCACGCCAAGCACATCCCGATGGATCCGAAGACCGGCCAGCCGCTGGGGATTTACAAGCATCCGTACGACACCCATCCGACGCTCAAGAGCGACGTGCATCAGTGGGGCATGTCGATCGATCTGAACATGTGCGTCGGCTGCTCGGCGTGCGTCATCGCCTGTCAGAGCGAGAACAACATCCCGATCGTCGGCAAGGATCAGGTGGCCCGCGGCCGCGAGATGCACTGGATGCGCATCGACCGTTATTTCACCGGCCTGCCGAATCTCAAGCGCAACCCGACCGGCACGGACGTCGACCAGGCGAAGGCCGAGTGGATCGACGAACCGCAGGTCGTCAACCAGCCGATGCTCTGCCAGCACTGCGAGAGCGCCCCGTGCGAGAGCGTCTGCCCCGTCAACGCCACCGCGCACGACGAGGAGGGGCTGAACCTGATGACTTACAACCGCTGCATCGGCACGCGGTATTGCTCGAACAACTGCGCGTGGAAAGTGCGCCGGTTCAATTTCTTCGATTACAACAAGCGCCCGATCGAGAACCTCTACGCCGGGCCGTTCGCCAAGAAGGCGTCCGACGAGTGGGAGCTGCTCAAGCTCGCGCGCAACCCGGATGTGAGCGTCCGCATGCGCGGCGTGATGGAGAAGTGCACCTTCTGCATCCAGCGCATCGAGCAGGCGAAGATCGCGCAAAAGGTGAAGGTCGGTGCCAGTGGCGACGTGGCCGTGCGCGACGGCGCCGTGCAGACCGCCTGCCAGCAGGCCTGCCCCGCCGAGGCCGTCGTTTTCGGCAACGTGCTCGATCCGAACAGCCGAGTCTCCCAGCTCAAGAAGCAGGCGCGCGACTACACGGTGCTTGGCTTCCTCGACACCCGGCCGCGCATCACGTACCTCGCCAAGGTCCGCAACCCGAATCCGGCGATGCCTGATTATCACGAGTATCCGTTCAGTCTCACCGAACACACCGGCGAGAAGTTCGAGAAGAACGCCAGTCCGTTCCAGGATCACAAGGGCGGAGACAAAGGCAAGAACGGGCACGAGGCCAAGAAAGGAGCGCCCTGATGGCTTCCGGCGTTGAGAACAAATGGGCCACGAAAGGCTCCACGCCCAAGGCGCTGGAGCGCGAGCCGCTCGTCTTGAACCAGCGCAGCCTCGGCTGGATTTCCGACCGAGTCGCCTCAATCGTCGAAGGCCCCACGCCCAAGTGGTGGTGGCCGGCCTTCATCATCAGCGCCGGCTTGGCGGGGATGATGTTCGCGATGATCGGCTACCTCGTCTCCACCGGCGTGGGCGTGTGGGGTCTGAACCAGCCGGCCAGCTGGGCGTGGGACATCACGAACTTCGTTTTCTGGATCGGCATCGGCCATGCCGGCACGCTTATCTCGGCGATCCTCTTCCTGCTGCGCCCGCGCTGGCGCACCTCGATCAACCGCTCGGCAGAGGCGATGACCCTTTTCGCCGTGGCGTGCGCCGGCATTTTCCCGATAGTGCACGTCGGCCGCATCTGGCTGGCGCCGATTTATCTGGCGCCGCTGCCCAACGGCAACGAGATCTGGCCGCAGTTCCGCTCGCCGCTGCTCTGGGACGTGTTCGCCGTCTCGACCTACGGCACGGTCTCGCTCCTTTTCTGGTACGTCGGCCTCATCCCCGATCTGGCGACGATGCGCGACCGCGCGACGAGCCAGATCCGCAAGATCGCGTACGGTTTCTTCGCGCTGGGCTGGACCGGCTCGAATCGCAACTGGAGCAACTACGAGAAGGCCTACCTGCTGCTGGCGGGACTCTCCACGCCGCTGGTGCTCTCGGTGCACTCGATCGTGTCGTTCGACTTCGCCGTGTCGCAGGTGCCGGGCTGGCACACGACGATCTTCCCGCCCTACTTCGTCGCGGGCGCGATCTTCTCCGGCTTCGGCATGGTGCTGACGCTGATGATCCCGCTGCGCACGTTGTGCGGGTTGGAGGATCTCATCACCGTGCGCCACGTGGAGCTGATGGGCAAGGTGGTGCTGGCCACGGGCTCGATCGTCGGCTACGCGTACGGGATGGAGTTCTTCATCGCGTGGTACGGCGGCAACCCGAACGAGCTGTACGCCTTCAAGAACCGCGCGTTCGGCCCGTACTGGTGGGCCTATTGGAGCATGATCTCGTGCAACGTGATCTGCCCGCAGCTTTTCTGGTTCAAGAAAATCCGGACCAATCTCGTGGCGGTCTTCATCATCTCCATCTTCGTGAACATCGGGATGTGGTTCGAGCGCTTCGTCATCATCGTGACCTCGCTGCACCGCGATTATCTGCCCTCGAGCTGGGGTTACTTCAGCCCGACCTATGTGGACATCCTGACTTTCGTCGGCAGCTTCGGCTTGTTCTGCTCGCTGTTCCTGCTCTTCATGCGCTTCCTCCCGGTGATCGCGATCGCCGAGGTGAAAGGCGTCACGCCGCAGGCGGACCCGCATCACCCGCTCGGCGGCGCCAAAGGAGAGCACCACTGATGAGCACGCCACACGGCATCATCGCAGAATTCGATACGCCGGCGGATGTGATGGCCGCCGCGCGCGCAGTGCGCAAGGCCGGCTTCAAGCGCTGGGATGTCCACACGCCCTTCCCCGTGCACGGGATGGACGAGGCGATGGGGATCAAGAACTCGCCCGTCGGCTGGTTCACGTTCATCGGCGGTGTGACCGGGTACACGACCGGCATGACGATGATCTGGTTCCAGAACGCCTTCGACTACCGCATCGTGATCGGCGGCAAGCCGCTCTTCAGCCCGCTCTTCGCCTTCCCGGTCAGCTACGAGCTGACGATCCTGTTCGCCTCCTTCGCGACCATCTTCGGCATGCTGTTCCTCAACCGCCTGCCGTGCCTGCACCATCCGCTGCTCAAGAACCGCCGGTTCGCGCAGGTGACCCACGACAAGTTCTACGTTGTCATCGAGACGGCCGACCGCCAGTACTCCGAGATCGAAACCCGCAAGCTGCTGGAAACGGCCGGCAGCAAGCACATCGAGCTGGTGGAGGAGTAACATGCGCTACTTTGTGCTCGGATTGGCCTTGGTCGCGACGCTCGTGGTGAGCGTGCTCGGTTTCCGCGGGGACACCTCGCGCAAGCCGCCGCTGGAGATTTTCTCGGACATGGACCGGCAGCCCAAACTGCGCCCGCAGGAGCCGAACGCGCTCCTGCCGAACGGCCGCAGCTCGCAGCTCGCGGTCGAGGGCACCGTGGCCCGCGGGACGCCCTTCGCCGCCACGCCGAAGAACACCGGCCGCGTGTCGGGAGTGACGAACTTCGTCGAGACGCTTCCCGTGAAGATCACGCCCAAGCTCCTCGAGCGCGGGCGCGAGCGGTACGCCATCAGCTGCCTGCCGTGCCACGGCGCGCAGGGCGACGGCAATGGCATCACGAAGAAAATCGGTGCCATGGCCGTGGTGGCCAACCTGCACGACGCCCGCATCGTGAAGCTGCCGGACGGCGAGCTGTTTCACGTCATCTCCGACGGGCGCAACCTGATGGGCGGTTATCGCGCGAACGTGTCGATCGACGACCGCTGGGCGATCGTCGCCTACCTGCGCGCTCTCCAACGCAGCCGTCTGGCTTTTGAGGACGAACTTTCCGCCGCTGAACGGGCGCAATTGAAATAAGGCTATGAGTTCACCCGCTGCCACCGCCACGCCCGCCGCCGCCCACGAGGGTTCCGCCTGGGAGAAGCTGCCGTACTTGCTCGTCGTGGCCGGCCTCGTCGGGCTGGTCATCGGGGCGGTCTCGAACCCCAAGCAGTTCGGCTACTCCTATCTGGTGGCCTTCATGTTTTTCCTGAGCATCTGCCTCGGCGCGATGTTCCTGGTGATCCTGCATCACCTCTTCGATTCGAGTTGGTCGGTGCCGATCCGCCGGTTCTTGGAGCACCTCGCCTTTCTGACGCCGGTGTTGGGTCTGCTTTTCATCCCGATCGCGTGGCTGGCGCCGCAGCTGTATCCGTGGATGACGATTGACCCGCACACGGACCACGCGCTGCACGTGAAGGCGGCGCTCTTCAATCCGCCGACGTTCTACATCATGGCCGCCGTGCTCTTCGGTGCTTGGACGCTGCTGAGCTACAAGCTCCGCAGTTGGTCGCTGAAGCAGGATGAGACCGGCGCGGTGGAGTGCACTTTCGCGATGCGCAAATGGGCGGCCGGCGGCATCTTCATCTTCGCCTTCTCGCTCACGCTGGCGGCGATCTACTGGATGAAGTCGCTCCAGCACCAGTTCTTCTCCACGATGTACGGTGTGTATTACTTCGCCGGCAGCGTGTGGACGGCCCTCGCCACGATTTACATCATCGCGATGGTGATGCAACGGCGCGGCTACATCCCGATCCTGCACCGGAAGCAGTATCACGACATGGGCGTGCTGCTCTTCGCGTTCACGGTGTTCTACGCCTACATCCATTTCTCGCAGTATTTCCTGATCTGGAACGCGGCCATGCCGGAGGAGACCTTCTGGTACGTGCTGCGCGAGCAAGGCTCGTGGTGGGCGGTCGGGATGCTCACGGTGTTCGGGCATTTCTTCGCGCCGTTCCTGCTGCTCTTGCGCATCGATGCGAAGCTCAATCTCAAGCTGATGATCCCGATGGCCATCTGGGTCTGGCTGATGCACTACCTCGACATGCAGTACAACATCATGCCGGTGTTCCATCCGAACGGCATCCACTTCGCGCTCACCGATCTCGCCGCGATGGCGTTCATCGGCGGCACACTGGCCATCGTCTTCCTGAAATATTTCCACGCCCACGCCCCCTACCCGCAGAAAGATCCGCGGTTCGAGGAAGCGCTCGGGCACGGGACCCTCTCGTCGGCGGATGCCGCGAACGATCATCTGGGAGACGAGGATTAATGAAGACCGAAACCGACAAGGCCGCTGAGGCCATTAGGTCCCGTTACGTCCGCGAGATTATCGGCGTCGTGCTCGTCGCCGTGCTCGTCGGTTGGGTGATCAGCCGCTATCTGCCGGCACGGCCGTCGGCCGTCGGCGCGGCCCGCGGCGCTGAACGCGCCAAAGCCCTCGTCGAGATGAACGCCGCCAACACCGAGGCGCTCGCCCACTACGGCCGCCTTGATCCAGTGCGGAAGATTGTTCGCCTGCCCGTCGCCGAAGCGATGACGCTCACTGTGAAAGAGTGGGAGAATCCGGGCCTCGGCCGCAGCAACCTGCTCCAGCGTGTGGATAAAGCCAGCGCGCCGGCGCCCAAGATCGATTTCGAGTGAAGCGCAACA
>SXGQ01116711.1_pt1 | contig 15093 bp, 19 predicted proteins | sample 3178371 | NCBI WGS metagenome assembly SXGQ01 (sample SAMN11356859, study PRJNA531348) | freshwater metagenome | isolation source: freshwater sample F1-20 | place: China: Fuxian Lake, Yuxi | collected 2017-12-25
CCTTTCCCCAAATCCGTTTCCCGCCGACCGGGCAACATCCCCTCCCACCGCACCCCGCAACCGCAACGTCAAGCACAATCGTCACAACAGCACCCACTGTAACATTTACAGCATTGGCAACGGGTAACGGGGACCGGGGAGCGGGTCCGGGGAGCGGGGCCCGGGGAGCGGGGTCCGGCTGCTGGGGGCGGGGGCCGGGCTGCTGGGGCCGGGCTGCTGGGGGCGGGGTCCGGGGGGCGGGCTCCGGGGGCGGGCTCCGACCGGGGAGCCCCGCAGGGGCGACGGGACGGGGCAGCGGAGCGAAGCGGAGCGGGGAGAATGCCGTCATACCTCTCTGGGGTCTCGATGCGCCCACGGGGCTCCTAGAGCGTTTCCGGGCCATTGGACATCGGGGTGTCCTACCCACAGACCCTCTCTGGACCCACTAGAAAGATTCTTGAAATGTTTCTTGAATACCGGACCCACCCCGTGCATCAATGTGTGTACCGGCAGGGCTTACCCTCCCAGTAAACACCAACATGAACACCACCACCACCAACACCGACATCCTCTACGCAACGAATCGCCCCGACCAAGTCCTGATCCGATTGGATGAGATGGCCGACAACTCAGAGGATGTCTGCCTCCGACTGGAGATGCTCGATTCTCCAATCTCGGTCTACGGCGTCATCCGCAAGAAGTGCGAGGGAGTCTACACTGTCGAATCCAGCGACGAGCAGTCACACGCAACATTCAGTGCGAAACAGGTCACCTCGATTGGCAGTGTCTGCATCTGGATCACTCTCTGATTTTCGATCCGCCGGTCTCCGATGGGGACCGGCTGGTCGGCAATCAAGCCGAACACAACACAACAACATCATGTACAACATCAGCACCGTCACCCTGAACTCCACCCCCGTCACCACCACCCACAAGCGTGCTGGTCTTTCCGACCGCTACAGCCTCATCCCCACCACCGACATCTGCAACACGTTGCAGGAGGCCGGATGGGAGTTCACCAGCGGCACCGCTCGCCGGACCCGCAGCGAGGCTCGCAGCCTCACTGCCGCTCACGTCCTGCGATTCCGCAATCAATCACTTCCCAAAGTCGGCGACAACATCATCGAGGCCGTGATCCTCAACTCACACGACGGCACGACAGCGTTTGAGATGGGTTTCGGTGTGTACCGACTTGCTTGCGCCAATGGACTCATCATCCGCACCGCATCACTCAGCGGATTCCGGCTCACTCACTCTAGCCTGAACCTCGACAACGTGTTCTATGCGGCCCGTGCGATGTCGGCGAGAGCCCCGCAGGTGGCCGAGATCATCAGTCGCTGGCAGGAGATCAAACTCGACGAGGAACAGCAGTTGAGCCTCATCCGCAAATCGCTGACCGCTCGCTGGGACAATATCGCGTTTGCGGACATGGACGCGATCCTCCGACCGCAGCGCAACGAAGACACCGGCACCGACCTCTGGACCTCATTCAATCGCGTTCAGGAGCGTGTGATCAGGGGCGGCATGGAGGTCACCCTCCTTCGCACGATCACCAACGAGGACGGAACCGAGGTTCGAGATCTCTCCCGCCGCAAGGCGACCGCGATCCGGGGCGCAATCAAACAGGTTCGACTCAACCAAGAGTTGTTTGAGATCGCCGAATCGTTCGCAGCCTAAGATCGAAACGCCATCGGGGCGTCACGCCGTTATGCGGCGTCTGAAGAGATCTACAACACAACAAACACATCATGAGCAATAACACCAAGATCACCAAGATGGTTGACGATTACGCCACACTGAACGCCCAACTCAAAGTGCTGGGCGAGTTAGTCGATGCCGCAAAGGCCAAACTCATTGCCCTCGGTGACGGCAGCTACAACGGCACCGCACACAAGGTCGTCGTCTCCACCTCCATCCCGGTGCGATTCGATAGTGTCGCATTCAAGGAGGCTCACCCGAGTCTCTACGAGGCATTCAAGGCACAAGGCAACCCGGTCACCAGCGCACGCATCCACGGTCGGTAATTGCAGCACGGGGGCCGCGCATCCTACACGCGGATCATCCACATGAAACCTTACAATTCTAAAGCACGCATCGTTCTCGACATCGCCCTACAGGTGCTGTTCTACGCCTCACTCATCGCAGGTCTCTGGGTAATTTCACTCCTCATGTCATGAGCGAAACCAAAACACTGTTGAAGGTCCAGCAAACGGACTACATCTGCGACCACTGCAATGAAGGTCGCATGGTTTTTACCGGCGCGTCTTGGGAAATCAAAGCCGCAACCCATCCGGTCGGAACCAAGTTATTCTGTCATCGCTGCGAAATCTGCGGGTCGCAGGTTAACTATACGGTTGTTTATCCCCGCACCGAATATGTTCAGGAGGCCAACCAATGAGCACCGCCGAATACGGACTCACATGGGGCGTTCCCCATATCGTGAACACCAAGGAGGGCGTTCGCTCTCTCCGCACCTCTCCACCCACAGACGCCTTCTGGCGTGCATGGCGCGGCAACAAGGACGGCCTGAAAGCCAAGGGATTCACCGTCACCCGCCCCCTCAACGGGGATTGGATGGTCGGGCATTGGACAACGCCTTCCTCTGCACCATCCGCAGAGGATGCCGCAGCACAAACCCTACTCCCACTCCCGCGCCTCAATCGCCCGGATGGTCTTCTTAAATACCAGATCCCTGCCGTGCAGGGACTCGTCCGGGCTTTGCGCTCCGGTGCTGCTGCACTCGACGCATCGGACACCGGCACCGGCAAGACTTACGCCGCGCTCGCCGCAGCGCGTGAGCTTTCACTCACACCCACGGTCATCTGCCCCAAAACGGTGATCCCCAGTTGGATGCGTGCAGCCGCACATCTCGGGATCACAATCGAACCCATCAACTACGAGAAGGTTCGCAACGGCAACTCGATCTACGGCCAGTGGGGGACCGAGAAGATCAACGGCAAATTGGTCGAGCGATTCATCTGGGCTGGCGACACCGAGTTGCTGATTTTCGATGAGTGCCACCGTTGCAAAGGGACCAACACGGCAAACGCCGGACTGATGATCGCTGCTGCATTGCAGGACATCCCCACCATCGCAGCATCCGCCACCGCAGCGACCGACCCGATGGAAATGCGAGCCCTCGGGTTCCTTCTCGGGCTGCATGGCCTGCGGGATTTCTACGCATGGGCCGAGGCTCACGGGTGCTACCAGAACCAGTGGGACGGGTGGGAATTCGGCGGCAGCGACGACGACATCCAAACCATTCACCGAGGCATTTTCCCCGGCAAAGGTGTCCGCATTAAGATTGCTGATCTCGGGGATCAGTTTCCTCAGACTCAGATCGCCGTCGAACTCATCCCGGTCGCAAGCCCGGACAAGATCGACAAGGCTTACACCGATGTGCGGGATGCCATCGCCGCAGTGCGCCAGAGGGCTGCTGGCGATTCAACCAACGCTGAACACCTCACGGCTCAATTGAGAGCCCGACAGGTCTCAGAATTGCAGAAAATCCCTGCACTCGTCGAACTCGCCAAGGATGCGCTCGCTGAAAAGCGATCCATCTTCATCGGCGTTAACTTCAACGATTCTCTCGACACCCTGAAAGAATCTTTCGGAAACGAGATTGTCGCCATCATCCGGGGCGATCAGACCGCAGAGGATCGGGAGCGTAACATCGCAGCGTTTCAGGCCGACAAGGCCCGGATCATCATCGCAAACCTCAAGGCCGGGGGCGTAGGCGTCAGCCTGCACGATCTCAACGGTCGATTCCCGCGCACCGCACTCATATGCCCCGGCTGGTCGGCCACCGACCTCAAGCAGGCATTGGGGCGCGTTTGGCGTAGCGGTGGCAAGTCCACCAGCATCCAACGGATTCTGTACGCTGCTGGCACTGTCGAAGAGACGGTGGCTGCAAGGATCGAAGAAAAGCTCCGCAACCTGTCCCTGCTGAATGACGGCGTGGACATCAAATTGACTGACGAAGATCTCCAATGACTTCAACCCAACTCGCAGCCATCGCCTATCGCCTTGGTGCCATCGACATCATCGCGGATCAAATCTACCAACTGACGCTGACCCTCGACGATCTCCAAGAGGGAACGCTGTCAGTGAAGCTGGAACTCACACTCAAAGCATTCGACGAACGCGCATCAGAACACCGTAAAACCCTCGACCAATACGCAGATGAAATCCCCATTGATCCCCCACGGTTCCGGCAAGGGCGACAAGTCCCGCCCCGTGAACAAGAAAACCTATGACGCAAACTTCAACGCCATCTTCCGACCTAAGAATCGGAGAGAAAATCAAAGCGGCACTCCGCCGCAATTACCGGGCAGCAGTGAAGAAGTATCCACCGAGATCACTTGCCCAACAGCAGCACCTAGCAATCGCTACAATCGCCGCCTTGGACCCGATGGACAGACTCTGTTTGTCGTCGCGCACTGACGAGGAGCGGCTCAACAAAATGATCAACCACATGACACGATGAAACATTCCATGACCGATGGCGCGACCTTCTTCACTCGCATCGACGGCAAGACAATTCCCGTGGTCTCGACCGATGTTTGTCGCCTCATTGAATTGCGTCTCAATGCAGTCATGGAAGCGATGAACTCTGCATGGGACATCATTGGGTTTGCCGATTGGAAAACCCAGAAGCCCGAATGGCGCATGATGGCGAGATACTGGCAGGAACGCACCTACGTCCAAAACGAGTTGCCTCTCCAATTCGTTTCGCCGCTTCCATCGCGGATCATTCATCCCAAACCCACCTCCCTACCGGAGGCACTCGACTACATCGCCAAACTGGAGACCGCACTCCACCAAGCGGGAAATCATCTGACCACCGCCGAGAAACTCGAAAGCGATCTCATCGAGAAAATCATCCACCTAGAATCTCAATTCAATGAAACCAAACCTCACAATCGTTCCTTTGGACCGAACTGATCTCCACAAGCTCATCCCTCTGATGACGCTCACCAAACTCGCCAAGATCGCTCTCAAGAGCGGCACGCCAGTCGCTGAATTTGTGGATGCGACAGTCGAGGCCGGGTACACCAGTGCTGGCGGTTACAGTGCGTTGCGAGGAGCCGGACACCGCACGCGAAGAATACGTTCCGACAAGGGTCAGACGCTCAGGGCCAAGCTCAACCGACTCATCGAGCAATCGAAAGCCTTGCAGGTGAAGCTAGAGGAAGAGGCCGGGGCCAATCGGGTCTGACGCAAACCCTTTGCGCCCATCCAAAAGCGCATGACCCCAGCCAAAATTAATTCAGCAGCGCGGCAGCAGCAACGGCACCGGCAATCAGCAGCCAAGGATTACCGCCACCAGTAGTTTTAGCCTCACCGACAACCTCGGTGGGGCTTTTTGTTTCCCCGGAGGCTTTATCGACCAGCTTCTGCTCCTCAGTAGTCAGTTTTGGAGGAGGTTTAATGATGTTTGAAACATCTTGTGAAGCATTATAACCATCAAGCAATGTTTTATTAAATTTGTAAACAGCTACAGCCTTATTGTTCTCATCTTTTATATTTACTATTTGAATTGCTGTATTAACGATTGTCGATACTGCTTGAAATGCTGTACTTGCTCCAAGAGTCGCAAAAGCCATTGCTACGTCACCGGCAATACCAACCCACTTTACAACACTCATCCATTTGGGAGCATCACAAGCCATTCTAAAATTTTCGTAATAAATTAATCCAGTGATCGTTTTCCCTGTGACCGGATCTTTAACTTGATGCAAGTCAGTTCTAATATCGTACAGAGCCCGAAACAGCATTTCTTGAAATATGGACCACAATCCATTTTCTTTGAATTGTATTGGCGTAACTAATGGAGAGTATTCTCTAGTATTGCAACTTCGACCATTATTATTGACTTTTGGCCCAGTAAACATTACAAGAGAATAATATAAACCAAAAACTTCTGTTGGAGACAAAGATAGAATCCATTTCTTCATCTTCGCTGCATCTTCAGCTTGATCTGGCAACCACCAATTACCCCAAGTCTGACGGTAATAACCCTTTTCATTGATTAAATAAACCTCCTTTTCAGAATTAGGTGTTCCTGCTATTCTTGAAATAGGAATACTAGCTGCCATCTTAAATATCTTAAAATTGTCTGGGGTAAAATCATATTCCCATATGGGTGATCCTTTTCCAAGAGGCACGCTAGTTATCTGTTTATAATAAGGATCATTTGTTTTTGGATAATTCCTATTCCTATTTTCCTCCATTGCCTGTTCAGTTCTTACCCTAGGATCATCTGGAATTGTATCAATAAAATCTTTGTAATCAATAGCCCACCAAGGTGAATATTTGCTTACATATTTTGCACTACCATCAGGATATATTTCCCAAATAACGTGTTCACCCGGACTTGATTGTAAATGCTTGAATCCTATTTCACGAACTCCTTTTAATGTGGTTCTATCAAAAGGTTTATCCGCTCTTATCCTAATATTACGGACGTAAGTGCTGTACCATTCCCTGTATTCTCTATCGGTCATATTTTGCATTCCTCCTAATCGCATCCTCCACCACCCGCTTCATGCCGACCACACCCAATTTCCCCACCGTTCCCCATTTGATTTGGGCGATCACACCCGGCAGGCGGTGATCGTTAAAGTGCCGTGCAATCCATGCAGGCCGGGTTGTTTCCCACCAATAAACCACCTGCGGGGTCCGTTTCCCTTGCCGATACTGAGTCCACCAACGGAAGCTGTCATTGCCCCGGATATTCCCGCCAGCACGCCAGATCTCAGGGAAGTTTTTCTTCAGGTACGATGCGTAGTCGTAAGGGAATTGTCGGAGCGAACGATTCTTTGGATTCTCAGCAAACCCCATATCTTGTCCCCTGCGAGACTTCAGCCCGAACTCCTTGTTGTACTGTCTCATAAACTTAACCAGATCATCTCCGGTCAGAACCACATCAGTAGCAATCGAGTCCTTGCTGATAATGTCTCCGGGCTCCACCCCAAATAGGGTTTTGGGTTGAAACCCTTCTTCCTCAAGCCCGGTCTCATACAGCTTCATCTTGCGACCATAGACATTGGTCACCTCGGTGTATCCGCCATTGTACCCATCGGGTCCGATCTTGAAGACCTCGTTGATTGCACCACCATACTTGTCATCGACGTTGTAAATGACCGCAAGCTGACCGTACTTCCTGACATCATTCAGCGTGACATCAGGAATTGAAATCCCGCCTTTCCTGCCAGCTTGAGAAATCACCCATCTCGGTTCGGAGTCGAAATATGCGAGAGGTACAAATGACTCTTCTGGATCAACCTCTTCATCTCCACTCCCTTCCAGCACTTCAGTCACCCAGTCTCCAAATCTTGGCTCAATCCCCTTCCTGATATCATTGGGATCTCCGACGCCAGAATGAAAAAGGATTGGGAAGACCACAGCGTCTTCCCCTTCCTCTGGCCTGTACGCCTTTGCCTTGCGTACAAGCTCCAGTGCGTATTCTGCAGGATCGGTCACGATAGCAGGAGGTAAGCAGCACCGAGGAGGAGCGGGAGCGAGAAGCCGGTGGGCTTGGCGGGAGCGTCAGGCACTGCCACAGGAGGCATCCAGTCCGGTGGCTTACAAGTACCGGCAGGAGATTGAGAATGGCAGACTGTGAGTCTCATACCACTATCAGGTCTCGGATCAATCCCTCTTCCATTGTAGGTGCTGGTGATGTTGTCCAAGAGGTCGCCATAGGGACTAGGCCCTCCCGGTCTCTGACTCCCCACTCCCATCACCCTCGACTGAAACATCGCAGGATTCCCAATGTATTCGCATTTTCTCATGACAGGATAAAGTAAGCGACACCCAGTTGAATCCCCAGCTTCACCCAGTCTGTCCCGGTAACTGGGGCCGATGTGACAGAAGTTGCCGGAATCACAGGTGAGCGCACCTGATCTTGTCCGCCGCCCATGATGTTCTGACTCTGATCAATCGGCAGCGACGGTACGATTGGCGGGATCGCTGCCGGTGGTGGGCTCTGGGTGTTCGTTACGCCACTGCTTCCCACCGGGGTGACCGGAGGACCGGAGTACGGGACCGGGGCTCCAAAATTCAATACGCCATCCTGTGAACCCGGATCATCATCCCTGTCAGTATCGTCCAGATCCCAAGACGCCGTGTACAGATTGCCACCCCATGTAAAGATCACCAATCGATTGCTCGACTCGGTGATGTCAAACCCACTGGTCTTAACCAATGGCTCGCCCAGCGGAGCGGTATCAAACACGCCTGCAAACTTAAGCCTGAGCGGGACTGGAGTGCTGAAGTTGCGTGCGACGAAGCGATTGCCATCGAGGTTGAACACCCATATCTCGTAGTTCTGGGTGTGGCCTATAAATGAGATTCCCATAAATTTAGTGGACTGCGATTAGAATTGTTTTGCCGCGATACTTGTCGAACCCACAGGCGTGCGTTCCATCGGGATCGCCTGAGTCAGCGTATTTCCCAAGACAAAATCCGCACAGGCCGGGGCAGGTGAAGAAGCGATCTTGATTTGCACCCATAGGGATGCCTTGCCGCACTGCCTCCTCGGCAACCGCATCGCGGTACAGCCTGAGCTTCTCGGCGGTCGCCGGGTTCTTGCGAGGATCTTCAATCTTCTCGCCAGCCTGCTCGACCTCGTCTTTGGGCAGCTTAGGCTGCTTTCCATTCGGTGCGTTTTTGGGCATCCGAACGGCAACGAACCGACCTCGGGTACAACCCAATGCCAACATCCGATCCATGATCTTGTTGTACGGGTTGTTGGGATCGCCCTTGGGCGTGTCCATCCGCTCATAGAACGAACCATTGGAGAGGTTCAGCAGATAGTTGGCAGGCCACTTGCCGTTGTGCTTCTTGTCGTAGGCCAAGAAGATGTCCCAACTCTTGCTGTATCCGTAGAAGCGCATCTGCGGATACCGCTCGCAGATGTGCATCCAGAACTCCAGCGTCTCCAGAGAATCGAAGTCGCCATCGACATACAGACGCACCACCGCTTTGGGTTCCTTCTCCTGCACCCGTTTAAGCGACATATTGATCACCGTCGCCTTGTTGGGCAGACGTAGCATGATCGTGTTCTGAAGCTGTCGCAGGTACGGGACGACGTTGCGCCAGCCCGACAGGCTGTAGCAGTAGCCTCGGGGACCGCCCTTGGGAGCCTTCTTGCCGGTGCCTCGCTCTGCCGGGTCTTTGGTCCAGCATCGACCTGCACCCGGACACGTCGCACCCGGTACGGTAGACCATTGGAAGAAGGGCAGCTTGCTGCTGCCCTCGGTGAAGATTGTGAACGGAGGCGGGGTCGCATTGCGCCCAGTCCCAGCGGGATCTTCCAACCACAACACCAACTTCTTGACCGCTTTCCAATAGGGGCTCTCGGTGTACCCGGTCTTGGAGTACTTATCGAACTCAGCAGCGATAGCAGCGAACTTGGGATCGTCGCTCCGTTGCAATGCGGCTCGCACATCCTTCTTCGCCATCGACCCAAACAGTTGGGTCTTCTCCGCTTTGTCGAGGTTCTTCCAATAGCCCTCAAACTTCTCAGCGGTCCACTGCTCGGGCGTTAGCCCTTCCCAGATTTTCTTGATGGTCACCATGACCTTCCGCAGGTCATTGCGGATCTTCTGGATGTCGTTTGAGTTTGCAGCGGAGTTGGCGACCACACTGAGTTGGTCTGCCGGGATCTCCATCCGCTTCTTGAATTCCCCCTCGGGGTCGATGCCTGTGAATGACTTCGACAGCGGCACCCAGAAAGCCTCGGTGACACCTTCAATGCCGGGATTGGTCTTCTCCTCGACAAGGTTTGCCTCGATGGGTTCCTGTGCAGCCCGATAGGCTACCTTGGTGGGGACGCCAAAGAGTTCAGCGGTGGCTCGCATCTCATCCACCGTCCAGTCACCGAACGGGATGACATTGGGGATGCTGCGGACTTTCGTAGGTGCTGGTTTCATTCGTCAGATCCAGTGTCGTAGACGGGGTTCCGTTTGCGGGTCTTGGAAAGCGAGATCCCGATGCGTTGTTTGGGATTGCGGGAGTGAACGGGGTTGATCTTTTCAATACCCATCATCTGACGCCAATGCCGGTAACCATAAGTCACATCTCCGCGCTGCGAGTAGACAGCGATGTCCATGCGTCCATCTGGATATCGTGCGCGAACAAATTGGTACTTGGAGTCGCCCATCATGAAGGGCTCTTCATCCTGCATGGGTCGCATATATTCGACGTAGATTGCGTCGAGTGGGTCTTCATCGTTGGGGCGGTGGGCAGGATTTGTAAAAATCATTTCCCCATCGATCATGCTCTTGGTCTTGTAGATGTAGCCTTCAGCCCCATCCCACTCGGCAACACCTCGGCCATTGTTATCGAACGCCTGAGCGATGTCCTTGTCGCCTTCAAAACGCATGGCACCAGCTTTCTTGGCGGCAGCACGCCATGCACCGTAGGTGGTGTAGACGCCCTTGGGATTCTCAAAAATCATTTTCCCATCGATCATGCTCTTGACCTTGTAGACGTAGCCTTCAGCCCCATCCCATTCGGCAACGCCTCGATTCTTGGCATCAAATGCCATTGCGATGTCCTTGTCGCCATCCAGACGCACGGCACCGGCCTTCTTTGCGGCAGTGAGCCATGACTTGTAGGTAGTGTAAGTTCCTTTCATTCTAAATCCCTTCTCAATTTCTCGGTCTCAATCCGCGCTTGCTCCGGGTTCAGCGGACCCTGCACAAGCAGCAATCCCTGATACCGTGTTGCCTTGCGAAAATGATCTTGCAATGCCGCAGGCGTTTCACCCGACTCAATCACCAGCACCCCGTCGTCGTCGAGCATTCCCTCGATCTCCCTGAGCGACTCTTTGTTCAGCATCAGGTCGGTGTGGATGATGTCCCACAAGCGGTAAAAGTCTTCGTCTGCGGCGGTGTCGTAGCAGAGGATGCGGTCATCGGGTTCGATGATCCGAGACAGTTTGCTGCGGATCATAGAGCGGGTGGCTGGGTTTGTTTTGCCCTTGGTGATCTTGATCGAGGCACCGTTGAGCATCCCATTCTTCTCGACCGTGAAATCCGGCCCCAAGACCTCCTTGGCGTACCGCTCCAGTTCCGCTTGCGTAAAGCCCTTCTGGTAGCGTTGCTGTTTGCCCTTGCCGATCAGATATCCGCCCTCCTCAAGGTGTGGGATCTTGGTGGTGGATTTCTGAACGTCCTGCCGATCACGTCCGGTAATGAGGGCTACACCATCGGGCCGCAGAATGCGGGCAACCTCCTTGAAAAGGAACTTCCGCTCATCGGGATCGACCACATTGATCACCGAGAACGACACCAGCGAATCGTAGGCACTGCTGGGGATGTTGGCACTGTCGGTGTAGGTCGGAGGTCGCTTACCTTCCCAGTTTTCAGGGAACGGTTCAAACGAGTCAGCCAACAGTCCATTGGATCGCAGAGCATCGGTGCCAATTCCGCGACCTGCACCATAGTCGAGAACCTTACCACCCAGCATCTTGGAAGCGTTTATGTAGGTGTCCTCGGTGCCAGTGATCTGGGTCATCGCAGACCTCGGGTCCATCGGATTCCTGAATTCCTTGGTCTTCATCGCAATGCGTTTCGTGTAGGGATTCAACCGTCGAGCCACAATCCCCCTCGACTCCACCTGCCGAGGCTCGACCGCCTCCACCTGCATAAGCGGGTATCCGTACTTCAAACCATCCTTGATATCGAAGGTACTCCCCGGTGCAACAAGGTGCTTATCGTAGTCCCGGCGGAACTTGGCGACCGAATCGTAGACCACCGGCTCACCGACGGTCGCATAGCCGACGAGGGTTGCTTTCTGTTTGGGGATTCCGGTGCGGATGAGCCCGATCCGTTCCCCAATGTACGGGTCCAGACTCCGGGTTTTACGGGTCTCGATTGTCTTCTCACCCCGCAGGATCTGGCCGGTGAAATCCTGACACTTGTCGTTGATGTTGATGCCCATCAACTGGCGGGGATTGCTCAAACCAAACCGCTGACTCAACGGGATGACGTTTCCGCTGTCGTCGTAGGTGACTGGATCGGATGGAACTTTGTATTCTACTGGTCTCAATGAATAATCTAGAAGGCTCTTTTTTCCGTTATTCGTTTCGACAATTTTCAACCAATCATCCGTGTCATTTACATAATCAATTTTAATGCTGTAGGAGTCGTCTCCGCTCGTTTTGAAGCCCAGCTTGTTGTTGTCAAATCCGACGTTGGACCATCTTTCTTCCTCATCCATCGAATATTCCATGTTGAAGACATATTCTTTCGCCATGTTTCTGACCGCTTCAATGGCTCTTGGCCTGATCTCATCCACCTCTCTGGGACTAAAGAGTGTGCGAACCAAGTTTTTCTTCTTCAACCCCGCCGCCTTCGCAGCCTCATCCACCATCCGCTGGGCGGTCTTCATGTCGCCTTTGGCAACAGCCTCCATGTAGGCAGCGTCACTCACTTGAGCCACCTCTTCACCTTCTCCACCATCTCAGGCGTCACCCGGTCCAAGACCGCATCGGCGACCCCTCGGGCGGCGGCTCTCACAACTCTTTCCCTTGCGCCCACAGAAGCACGGTCGCCTGAATCATCGCTGTTCCGGCGAGTGTGTTCCTGAGCAGGTTCTTGCGTTCTCCACCAAGCCATAATCCAGTCCCCACAATCACAGATCGAGTCAGGTATGTCCCCAGAATTTCAAAGGTATTGCCACCGATAGCCGTCTCGCCACTCGGCAAACTTGCCACCGGCTCATCCATGTGGGTCGCAGTCCACGCCATCACAAACGCCTGCACGGCCAGAGCCCCGTAGAAGCTCTTCTTGAGGGTGTTCTTGCGCTCGCCTGCCAGTCGCAGTCCGCCGTTGATCAGGAGGGTGCGCCGCAGAACCCAGTAGACGGTCTCGGAGCATCCCTCACCCTGAAGGCACTTCCGGGCGGCGACACTGGAGGGGAATGCGGTCATCAGAAGCCCAATCGAGGGGCCGATCTGATCGAGGTGCTGGTCATCACCAACATCGTATCGCGAGTCAGTTTCGGCTGGTGAGAATTGTAGGCGTTGTACTGAGCGATCTCAGCATCGGTCAGCCGCGCATCCGGGTTGAAGGCAAACGCAAACCCATCAGCAAGACTCTGGGTGACGATGATCTTCACCGGCACGCCGTTGATGCACTTGAATCCGAGTTGAAGGTTAAATGCTGCCGGGTCGGTCTTGCAGGCATAGTTGACGTATCCGGTCGGGTCGGACCTGAGATCCGGTATCAGCGATGGACCTACGTTGTAAGCAACCATCCGCTGCGCGTCAGTCATCGCAGTCGTTCTGGCCGCAGCGACAACATTCTGCGGAATCTTTGGTCCTCCATCAGCACCGCGCATCGCAAGCTGATCCATCGGAATGACGTTGATGCCATTCCACCCGATAGGCGGGTTGTTGGCGTCAACAGTTACCATGATGCGTTTGCCGGTCGGATCGACCACCTCGACCTGAATTGGTCTTGCACCTTTTTTGCCAAACAGCGTCAGCAGTAAAAGGACAACGGGAATTACAATTTCTGTGTCCATATCAAACCTTGTCCAGACCGCTCATGTCCACCACTTGGAGCTTCTGGCCGATGATCGCTTCGACCGCGCCCCGGTAGGCGATGATCCAAGGGAAGTTGCCAATCTCGTTGCCGGTGCCGCTGGTGTACCATGATCCCAGCAAGACAAGCTCATCACCCACCTGCACGAAGATCGGGTTGCCTGAATCGCCCACCCGCACCGCTTCACCAAAGGCTCGGGCGACCTCGAAGGATGGGATGTTCACAGTCGCAGTCCCCAGCCTCACATTGACCACATCCCCGGTGGCAACCTTCCGATCCTGACCGCTATAGAGAACCGGCAGCACAAACGATTGGTTGGTGCCGATCACACCCATCGTGTTGAAGCTCCCGGTCTTATTGGCAATGTACTGGGTCCAGTTGTCGGGCAACACCCGGTACACGGTGAGGCTCGGGTCTGCATCCCGGTCGAGAGTGCCAATCGCAATGTCGGTGCTGCCCACTTGCTGCACGTTCTTTACTTTGTATTGGAAAGTCCTGCTGCTGGCGTTGACGAAGAAGATGTCAAAAGGGATGGCCGGACCACCCGGAGTTTCGGGGTATGGAACGTGATTGGCGAGCAGGACGTGCCTGCGGGAGATCAAGGTGCCGCCGCCGACACCACCGAGTCCATTGATGCCGGCGGCGTACCCGGTCCAATTGAAAACGCGAACCCATGAAGCCGGGTTGCGAATCCAAGAGAAGGTGGCTTGCGTGAACCCACTGAAAAGCCGGCGATCTGCTCCGGGGATCATCAGCTTGATCAAGGTGGACTTGATTCCCGACACCCAGTTGGTGCGGACCTTCTGGCCGAAAAGTATGAGTCCCATGATGGCGAGGAGGATGAGGTTCACTTGCGCGGGAGAGCGTACCAGCCCGCAGGCAGGGTCACTTTGTTGGAAGAGGGGACGAGGTTCCCCTTGGAATCGAAGGCGTAAACCTTCGCCTTCACCGGCTCCGCCAGCATCACCGGCTGACCTTCAGGGACGAGGATCACCCTTGTCTGGCACCCCGCGCTTTGCAGCAGCGATAGCAGCAGCCAGCCCTGCTTGGAGATCAGCAGGAGCTTTACCCTGTCCAACAGTTGGCGGAGGAGTTTCACGCAACCAGTCGAGGATCGCTTTGACGATACCGTAAACCCAGTTCACGCAGCAGGAGCAGGGGGTGGGGGTGGCGTGTTGTTTTTGTTCTTCACCAGTGACCAGATCACGCCAGCGATGGTGACGACGGCACCGGCTAGCTCAGAGACTTGATCAGCGGAAGCCAACCCTTTGGCGATAAGGAATCCACCAAGGGCGGTGAGACCGTGACGAACGAGGGAAGCGATAGCGGGAGTCATTTCTTGAAGTGGTTTTTGTAAACGTCGAGGGCGTTGCGAAAGATCACCGACAAACCGGCCAGAATTCCGACCACAATCGAGATGTCAGAGACAATCGGGTTGGAGATGAGATTCGCCAGAATCAGACCTCCAGCAGGGCCACCAATGCCGATGCCGAGGTCGCGAAGTGTGTCGTGGATATTTTGGCTCACGAATTTACTCAGCAGTCTGAGCGGGGAC
>SXGQ01534628.1_pt1 | contig 15090 bp, 15 predicted proteins | sample 3178371 | NCBI WGS metagenome assembly SXGQ01 (sample SAMN11356859, study PRJNA531348) | freshwater metagenome | isolation source: freshwater sample F1-20 | place: China: Fuxian Lake, Yuxi | collected 2017-12-25
AAGTCCACGCTGTTCAACGCGCTGACCGGCCTGCGTCAGCACACCGGCAACTGGCCCGGCAAGACCGTCACGCGCGCCGAAGGCGGCTTTCAGTTCAGCGGCGTCCGCTACAAGCTGGTCGACCTGCCGGGCACCTACTCGCTGCTCTCGGCCTCGGACGATGAGGAGGTCGCGCGGACTTTCCTGTTGTTCGGGCGGCCCGATTGCACCGTGGTCGTGGTGGATGCCAGCGCGCTCGAACGCAACCTGTACCTGGTGCTCCAGGTGCTCGAGATCACCGATCGCGTCGTGGTCGCGGTGAACCTGATGGACGAGGCCAAGCGGCGCGGCATCGAGGTTGACACGCGCAGTCTCGCCCGCGACCTCGGCGTGCCCGCCGTTCCGATTGTGGCGCGCACCGGTGAGAACATGATGGCGCTGCTCGGAGAAGTCGCGGCGGTCGCCTCGGGCGAGGCGGTGACGCAGCCGCTGCGGTCCAAGGGGACGCCGGAGTTTGAGCGTGCCATCAGCACGCTGGTGCCGATGATCGAAGCGGCGGCGCCGGGCGTGCCGAACGCGCGGTGGATTGCCATTCGCCTGCTCGACGGCGACGTGCCGGTGGAAGAGGCGCTGGCCAGTGGCCGGCTGGCCGAACTGGTGGTGCGGCAGCAGGCGCCGGATGCGCGCTTCAGCAAGAAGATCGCGCTCCAGGGGGCGCAGTGAGCGAGTCGATCGCCGTCACGCCGGGAGACATCGTCCGCGAGGCGGCGGCCCTGCGCCGTTCGCTTGATACCGGCTTTCGCGAAGAAGTCGTGACGTCGCTGTACGGCGAGGTGGAACGGATCACGCGGCGGGCCGTGCAGGATGCCGGTTCGCGTCCGCTCGAACTCGATCAGCGGATTGACCGGGTCGTGACCTCCCGGCTGTTCGGGCTGCCGCTGATGCTGGTGATCCTGGCGGTGATCTTCTGGCTCACGATCGTCGGCGCCAACGTGCCGTCGCAGATGCTGGCGTCGGCGTTGTTCTGGTTCGAGGACCTGGCGGCGGGCTGGTTCACCGAACTGGGCTCGCCGTGGTGGCTCACCGGTTTTATCTGGCACGGCGTGTTTCGCGGGCTGGCCTGGGTGGTCAGCGTGATGCTGCCGCCGATGGCGATCTTCTTTCCGCTCTTCACCATTCTCGAGGACCTGGGCTACCTGCCGCGGGTGGCCTTCAACCTCGACTACCTGTTCAAGCGCGCCGGGGCGCACGGCAAGCAGGCGCTGTCGATGGCGATGGGCTTTGGCTGCAATGCCGCCGGCGTGATTGCCACGCGCGTGATCGACTCGCCGCGCGAACGGCTGGTCGCGATCCTGACCAACAACTTCGTGCCCTGCAACGGCCGCTTTCCGACGTTGATCATGCTGGCCACCATCTTTGTCGCCGCCGCGTTTCCGCCGGCCGCGGCCTCGCTCGTGGCCGCCGGATCGGTGGTGGGGATCGTGCTGGTGGGGGTGCTGTTCACGCTGGTCGCGTCATGGGCGCTGTCGAAGACCGTGCTGCGGGGCGAGCCCTCGGCCTTCACCCTCGAGTTGCCCCCCTACCGCCGGCCGGCGATGGCGCGGATCCTCTACACCTCGCTGATCGATCGCACGCTGTTCGTCTTGTGGCGCGCCATGGTCACGGCCGCACCGGCCGGGGCGGTGATTTGGCTGCTGGCCAACATCTCGCCCGGCGGCGTGAGCCTGGCGACGCGGACCGCCACCTTTCTCGATCCGCTCGGCTGGGCCATGGGCCTGGACGGCGTGATCCTGCTCGCCTACATCATCGCCATCCCGGCCAACGAAATCGTCGTGCCGACCATGCTGATGGTCTACATGTCGCAGGGCATGATGACCGAGATGGACTCGATGGACGGGCTGCGCGCCCTGCTCGTGGATCAGCACGGCTGGACCATGCTGACGGCGATCAACCTGATGTTGTTTTCGCTGCTGCACAATCCCTGCGCCACCACCATCATCACGATCTACAAGGAAACCCTGAGCGCGAAGTGGACGGCGATCGGCGCGTTGATGCCACTGGCGTTGGGCTTCATCGTCACCTTGCTGACCGCCGCGATTGCCCGCAGCTTCTTCGGGTGGTGATGTCCCTGCGGACGGCGTTCGACACTCCTGACGGTAAACGCGCCCACAACCGCGCGCTGTTTGCGACCATCGCCGATCGCTACGACCTGATCACCAAGCTGCTCTCGTACGGCCAGGACGCGCGCTGGAAGCGCACGCTCGTCGCGCGGGCGCGCCTGCAGCCGGGGGAGCGCGTGCTCGACCTGGCGTGCGGCACCGGCGACCTCGCGTTCGCAGCCGCGGCACAGGGTGGGCGGGTCGTGGGCCTGGACCTCACCCATCGCATGCTGCAACTCGCCGCGCGCAAGTCGGCGGCGGCCAGGCTGGTCACCGGCGACATGACCCACCTGCCGTTTGGGCCGCGGTCGTTCGACGTGGTGACCACGGGCTATGGGCTGCGCAACGTGCCGGATCTCGCGGCCGCCATCGACGAGATCGCACGCGTCCTGCAGCCGGGCGGCCGCCTGCTGTCGCTCGACTTCAACCGCCCCGAGCCGCCGCTGGTCCGTGGCGCCTACCTGGCGTACCTCACGGTCGTCGGCGCCGGCCTTGGCTGGCTCCTGCACCGCAACCCCGACACCTATCGCTACATTCCCGCCTCGATTTCACGCTACCCCGGCGCGGCCGGCGTCGCGCGCCTGCTGGCGTCACGCGGCTTCACCGGCGTGACGGTGGTCCCGTTGCTGTTTGGGCTAATGACCCTGCACGTGGCGCAGCGCGCCCGCTAACGCTTCCCGCTCAGGGACCGATGAAACAGTCAGGACACAGGTGAACTGTGTGCAGCGGCATGCATCCGCGGCTATTCCTGGGCACACGCACAGGCACCAACCCCTTGGCACCTGAGGCACCCTAGACACCTAGGCACTTATTTCTGTGGCTTTAGTCGAGTCCCTCCTGACCGCGATGGTCCGCGCCGACGGCGACGCGCTGGTGATGCACGTCGGCGAGCGGCCGTACGTCGTGGTGGGCGCCGGGACGCTCGACCTGTCGACGCAGATTCTCCACCTCGACGCCATGACCGGCATGCTGCAGCAGCTGTTGCCGCCGGCCGCGCAGGATTCGCTCCAGGAGTTTGGCGCGGTGGAGCATCGCCTCCCGGCGCACGAGGGCGACGCCTTTACCGTGGTCGCCGCGCGCGGCGGCGACGACATCTGGATCGAGATTCGCCGCCGCCGTCAGGCCGCCGTGGCCGCGGCACCGGCGGCCGTGGCGCCCGCCGCCGTTGAAGCGGTGACGCCACCGCCGAGTGTCGAGAACGTTGCCGCACCTGTCACCGAGATCGTTCCTGAACCAGTTCCCGAACCGGTCGCCGAAATCGTTCCTGAACCTGTCGCGGAACCAATTCCGGAACCTGTCGCCGAGATCGTTCCGGAACCTGTCGACGCCTCGCTCTCGGAAGTCGAACAGCGCGTACTCGACGAACTGCAGGCGAGCGAGGACGCGCAGGCCCTCGAAGAGCCAGTGCTGACCGACGCGGACCCGTGGCCGATGGCCGACGAGCCGCCACCGGTGGCCGAGATCGCGGCGCTGGTCGTCGAGGTGTCAGAGCCGGTGGCCGAGACCGTCGAGAGGATTGCCGAGGTTCCAGAACCGGTGGCCGAGGAGTCAGCCGCCGAAGCGCCGTCGGTCGAGATGCTCGAAGGGCTGCTGTGGCCGCAAGCCGAGGTGCCAACGGTGGAGCCGCCGGCCGCATGCGAGGCGCCCGCGGCCTTCCACGCTCCCGACGCTCCGGAACTGGCGCCCGTGCTCCAGATGACACGGACCGTCCGTCTCGAAGTGCCGCCTCGTGCCACCAGCGTGCGCGTGTCCGGCGTCGAACGGTTGCTGCGGCTTGCCGCCGCGCGCACCGCGTCGGCGCTGTTTGTCACGTCCGATTGCCGTCCCTCGATTCGCGTGGAAGGCGACATCCGCCCGCTCGAGGGCGAGCCCGCCATGAGCCGGGCCGACGTCGAAGCGGCGGTCATGGAGATTGTGCCCGAGACGGCACAGGAAGCGGTCGGCCGCGGCGAATCGACGGAGTGGATCAGCGAGTTCGCCGACCTCGGCCGCGTCCGGTGCATGACCTTTACCGATCACCGCGGGCCAGGCGTGGTGTTCCGGATGATCGCGACCCGCGCCGCCACGGCCGAACAACTCGGCCTGTCTCGCGAGGTTCAGGCGCTGGCCACCGAGCCGCAGGGCCTGGTGCTGGTCGCCGGCTCGCACGGCAGCGGCAAGTCCACCCTGGTGTCGGCGCTGGTGGACCTCGTCAACCGTCAGCGGGCCGAGTACGTGGTCACGCTCGAACGGCAAATCCGGCTCGTCCACGATAACCGCACCGCCATTGTCAGCCAGCGCGAAATTCGCGGTGGCGCGGACGAAGCGCTGACCGCCGCGCGCGCGGCCCTGCGCGAGGACCCCGACGTGCTGGTCGTCGATGACCTCGTGTCGGCGCAAATGGTCCCGCTGTTGCTGCAGGCCGCCTCCGAAGCGCTGGTGTTCGTCTCGATCGTGGCGCCGACGATGACCGACGCCGTTGAGCGGTTCGTCGAGCTGGCGCCGGCCAGCATGCGCGCCGGCGTGCAGGCGGCCATGGCCGAGTCGTTCCGCGGCGGGGTGTCGCAGGTGTTGTTGAAGAAGGCCGGCGGCGGACGGGTCGCGGCTCGTGAAGTGTTGCTGGCGACGGCCGCGGTTACGCGCGTCATCAGCGACGGTGTGCCGGGACAGCTGCCGAAGGCGCTCGAAGGCGGACGCAAGCACGGCATGGTGCCCATGGCCGACGCGCTAGTCGCCCTCGTGCATTCGGGAGTAGTCGATGTGCGCGAGGCGTTCCGCAAGTCGCCCGATCGCGACCGCCTGCTGGCCGGCCTCAAGCGCGAAGGCATCGATACGAGCGTCGTCGAACGGCTAGCCTAAACCAGCCACGGCCGCAGCTCTTCCAGCAACATCTCGATCACATCGTCTTCGGTGAGCTGCGCCAGCGGCGTGCTGCCCTTGATCGGGCGGTCCGACTGGACGATGCGGCTGCCGCGGACGCGGGTGATGGTGACGAGCGGCTGCGGCGGGTTGGCGACGGTGTCCAGCTCGAGCTCGATGCTGTCGTCGCGCTGGCGCTCCGACTGCAGCCGCGCGCCGCCGGCCGGCGTCATGGCCTCGAAGTGCAGGCCCTCGGACTTCAGGATGTTCGCGAACATCTTGAACACCGGGATCGCGGCGCTGTCGAGGAAGGACTCATATACCCTGGTGGCTTCGGTCACCCGGCCGCGGCGTTCCGCCTGATCCCTGCGATCCTGCTCAATCGCGGTCTTGACCCGCTTCCGGACGACAGCCACATCAGCCATTGCCCTGATCTTACTCGTTCAGACCACCCGGGTGTTGCGAAGGGCGGCCACCTCCGCCGGCGAGTAGCCCAGTTCGGCGAGCACCGCGTCGGTGTGCTGGCCCAGCACGGGCGGCGCCGCACGCAGGCTGGCAGGTGTGTCCGACAGCTTGATCGGCGCGCCGATCACGCGGGTGGCACCGATGGTCGGGTGCATCAGCGTCTGCACCATCTCGCGCGCGGCCAGGTGCGGGTCGTTCAGCATCTGGCCAATGTCGCGCACTTCGCCGTTGGGCACGCCGGCCGCGTTCAACCGGGCAATCCACTCGGCGTTGGTCGCCGTGCGGAAGACGCGGTCGATCAGGGGACGCATCTCGTCGTAGTTCGCCATGCGGTCCTTGTTGGTCGCGAACCGCGGATTGCCGGCCAGTTCGGGCAGGCCCGCGGCCGGGCAGAAGCGCTTCCAAATCTCGTCGTTACCGACTGCGATCACAATCTCGCCGTCGGCGGTGGTGAAGGTTTCGTACGGGGCAATGGTGGCGTGGCGGTTGCCCTGGCGCTGCGGCGTCTTGCCGGTCGCAAACCAGTTGGCGGCCTGGTAGGTCAGCAGCGCCGCCGTGGTGTCGAGCATGCCGATGTCCACCCGTTGGCCGCGCCCCGACCGTTCGCGCGCCAGCAGCGCCGCGGTAATGCCCTGGGCGCAGTACAGGCCCGACACCATGTCGGTGATCGCCACGCCCAGGCGGTAGCCGGGGCGATCGGCCTCGCCGGTCACGCTCATCAGGCCGCCCTCGGCCTGCATCACCGCGTCGTAGCCGGCCTCGTTGCGGCGCGGCCCGGTCTGCCCGTAGCCCGCGATCGACGCGTAGACCAGCCGCGGAAAGCGCTCGTGCATGGCCTGCCACCCGAAGCCCGCCCGCTCGAGCGTGCCGGGCCGGAAGTTCTCGACCAGCACGTCGGCCTGCGCGACAAGCTTCTCCAGCACGGCGCGCCCGGCCGCCGGCTTGTAGTCGAGCGTGACGCTTTCCTTGTTGCGGTTGATGCTCAGGAAATAGGCGCTCTCGTCGCCGATGAACGGCGGACCCCACGCCCGCGTGTCGTCGCCCTTGCCGGGCTGCTCAACCTTGATAATGCGCGCGCCGAGGTCGCCGAGCACCATCGTGCAGTACGGGCCCGACAGCACACGCGTGAGATCCAGAACGGTAAAACCAGTCAACGGTCCGGGCATGAACGTCCACGAATGAAACGGGTTGGTTACAGGTCGCGCAGGCGCTGCGAAATGCGCGACAGGTCGCTCAGCAGCGCATACGCGGTTTGGGTCAGGTCGCCGGTGCGTTGCACGATGCCGACCTCGCCGAGCAGGTCGGTGTTGAGATAGAGCGCGTTCTCGACGCCCTCGAGACTGGCGAGCGGGTCGGTGCGGTCGAGGACCTCGGGCTCAACCCGCGCCCGCACCTTGCCACCCTGGCGCGTCGCCGAGGCGACCAGCCGGATGCGGCGGTTCCGGCCGAGCGCATCGCGGACATCGAGCCCGGTGACGTCGCGAATGCCGGTGCGCGCGACGTGATGCGGTGTCATGGCGCTGCCCATCAACACGTTCACCAGCGCCGCCGTCTTGGCGGCCGCGTCCCAGCCGTCGACGTCGAGCGACGGGTCGGCTTCGGCAATGCCGCGCGCCTGCATCTCGGCCACCGCCTGGTCGAACTCCTTGCCGCGTTCGAGTTCGGACAGGATGAAGTTGCAGGTGCTGTTGATCACGCCACGGAAGCCCTCGATGACAATCGCCGGCATCGTCTCGCGCACCAGGTTGAAGACCGGCACTCCGTCCATCACCGCGCCTTCGAAGAAGAAGATCCGGTCGACCGATTCGGCGATCGCCTCGAGTTCGTGAAACGCGAACGCCGCCGGCCCCTTGTTGGCCGTCACGACGTGCGCCTGGCCCTCGAGCGCCGCCCGCACGTGCGACACGGCCGGTTCGCCGCGATCGATGTCGAGCACCGTCGTCTCGATGCACACCAGCCGCCCTTCGGCGGCCTCGTCGGCCAGGGCGTCGGCCACCTGGCGGATCACGTCGATGCCGCTGCGCTCGCGCGGCTCGGGGTCGAGCCGGTCCAGGGACTGGCGGCCTTCCACGATCGAAAGGGCGCGCGCGACGTCGATGCCCTGGGTGTCGACCACCGAGCCATGGTGCCGGGTCGCGATGCCGACCACTTTCCAGGTGAAATCAAGACGGTCCGCGGTCTCATCCAGCAGGCGCAGAAAGCGGCGCGCCACGTTGCCGAAGCCAATGAGGACGAGCGGCAGCTCGGGCTGGCTCATGTGAACGAGGGTGCCCGTGGCGTCGTGGCGCCGGCCGGCAGCGTGGCCAGCACTTCGCGCAGCCGGTCGAGGCCGGTGCGGTTGTAGGCCGGCGGCTCGCCGAAGCCCAGCCGCAGGTACCCGTCCATGCCGAAGTGGTCGCCGGGCACGATCAGCACGCTCTTTTCCTCGCGGACCCGGTGGGCGAGTGCGGTCGAGTTGATGGCGTGGCCATAGCGCACGTAGACAATGGCCCCGGCTTCGGGTGCGATCCACTCGAAGCCGCCGGCCTCGCGCAGCCAGGCTTCGATCAGCGGCAGGTTGGTGCGCAGGATGCTCCGCGTCCGCTCGAGCAGGCGCTCGCGCCGCGCCGGCGCCATGGCCACCCGCGCCAGCCGATCGCTGAGCGCCCCGGGGGCGATGGTCACGTAGTCGTGGTACGACCAGAACGCGGCCACGAGCGGTGGCGGCGCGACAATCCAGCCGATGCGCAGGCCCGGCAGGCCGTAGGCCTTCGACAGGCCGCTCGTGACGATCGCGCGCTCGGATCGGCCCCACATCGACGCGGTTTCCCGGCCGTCAATCTCGGCCCCGCGATAGACCTCGTCCGACAGGATCCACGCGCCGTGGCGGTCGGCGATGTTGGCACTGCCGTCGAGGTCGCTCGCCGTGAGCCGGGCCCCGGTCGGGTTGTTCGGGTTGCAGATCACGATCATCCGGGTCTTGGCCGTGACCAGCGCCTCGAGCGCGGCCAGGTCCACCCGCCAGCGGCCGGCGGCGCGGTCCTCGATGAACCGCCATTCGCGCACCGTGGCGCCGAACGCCCGTGCCAGCCCCCAGGTCTGCATGTAGTTGGGCACCAGCATCACGACCTCGTCGCCGGGCTCGATCAGCCGGAGCGTGGTGATGAAGTTGGCCTCGGAACCGCCGTTGGTCACCTCGACGTGGTCGATGCCGGCGCCCGGATAGAGGGCGGCAATCGCCGTCCGCAGCTCGAGGGTGCCATTCGACTGGGAATAGACCAGCGGCTGGTCCAGGAGTCCGTCGAGCCCGGCTGCGTCCTCCACCAGTTCCCGGGCCGTCAGGGGACGCACCCCGCTTTCCGACAGGTTGAACTCAACCAGGTTCTCGAAAGTGGACTGCATCCGTTCCATGTCGAATTGTTCGAGTCGCATGCCCGGCAGTTTATACTGCCTGCGACCCCCGGATGCGTGATGACCCAATCCCGCGTTTTGTTCGTGTCCCCGCAGGCGAGTTCGCCATGGGATCGGACGAGGGCGCCGACGACGAGCGACCGTTGCATCCAGTTCATGTGGATGCTTTTTATGGGTCGATCCACCCCATTACCGTCGAGCAGTACGCCGAGTTCACCCGCGAAGCGGGCTACGGCGCACCGGCGATTCGCGACTTGCCCCGGTTCGTGACGCCCGCCCAGGAGTCGTCATTCCGGGAACTGGCGGCGCCGTACCTGTGGCGCGGCGGCGAGCCCCCGCGCGAACGCGCGCGCCATCCCGTCACCCTGGTCACCCATGCCGACGCCACCGCGTATTGCCGGTGGCTGAGCGGGCGCGTCGGCCGGCTGGTCCGGCTGCCGACCGAAGCCGAGTGGGAGCGCGCGGCACGTGGTGGCCGCGACGGCACCCGCTATCCCTGGGGCGACGACGTGGACGCCTCACGGGCGAACTTTCTGCCCGACCCGGCGCTGAAGCGGCACCGGGGCACGCGCCCGGTCGGCTGCTATCCGCCCAACGAGCTGCAGCTCTACGACATGGCCGGCAACGTCTGGCAGTGGGTGGCCGATTGGTACCGCGCCGATGCCTACCGCAACGGCGAGAACCGCAACCCGCGCGGGCCGGGCAGCGGCACGCTGCGCGTGGTCCGCGGCGGCTCGTGGGTCACGCACGACGTCGACCAGCTTCGCTGCGCCCACCGGCACAAGGTGCCGCCCGATACCTATGCCTACAGCATTGGTTTTCGGGTCGTCTACTCGGACGACGGGTCGGGATAAGAGCCAGGGTGCCTGGGGTGCTGCTGATGAGCTTCCCGGCATCGGTGGCACCGTGGCACACTGGCACCATGGCACTGCTCAGAATCGCTCTCGCTTTCGTGATCGCCTCTGCCACCGTCGCTGCCGCACAAACGGCACCGCCCGAGCCGTCTTCCGTGGTGGTCTCCGGTGAGGGCGTCGTGAAGGCCGTCCCCGACCAGGCGTGGGTGACTATCGGCGCCGAGAGCCGATCGAAGATCTCGAAAGAGGCCCAGGCGCGTAACGCCGAGGCCATGACCGCCGTGCAGCAGAAGCTCGGCTCGCTTGGCATTGCCACGGATGCCATTCGCACCATCGCGATCGACCTGCAGCTGGAATACGACTACGCCAACGGCCGGCAAACGCCGCGCGGCTACGTGGCCCGCAACACCATTGAAGTGCGGGTCGATGACTTCGCCAAGCTCGGCGACGTGCTTGATGCCGCGGTGGGATCCGGCGCGACCAACCTCCACGGGCTCCGCTTCGACGTCAAGCGCCGCGAAGCGCTCGAGCGCGAGGCGTTGCAGCTGGCCGTGGCCAATGCCATGGGCCGCGCCGAGGCGCTGGCCGCCGGTGCGAAGCGCACGATCGATCGCGTGATTCGCATTGAAGAGTCGTCGGTCGGCCGCGGCCCCGAGATGCCGGTGATGGCCATGCGCATGAAGGCCGAAGATGCGAGCACGCCGGTCGCCGCGGGCGAGCTGGAGATCAGGGCGCAGGTCAGGGTGATCGCCTCGATCAAATGACGATGTAGCCTCCGGCTTTAGCCGGAGTCGCGCCCCCCGGGAATCTCCGCTAGAATCGAAGACCATTCAAGTCGGATATGTCCCTGCCCACCATCTCGTTGACGCCGGCTGTTGACGCGGCCATTCGCGCGCATGGCCGGGAAACCTTTCCGCATGAATGCTGCGGCGCCATGCTCGGCCGAGACGGCGTCGTGCACGACGCACACCCGCTGCCGAACACCACCGAGGAGGGTCCGCGCCGCCGCTTCCTGGTGAGGCCCGGCGACTACCGCGGCGCCGGGCAGCGCGCCCGCGAAACCGGGCTCGACCTGCTCGGCTTCTATCACTCGCACCCAGATCGCCCGGCGCGGCCGTCGCAGTACGACCTCGATCACGCCTGGCCGTCGTTCTCGTACGTGATCGTGTCGATCATGACCGGCGAAGACCAGCGGCTCACGTCATGGCGCCTGAAAGCAGATCGCTCGGCCTTTGACGAAGAGCCCGTCGTAATCACCAACTCACCAAATCACCAGGTCGCCACATCATGATCAAGATCCTCATTCCCACCCCCCTCCGGCCGTTCACCGACAAGCTCGACACCGTGGAGGTGAGCGGCGCGACGGTCGGCGAGTTGCTGCAGAACCTGACCACTCAGTACGGCGGGTTGAAGCAGCACCTGTACGCGGCCGACGGCACGCTGCGCAGCTTCGTCAACATCTACGTGAATGACGATGACATCCGGTATTTGCAGAAGAACGCGACGCCGGTGAAGGCGGGCGACACCGTCAGCATCATCCCGTCGGTGGCAGGCGGCAGTCCCGCGGCGACCGAGACCCTGCCCGAGTTGTCGGGCGACGAGATCAAGCGCTACAGCCGCCACCTGATCATGCCGGAGGTCGGCGTCGAGGGGCAGCGCAGGCTGAAGGCGGCCAAGGTCCTGTGCATTGGCGCCGGCGGACTCGGTTCGCCCGCGGCCATGTATCTTGCCGCCGCCGGGGTCGGCACCATCGGGATTGTCGACTTCGACGTCGTGGACTTCAGCAACCTGCAGCGGCAGTTGCTGCACGGCACGCCCGACGTGGGCCGGAGGAAGCTGGACTCAGCGAAGGATCGGCTGAACGCGCTCAACCCGAACGTTCATGTCGAGACCTACGACGCCGCCTTGAGTTCGGAGAATGCCCTGAAGTTCTTCGCGCCGTACGACGTGATCCTGGACGGCACCGACAACTTCCCGACCCGTTACCTGGTGAACGACGCCTGCGTGCTCAGCGGCAAGCCGAACGCCTACGGCAGCATCTTTCGTTTTGAAGGGCAGGCATCGGTGTTCGCGACCACGGACGGTCCGTGCTATCGCTGCCTGTATCCCGAGCCGCCGCCCCCCGGACTGGTGCCGAACTGCGCCGAGGGTGGCGTGTTCGGCGTGCTGCCCGGAATCATCGGCGTGATCCAGGCGACCGAAACCATCAAGCTGATCCTCGGCATTGGCGAGCCGCTGATTGGCCGCTTCATGATCTACGACGCGCTGCGCATGCGCTTCCGCGAGCTGAAGCTGCGCAAGGATGCCGACTGCCCGGTGTGCGGCACGCACCCGACGGTCACCACGTTGATCGACTACGAGCAGTTCTGCGGCGTGGCGCCGCACCAGCTGGAGGCGGGAAAACCGATGATGACGAATCTAGACGCTGTGACGGCCCGCGAACTGAAGGCCGAACTGGACCGGGGAGACATGGTCGTGGTGCTCGATGTTCGCGAGCCCCAGGAGTACCAGATCAACAAGATCCCCGGATCGATCCTGATTCCGCTGGGCGACTTGCCCAGGCGCTACGTGGAACTCGACCCAAACGCCACCATCGTGTCCCAGTGCAAGTCGGGAGTACGCAGCGCCAGGGCACAGGAATTCCTTCGTTCTAAGGGGTTTACGAGTATTCGCAACCTCACCGGCGGCATCCTGGGCTGGATCGACCAGGTGGACCCCAGCCAGCCGAAGTATTAGGGCGAGTCGGGCGTGTAGGGGGGATCTCACCCGCCCGGCTGGCCCCATCAGCCCTGGCTCCCATCTCCGACTTGCTTTGTCCGACATGCCGGGACTAAAATAGGACCCCTGCGGTCGTATATGCAGAATTCGAAATTATGCTGAGACTTTCGAAGAAATCCGACTACGCATTGCTCGCGATGAAGCACCTGGCGACGCGCCCCGACGGCAGCGGCTCATCGAGTGCCCGCGAGATCTCGGAGTCGTACGACATCCCCCTCGAGTTGCTCGCCAAGGTGCTGCAGCGCATGGTGCGCGCGCGCCTGCTCGTCTCGGTGCAGGGCACGCGCGGGGGTTACCGGTTGGGCCGGCCGGCGGCCACGATCTCCGTCGCCGACGTGATCCAGTCGGTCGATGGTCCCGTGACCGTCACGGCCTGTTCAGACGATGACCACACTTGCGACCAGTACACGAAGTGCAACATTCGCGACCCGCTGTGGAAGATCAAGAACCGCATTCTCGACGCGCTGAACACGGTCAGCGTGGCCGAGATGGCGGCCGAAGCGGAGGCCGCGATGGCGGCGCCGGCGCCGATGGTGTCGCGAATGATGTTCGTGCCGCCGATTGGCGAGCAATGAAGGGCCAATCGGCTTGCCCATGATCTACCTCGACCACCACGCGACGACCCCCGTGGATGCGCGTGTGCTCGAGGCGATTCTGCCGGTCTTCTCCGAGCAGTTCGGGAACGCGGCCAGCCGGCAGCACGCGTTCGGTTGGGCAGCCAGCGACGCGGTCGAGCGGGCCCGCAAGCAAGTGGCGGCGCTGATTGGCGCGGGCAGCAAGGACGTGATCTTCACGAGCGGCGCGACCGAGGCGAACAACCTCGCCATCAAGGGCGCGGCGAAGGCGCGGCCGGACCGAGACCACCTGGTGACGGTGGCCACCGAGCACAAGGCGGTGCTCGACCCGATGGCGCGGCTCGCGCACGAGGGCTGGAGCGTCACCGTGCTCCCCGTCGATCGCAACGGGTTGCTCGACCTTGGCGAACTTGCAGCCGTGGTCACCGAGCGCACCGCGCTCGTGAGCGTGATGGCGGCGAACAACGAGATCGGCGTGCTGCAGCCGATCAGGGAAGCGGCGGCGCTGGCCCACGCGAAGGGCGCGTGGTTCCACACCGACGCGGTGCGGGCGGTGGGCAAGGTGCCGTTCGATGTCGAGGCGCTCGACGTGGACTTCGCCTCGATCACGGCGCACAAGGTGTACGGCCCAAAGGGCGTCGGGGCGTTGTACGTGCGGAGGAAGGGTCGCACCGTCGCGGCGATTGCCGAGATCGATGGCGGCGGCCACGAGCGCGGCCTGCGGTCGGGCACCTTGAACGTGCCGGGCATTGTCGGGTTCGGCCGGGCGGCGGCGATTGCCCGGGCCGAAATAGCGGACGAAGCGGCCCGCACGATGGCGCTCCGCGAGCGCTTGCGCGGCGCTCTGGCCGCGAACACGGAGGGGATGACGGTGAATGGCGCGCTCGATGCGCGGCTGCCCGGCAACCTCAACGTGAGCTTCGATGGGGTTGACGGGGAAGCGTTGCTGGTGAGCCTGGACGACATCGCGGTGTCGTCAGGAGCGGCGTGCACCGCCGCTGAACCGTCTCACGTGCTCGTTGCGCTCGGGTTGTCCAAGGACCGCGCGCTGGCGTCGCTGCGATTCGGCATCGGGCGAGGCACCACGGCCGAAGACGTCGATTACGCGGCCGCCAAGGTGGCGGACGTCGTGACGCGGCTGCGGGCCATGTCGCCGGTGTAAGACGTGCGCTACTCGGACGAGGTGCTCAAGCGCGTCCGCGAGCCGCAACGGGTGGGGGCGCTGCCCGCCGGGGCCGACGTCGGCTCGGGCGTGTCGGGAACGCTGGAGGAAGGCACGGTCACGCGGATCGATGTTCGCGTGAACGGCGATCGCGTCGTCGCGGCGCGGTTCAAGGTGTTTGGCTGCAGTGCGGCCATCGCCAGCGCGAGCCTGGTGGCCGAGTGGCTGGAAGGCGGGTCGCTGGAAGAGGCGAAGGCGCTCACGGCCGAACGCGTGGTGGCCGCGTTGCAGTTGGCGGGCGAACGCGAGCACGTCGCGCAGCAGGCCATCGCGGCCGCGCAGCAGGCGTTGGCGAGTGTCGCGGAAGGCGGAACGAAATGATCGAGATTACCGAGAGCGCATCGCGCGTCATCAATCGCCAGTTGGCGAAGAACCAGCACCCGGGCGGCGGGTTGCGGATTGCCATCAAGGCCGGCGGCTGCTCGGGCTTCAGCTACCAGTTTGCCTGGGATGCCTCGGCCCGCGACACCGACGTGGTGTTCGAGGGCGCCGGTGGCGCGAAGGTGTTTGTCGATCCGCGCAGCCTGAAGCTGCTCGATGGCACGGTGCTTGATTTCGACGAGCACAACATGATGGCGACGACGTTCACCTTGAAGAACCCGCATGCGACGAGCACGTGCGGCTGCGGCACGTCGTTCTCGGCTTAGGGAATTGTTATGAGTACAGCAACGAAGCAAATCGAAGAACTCGCGAATACCGAATACAAGTACGGGTTCGTCACCGACACCGAGCAGGACATCATCCCGGTCGGGCTCAACGAGGACGTGGTCCGCCTGATCTCGTCGAAGAAGGGCGAGCCCGAGTGGATGCTCGAGTGGCGCCTCAAGGCG
>SXGQ01398791.1_pt1 | contig 15089 bp, 16 predicted proteins | sample 3178371 | NCBI WGS metagenome assembly SXGQ01 (sample SAMN11356859, study PRJNA531348) | freshwater metagenome | isolation source: freshwater sample F1-20 | place: China: Fuxian Lake, Yuxi | collected 2017-12-25
GCGTCCTGCAAGCTCGATCTCGAGAGGTTTCTCCATGCCCCGCATCACCATGGTGGGCGTCACCGCGCCCAGCCACGTCCTTCCCGGGCTCCCCGTCATCGAGGAGCTCGTCCGCCGCGGCCACGACGTCACGTACGTCGTGGGCGACCGGCTCCGCGACCTCGTCGCCCCGACGGGCGCCCGTGTCCTGACCCACCCGTCCATCCTGCCGAACCCCCAGTCCCCTGGCGGCGAGGTCTGGCCGGACGACATCATCGCCGCGCAGCGACTGTTCCTCGACGAGCAGATCGCGGTGCTCCCGCACGTCCTCGACGACGGCCCCGCCGACCTCTACCTCTACGACATCGGCGGCTACGCCGGGAAGGTCGCGGCGCGGCACGCCGGGGTGCCGGCCGTCCAGCTCTCGCCGACGTTCGTCGCGTGGGAGGGCTACGAGGAGGACATGGCCGCGTTCACCGCCGAGCGTGAGCAGCTGCCCGGCTTCACCGCGTACCGCGAGCGGTTCGACGGCTGGATCGCGCCGTACGGGTTCGCACCCGACGGCGACGCGTTCGCGAGCCGGCCCGAGCACGCCGTCGCCCTCATCCCGAAGGTGATGCAGCCGAACGCCGACCGGGTGCGCGAATCGATCCGGTTCGTCGGGACGGTGTTCGGACCCGCCGCCGCGCAGGGCTGGACGCCGCCGGGCGACGGGCGTCCCATCCTGTACATCGCGTTCGGCACGGCGTACCACGCCGATGCCGCGTTTCACCGCCGCTGCGTCGAGGCGTTCGCAGGCGACTGGCACGTGGTGATCTCCGCCGGCGAGGGTGGCGACCTCGACGGCATCGGCCCGGTTCCGGACAGCGTGGAGCTGCACCGCTGGGTGCCGCAGGTCGCTGTCCTCGAGCACGCCGACGTCTTCATCACCCACGCGGGGATGGGGTCGGCCGGTCAGGGGCTGTGGTGCGGGACCCCGATGGTCGCCATCCCGCAAGCCGTCGAGCAGTTCCAGAACGCGGACAGCCTCGTCGGGCTGGGCGTGGCGCGGCGGCTGGACATGGAGGACGCGACGGCCGGCGCGCTGCGTGAGGCGGTCACGGCGGTGCACGAGAGTCGCGCGGTGGCCGAGCGCGCGGCGGCGCTGCGCGACGAGGTCCGCGCGGGCGGTGGCACGAGCGGTGCGGCCGACGCGATCGAGGCGCTGCTGCCCGCGGCCTGACGTCGGGCCCCGTGGTTGCCGACGTTTTGCCCGCTCAGCGGGCAGAACGTCGGCGGGGCGGCCGGCCTACTCCTTGGACTGCGGGAGCTTCGCCGTGCCCGGGCGCGCGGCGGGCGCGCTCGGCGGCGGGACCATCGGTCCGATGTCGCCGTCGGGCGCCTCGTCGAGGTCGACCATCACCGGGGCGTGGTCGCTCGGGCCCTTGCCCTTGCGCGCCTTGCGGTCGATCCACGCGGCCTGCACGCGCTCGGCGACCGCGTCGCCCGCGAGCGCGAGGTCGATCCGCATCCCCAGGTCCTTGTGGAACATGCCCGCGCGGTAGTCCCAGTAGGAGAAGACGCGCTCGGTCGGCCAGCGGTCGCGGACCACGTCGTGCAGGCCGACCGCCTGGAGGTCGGCCAGGGCCGAGCGCTCGGGTTCGGTGACGTGCGTGTGGCCCGCGTAGGCGGCCGGGTCGAAGACGTCGGCGTCGGTCGGCGCGATATTGATGTCGCCGAGGACGACGGTCGTCGCGGGGTCACCCGCCGCGACGATGTCGCGCAGCCGCGCCAGCCAAGCGAGCTTGTACGCGTAGTGGTCGGAGTCCGGCTCGCGGCCGTTGGGGACGTAGACCGACGCGATGCGCAAACCGCCGCACGTCGCCCACACCGCCCGGGCTTCCTGGTGGGGGAAGCCGGGGCCGTCGGGCAGGCCGGGGACGACGTCGTCGAGCCCGGCCTTCGACAGGATCGCGACGCCGTTCCACTGCGCCTCGCCGTGGAGCGCGACCTCGTACCCGCGCGCGGCCAGTTCCTCGGAGAACAGGGCGAGGAACGCGTCGTCGGCGAGCTTCGTCTCCTGGAGGCAGACAACGTCCGGCTGCCGCTCGTCGAGCCACGGCAGCAGCCGCGGGAGCCGCTGCTTGGCGGAGTTCACGTTCCACGTCGCAAGGCGCATGTCGCGCAGGGTACGCGGCGCGGCTACGTGGCGTTCCGTGCCGCGCAGAGCGCGTTGCGGCGCGCCGGCGAGGTGATGCCCGTCCGGTACTTGAACGTCTCGACGAAGGTGTTCGCCCACGCCACGGCGTTCAGCTCGATCCGCCGGACGATCCGCGCCCGCGCGGGTGCGGTGCGGGCGCCGGTGAGCGCCACGGCGTTGGCCCACACCAGGTCGCGCCAGGCGTCGACCAGCGTCACGGCGACCTGCTTGTCGAAGTTGTTCGGGAACTGGAAGACCCGCATGTCGGGGTCGTCGTAGGCGATCGCGTCCGCGAGGATCCGGTCGTACTGCCGGGCCAGGACCTTCATGAAGATGTCGTGGTCACGGCGGCGGCTCGCCCCGTCCGGCGCACGGATCCCGGCGGCCTCCACCATGAACGCCATGTCCTGCTGGACGTGGGCGTTGATGCCGAGCAGGAGGTTGCCGATCCCCTGCACGCGACCGCGGTCGGCGGCTCCGAACGCGATGCGCCACGCCTTTGGGACCTCGCTGAGCCTGCCGGCCTTCCAGCGGTCCTCGGCCTGGAAGTACTGCGCGGCGAAGATCGCGTCCTCGCGGGCGAGCCAGTCGGGGTCGTCGAAGAGCTCGGGCTCCTCGCGCAGGCTCTTCGCGTACGCCTCGGTCACGTTGAGGTAGTTGCGCAGGAACAGCCCGTTGTGGTTGCACGTGCGGTCGTATCCGGCTAGGCGCTCGCGCATCTCGGTGAGCGTCACGTCGAGGCAGCTCGGGGCGGCATCGGGGCAGATCGCGAAAGGGTCGGTGTCGGCCCAGTCGGCGGCGGATGCCGGGGCGGTGGACAGCAGGCAGGCGGCGGCCGCAACCGCGGCGAGCCGGGTTCGTCTCCTCATGGGGAGACCGTACACAAAGATGACAATGCTCGTTGCCTGATGGTCGGGCTGCTCTGAGCCCGACGGCGCCCGGGGGCGCTGTGCGCGACCCCAGGCCTAGACCGTGACGACACCGCGCGAGAGCAAGCTCCGCGCGGTGTCCACCACCGCGTCCTCCACCGGCCGCGTCGACCAGCCCAGCAGCGTCCGGGCGCGCTCGCTGGAGTACTCCGTCTTCCGCCCGAGGTCCCCGGTGATCGTGCGGATCGCCGGGTCGAACATTCCCATGGCCCGGACCGCGAAGTTCGGGGCGACCCGCGTCGGCACCTTGCGGGCCTCGTCGCCGAGGCGGTCCTTCAGGATCGCTGCGGTCTCGCTCGTCCACAGGAACCGGTCGGTGGCGAGGAAGCGCTTCCCGCCGGCCTCGGGGTGGGTCATCGCGCGAACGTGCAGGTCGGCGACGTCCCGGACGTCGACGTAGGTGAAGCCGAGCTTCGGCGCCGCGGGCACCTTCCCGCCCAGCAGCCGCTCGATGAGCTGCACGGAGTAGGAGAAGTCGTCGCTGAGCACCGGGCCGACGATGAGGCCCGGGTTGACCACCGCGAGGCGGTCCTCGGCGCCGCGCTCGCGCACGAACCGCCACGCCTCGCGTTCGGCGATGGTCTTCGACCGGACGTACGGTGTCAACGAGGTGTCCTCGCCGTCGTTCCAGTCGTCCTCGGTCAGCACGTCGCCCGGCGCGCCGCTGACGGCGGCGATCGACGAGGTCAGGACGATCCGCTCGACGCCCGCGTCCAGTGCGGCGCCGAGCACCCGCAGCGCCCCGTCGCGTGCGGGGACGATGAGTTCGTCGGGGTCCTTCGGCTGTGCGGGCGGGAAGGGCGAGGCGATGTGCAGGACGTAGCGGCACCCCGCGACGGCCTCGGCCCAGCCGTCGTCGGACAGCAGGTCGGCGGCCACGACCGACAGCCGGTCGCCCGGGTCGGGGATCGCGTTCGCGAGCGCCGCGCGCACCGCCTCCTCGCGGGCGACATCGCGCACGGTCGTGCGGACCGTGTAGCCGCGGTCGAGCAGCGTGGCGATGCACCAACCGCCGAGGTAGCCCGTGCCGCCGGTGACGAGCACGGTGTCGTCTGAAGGGCTCATGGGCGCACACTACCTGCGACAGCCGGCCAGCCCGCGGCATCGTCGCGCAACCGTGCGACTCGCGCCGCCGACACATGCCGGGCGATGATCTGCCGCCTTGCCGTCGTCCTCCTCTGCGCCGCCGCATGCGCGCTGACGCCCGCCGCGGCGTCCGCCTTCGTGCTCGACCGCCACACCGGGCCCTTCACCAACCCGCCGGTGGGCGGGCTGCGCGCGAGCGTCCCGATTACCGGGAGCGCGGCAGGGGCGCCCTACATCCCGGAGCTGTGGAAGGCATCGGTGCGGTACTGGGGCGGGGTGCCGAAGAGCTGCACCCGCGGCATCCAGATGAAGCTGTCGACCGACGACAGCGACGCCGACCCCGCGGACACCGAGACCTCGGCGTGGGTCTACGACGGCGAGCTGTGCTCGATCTACCTCAACGTGCACAACACCGAGTGGCCGATCACGCCCGAGACCGCCTACACATGGTGCGTCGTCGTCACGCACGAGGCCGGGCACATGCACGGCCTGAACCACAGCCACAACAAGCAGAACCTCATGTCCGGCGACTGGATCCCGGACGCGACGCCAGAGTGCAACCGCTTCACGCTCAACGGCGAGATCTACCTGCCGAAGATCGACGACCCCTACTACGACAAGCGGGGGCGCCGCCGCACCGCTGCGCAGCGTGAGGCGTACCTCGAGCGGCGCAAGGCGGTCAGCCGCCGGGCACGGTGACCCGGGTGGGGATCGAAGGCGCGGGGATAAACACAGCTACACAACCGTGGAGTGGTAGAATGCCGGATCATGTTCTTCACTCGCACCCCCTCCATCTCTCCATCCGAGGCGCGTGAACGCCAGCACCGCGGCGACCTCGTGCTCGTCGACGTCCGTGAGCCCGCCGAGACCGCCGCCGCCCGGATCCCGGGTGCCCGCACGATTCCGCTCGGCCAGCTCGGCGGCAGGCTGGGCGAGCTCGACACCGGGAAGCCCGTGGCCTTCGTCTGCCGCTCGGGCGCCCGGAGCGGGCAGGCCACCAAGGCGGCGGCGAAGGCCGGCCTGGACGCCGTGAATGTCAGCGGCGGGCTCATGGCCTGGTCGCGCGAGGGGCTGCCGGTCAAGCGCGGCTGATCCCGGGCTACGGCGTCTGCGCGCGGTCGAGCACGTCGCCGGCCGCCCGCAGCAGGAACGGCTTCATGCTCTCCCAGCGCGCGTCGAGCTCTTCGCGCCCTGAGATCGGGTAGGCGATCACGAGCCCGCGGATGAGCGCGACCGCCGCGTCGATCAGTGGCACGAAGTCGGGCGACTCGGCCTCCTCGGGGAAGAGCGTCCCGGCCGTGACGTGGACGATGGTGTTCAGCCGGTCCTCGAGCTCGTGCAGCGGTTCGGCCAGCTCGGGTTCGCTCCAGACCGCCGCCCACACCTGGACGGCGGCCAGCGCCCGCGGGGATGTGAACGTCTCCCATGCGCGGTCGAGGACCGCCTCGCGCTCGGCCGGGGTGCGCAGGGCGGCGAGGTCGACGGCGTCGAGCGCCTCGTCGGCCAGGGCGGTGGCGAGCTGGGTGACGGCGTCGACGAGCAGGACCTCGCGGGTCGCGAAGTGATGCATGAGCGTGCTCTGCGCGACGCCGGCGCGCTCGGCCACGCTGCGGGTCGTCAGGGCCGCGTAGCCGTCCTGGACCAGGCACTCCGCGGCCGCTTCGACGATCGCCAGGCGGGTCGCGGCGCGCTGCTCGGCCCGGGTGACCCGGCGCCCCGATGACGTTTCGTCGATCACGTGATCGATGATGCTACTGTTCCGCTTCGTCGATCAGGTGATCGGCGAAATGGACCCGGATCAGGACGAGGGCGATCGTGAGCAAGATCAAGGGCGGACGCCTGCGGCGCGCCGCGGCGGTGACCGGCACGGCTGCCGAGGTGGCGGCGCGCAACGCGACCGCGCGCGCGGTCGCGAAGACCAGCTCGAACGAGGCCCGGCGCAGCGCGGCCAACCGGCAGCAGCTGAAGTCCGCGCAGGCGCTCGTCAAGGTCCTGGGCGGGATGCGCGGCGCGGCGATGAAGGTCGGGCAGACGCTCTCGGCGGTCGATCTCGGCCTCGTCCCCGAGGAGATCCGGCCCGAGTTCCAGGAGATCCTCGCCCAGCTCCAGCAGGACGGCAAGGCGATGCCGTTCGGCAAGATCCGCAAGGTCATCGAGGAGGACCTGGGCGACACCCTCGACGCGCTGTTCGCAGACGTCGATCCCGAGCCGCTGGCCGCCGCGTCGATCGGCCAGGTCCACCGGGCGCGCACGCTCGACGGCCGCGGGGTCGTCATCAAGGTCCAGTACCCCGGCATCGCCGAGGCGATCCACGCCGACATGCAGAACCTCAAGCTCGGGCTGAAGCTGCTGAGCGCCATCGCTCCGGGCATCGACACGGGCGCGATCGCCGACGAGGTGCGCGAGCGCATCGCCGAGGAGCTCGACTACGAGCTGGAGGCGCAGAACCAGCGTGCGATGGCGCGCGTGTACCGCGACCACCCCTTCATCTTGGTTCCGGACGTCGTGACCTCGCTGTGCAGCGAGCGGGTGATCGTCAGCGACTACGTCGCCGGTCGCCGCTTCGCCGAACTGCGCGACGCGCCGCGCGAGGTCCGCGACCGCGCCGGCGAGATCCTCGTGCGCTTCTATCTCAACGGGCCGTTCCGTCACCGCCTGCTCAACGGCGACCCGCATCCGGGCAACGTCCTCTGGGCCGACGACGGGCGCCTCGCGTTCCTGGACTTCGGGTTCTTCAAGCGGATCGGCGACCGGGAGCTCGGCGAGCTGCTGGCCTCCAACCGCGCCGTGCACGAGCAGGATGCCGACGCGCTGTTCGCGGTGATGACGTCGGCGGGGGTGGTCACGCCCGACCCCGCGCTCGCGCAGCCGTTCCTCGAGCACTACGACGCGATCCTCGGCTGGCTCATGGTCGACGAGCCGCTGACCATCGACACCTCGCGCACCGCCGACATGATGCGCCGCTACACCGAGCTGCGCCGCGCGGAGGGCTTCGGCTCGCTCGAGCTGCCCGCCGAGCACTTCGTGATGATGCGCGCGGTCATGCTGCTCATCGGCCTGCTCGGACAGCTCGGAGCGACGAACGTCTGGCTCGACACCGCGCGGGAATGGCTGCTGGGCGACGAGCCGGGCACGGAGCTCGGCCGCCAGGAGGCCGCGTTCTTCGCCGACCTGCCGTATTCCGAGGGCACGCCCGTCGCGCAGCCCGCGTAGGGTCCGGGGCGCATGCCCCGGCCTGCGCATCACCTCGCGAGCTTCGCGCGGTTCGCCACGCATCGCGAGCGGCGCGTGCGCGAGGACACGACGGCGATGGCGGCGCTCGCCGCCGTCCCGCTGGACCTGCCCGCGGGCCTCGAGGTCGTGTGGCTCGGCGTCGCCGGGTACCGGCTGACCTACGAGGGGCAGACGATCTTCCTGGACCCGTACGTCTCGCGCGTCTCGTTCGCCGACACGCTCCGCGGCCGCCCCGCGCTCCCGGACTTGGCGCTGATCGAGCGGCATATCCGCCCACCCGGGGACGTGCTCGGGGTGCTGGTGGGCCACACGCACTTCGACCACGCCGTCGACGTCCCCGCGATCGCCCGGCGCCATGACTGCCCGGCCTACGGCAGCGACTCGCTCGCCCACCTCATGGCGCTGCACGGCGAGCGCGAGCGGGCGGTCGAGGTCGACGTCCACCGGGCCTACGAGCTCGGGCCGTTCACCGTCACCTTCGTCCCCAGCATCCACAGCAAGCTGCTGCTCGGCTACCGCGTGCCCTACGACGGCGAGCTGACGTGCGAGCACCTCGGCGGCCTGAAGACCGGCGCGTACCGGTGCGGGCAGGTGTACGGCATCCACATCGAGGTCGCGGGGACGACGCTCTACCACCAGGGCAGCGCGAACCTGCTCGACGACGAGATTCGCCACCGCGGCGTCGACGTCTTCCTGGCCGGCATCGCGGGGCGGAGCTTCACGCCCGACTACTGGTCGCGGATCATCCGCGCGCTCGAGCCGAAGACCATCGTCGCCAGCCACTTCGACGACTTCTTCCGTCCCGCCGACGCCCCGCTCGGGTTCTCGCTGAACGTCAACCTCGCCGCGTTCCCGGAGGAGATCGAGGCGGTCACGCGCGACGTCACCGTCGCGGCGATGATCCCGGGCACGTGATCAGTTGTCCGCGGCGTGATACTCGGCGAGCAGCCGCTGCTCCTCGTCGTGCTTGGGGAAGCAGAAGAAGACGAGCGCGGCGCCGAGCAGCGTCGCGATGACGCCGGCGAGGTAGGTCCACGCGTCACCGTCGACGAACGACTGCTGCGCCGCGGCGATGATCTGCTGCTGGTACTGCGGGTACTGCTCGGCCAGCGCGGCGGCGGAGGCGTACGACTTCGTGAGCGCCGACTGCACGTCCTCGGTGATCTTCTCCTGGGCGGAGGAGGGTGCCGCGGCGATCTGCGCGTTGATCGACGCCGCGTACCCCGCCGTGAGCAGCGCGCCGAAGATCGACTGCATGATCGCGCCGCCGAGGTCGCGCTGGAGGTCGGCGGTGCCGGACGCCATGCCCGCGCGCCGGATCGGCACCGAGCCGGTGAGCGACCGCGACGCGGGCGTGCCGGCCAGGCCCACGCCGATGCCGACGAGGATGTAGCCGAGGGACACATGCCAGTACTGGGCGTCGGCTGTCCACAGGACGAGCATGCAGACGAACCCCAGCAGGACGAAGACGTAGCCCAGCAGCAGCGTGTACCGCGCGCCGTGGGACTCGACGAGCTTGGCCGAGCGCGGGGCGACCAGCACGAGTGCCACGGCAGCAGGGAGCATCGCGGCGCCGGCCTCCAGCGTCGAGTAGCCGAGCACGTTCTGCAGGAACTGCTGGCCGACGAACATCGCGCCCATGAGCGCCCCGAAGACGATGATCCCCGCGACCGCCGCGACCCAGAAGATCCGGCGGCCCGCGATCTTCAGGTCGTACAGCGGGTTGGCCGCACGGCGCTGGCGCAACACGAACGCGACGCCGGCCGCGAGCGCCACGAGGAGCAGGCCCGCCGCGACGGCGAGCATGCCGGGGACCGCCGCGAAGTTGATGCCCAGCACCAACGCGGCGACGAGCACGACCGAGACGATCCCGCCGAGGTTGTCGACGGGCTCGGAGGTCTCGTTGACGTGCGCGGGGACGAGGTGCAGGGCGAGCACCAGCCCGATCACCGCGAGGGGCACGGTGAAGAGGAAGACCGAGCCCCAGTCGAACTGCTCCAGCAGCGCTCCCGCGGCCAGCGGCCCGATGGCCGCCATCGCGCCGCCGACAGCCGACCACAGCGCGATCGCGGTGGTGCGCGGCGGACCGGTCCACAGCGCCGTGATGAGCGCGAGCGTGGTCGGGTACGCCATGCCCGCGGCGACGCCGCCGAGCACACGGCCCGCGAACAGCAGCTCGAGCGACGGCGCGAACGCCGCGAGGATGCACGCCGGGACCGTCAGCGCCATGCCGCCGACGAGCATCATCTTGCGCCCATGGCGGTCGCCGAGGGCGCCGAGGTAGAGCACCGACGCCGCGAGCCCGAGCGAGTAGCCGACGGCGACGAGGTTCAGTCCCGTCTGCCCCGCGTCGAACGCCCTGCCGATGTCGGGCAGCGCGACGTTCGCGGCGGCGAGATTGATGTTCGCCACCGACGCGACCAGGATGAGCGTCGCCAGGACGAGGGGGGCGCGGGGAGGGCTCCCGGCGGGCTGGGCGTCGGCCATGTCGCCGGATCCTCGCACCTGCATCAGCGGCACCTGACCGCTCCGGGGAACCGGGGGGCTCCGACGGGTCGCGCGGGTAGGGTCGCGCACATGAGCACGTCGCCTCCGCCCCCGCCCGGTGACCCGAACGACCCCACGCGGCAGATGTACCAGCCGCCGGCCCAGCCGCCCGGCGGCACCCCGCCCGGCGCACCGCCCGCCGGTGACGACGGCGGGCGCGGCTGGATCATCGCGCTCGGGGTCGGGCTCGTCATCGCGGTCGGCCTGCTCGTGGTCGTCCTGGTGACCAGCGGCGACGACGACGATCCGGCGCCGGTCGCGACGACGCCGACGCAGGTGACCGTCGTCGAGCCGACCGTGACCGAGCGGATCGAGACCGAGGTCCAGACCGTGACGACGCCCCCGCAGACGGTGGTCACCCCGCCGGAGACCGTGACGGCGCCCGCGCCCGAGCAGGCCGAGACCGTCACCGTGCCCGGCGCGGACGGCGGCGCCGCCGCGCCCTAACCCACGAGGGCCACGCGCAGTTCTGCCGGGTAGGGACCGTCCCACCGCAGCCGTCCGGCGCGGTGGACGGTCGGCCCCTCCATGAGGGCGGTCAGCATCGCCGGCAGCTGCCGGCGGTTGAGCTGCTCACCGAAGCACGTGTGCAGCCCGTGGCCGAAGTGCAGGTACGTGCCGGGCTCGCGGTCCAGGCGGAACGCGGCGGGGTCGTCGACGGCGTCCTCGTCGAACATCGCCGCCTGCGTGGCGCAGAAGACGATCGCGCCCGCCTGGATGGTGGTCTCGCGGTCGGTGCCCGCGGCGATGATCCGGTCGTGCGCGCAGGTGCGCAGCAGCGCGACGGTCTGCGGCCGGAACCGCAGGGCCTCGAACGCGTACGCGGCCACGAGGTCGCGGTCGCCCGCGCGCGCGGCCGCCTGGACGCCCGCGAGCTCGGCGGGGCGCTCCAGCAGCTCCTCGACGATGCAGGCCATCGCCTTGCCGACCGTGGGGATCCATCCGGAGATCAGGCCGATCAGGTTGTGGCGGATGGCGATGTCGTGCAGCCCGCCGTTGTCGCGCTGGCCGCGCAGCAGGCGGGTCAGCACGTCGTCGGGCACGTCCTCACCGGCGTCGCGCGCGGCCTGCCGCGCGGCGATCTGCGCGTCGAGGTGGGGACGCCACAGGGCGGCGTCGGCGTGCGCGCGCTCGCGGATCGTCTCGAGGTTCGCGACGTTCAGGAAGATCTCCTCGAACAGCGTCCGCGCCCACCGCAGCTGCGTCGCCCGATCCGGCCCGGGCGTCCCGAAGTACGACGCGATCACCTCGTCGACCACGGGGTCGCACAGGTCGCGGACGACGTCGAGCTCGGCGCCCGCGCCGGCGATGCGCTCGCGCGCCGCCGCGAGCACCGCGTCCCCGACGGCCGGGAGGTCCTCGGCGCGGACGGCGGCTCGCAGGGCGGCATGGTCGTGGCGGTACAGCGGCGTGTCGTCCAGGCCGAGGATGAACGGCCCCGTCAGCGCCTCCATCTTCGGCGCGTACAGCGCGACGGTGAAGGCCTCGTGGTCGGCGAGCACCTCGCGCACGTCGTCGGCGCGGGTGACGATCGCCACCGATCGTCCCGCGATGATCGGGCGGTGGCGGCGCAGCCCGCGGATCGCGTCCAGCGAGTAGCGGTCCAGTGCCCGGGCGGCGAGGTCCGCGGCGTGCTCGGCCGCGCGCCCGGCTTCGTCGCGGACGTCGTCGACCAGCTCGGAGAGCTCGTCGACGAGCGTCACCCCGCCACCCCGTCGGCGATCGCCGCCAGCCCCGTGATCCCGGGCACGAAGAGGTACTCGCCGCCCTTCGTGGTCACGAACGGGCCCTGCGGGGAGAGGTACGCCGGCGGGTCGCTCTGGATGACCATGCTCCCGCCGTTCGTGCCGCCGAGCAGGTAGTCCGCGTCGTGGCCCAGGCCGAAGATGTTGCCGTCGTTGAGCCACTGCACCTGGATGCCCTCGAACTGCCGCGCGATGCTCGCGTTGAAGCAGACGAAGACGAGCCCGCGGTCCGCGCCGTCGTCGGTGAGGGCGTCCGGTGGGAGCGGGTCGCCGTAGGGCATGCCGCGCCGGATGATCCGGTGGCGGAAGCTCAGCCGTCCCTCGAAGCCGAGCGCGTCTCGCGGGTTCGAGCGGCGGACATGCGCGCCGAGCGGGCAGCGCATGCCGGCGTCGTCCTCGTCGGCGTACGCGAAGTCGTTGGCGCCCGGTGCACGCCCGTCGAAGGTCTCGGGCTGGGCGTCCGGGTGGGTGACGAGCGGCGCGCCGTCATCCCAGCGCCCGACGATCTTCGCCCGCAGCCGCTGCTCGTCGTAGCCCAGCCGTGCGGCGGCCTCACGCACGGTGCGGCGGAACAGCGCGACATCCTGGTGCAGCTTGCGCCACACCATGTACGTCGAGCCCTTGCCGAGCGGCCCCGCTGGCGCGTTCGGCAGGCGGCCCTTGCGGTCCACGCGCGAGTCCTCGTCGGGATAGCCGAGGAGGAACTCGCCCGGCGCCAGCGCGCGCCAGCGGCCGTCGCCGAGGGGCACGCCGCCGCCCGCGACCTTCTCGTCGTTGATGCCCTCGATCGCTGGCTGGGCGAACCCGTCGGCGAAGCCGAAGTGCTCGCGTGACTGGGGGAGGAGCTGGGCCGGCTGCTCGGCGACGATCTCCAGGCCGTGACGGACGACCTCGGTGCGCAGGTCACCGAGCGCGCGCTCGAGCTCGGGTTCCCCGAGCGCGTTGACGGTGACCAGCACGTGGGCCTGCCCCGTGCCGAGCCCGGCGTCCCAGTGCGCCGGCGCGCTCGGACCGGTGTCGCCGAGCACACCGGCGCGACCGGCCATCCCGGCCAGGAATGCGTCGCTGAAGGTGGACATGACGCGCTCGGGGACGCCGAGTGCGCGCAGCCCCGCGGCGGTGAACGCGATGTTCAGGGCGAACGGCGGCTTGCCGTCCGGCGACCACGGCGCCGCCGTCGTGGTGCGGTCGACGAAGACGCGCAGCCAGTCCCGCCCGCGGGCGGCCTCGGTGACGCCGACGAAGACGTAGGTCGTGCGGGTGTACGCGTTGCCGTACGCGCGCAGGATGTCGCCCTGCACGTCGGCCAGGTCGATGACCGGCGGGGCCATGGTGGTCGCCATCAGCGGACCTCCGCGAGGAACCGGCGCTGGAGCTCGGCGGGGTCGAGCGCCGGGGCGTCGACGGCGAGCGCGCGCAGCGCGGCCTGCTGGTGAAGCACCCGGCGCACCTCGCCGACCGTGGTGCTCGGATAGGCGCTGTAGAACAGGCCCGTGTCGATCTGGTTGTGGCGCAGGTAGGCGTGCAGCTCCGGGCCCTCGGCCGGGTCGGGGGCGTTGATGCAGTGCCGCCAGATGCGGCGCGTCTCCGGCGCGAGCTCGGTGCACAGCTCGGCGAGGTAGGAGTCGGGCTCCCCGTCGATGCAGACGCTGAAGATCAGGTACTGGCACCCCAGGGGATCTGGCTCGGGCTGCTCCGGGTCGGTGACGAAGTCCGGGCAGATGACCCACCGGCCGAAGTGCGTGCGCGCAAGCCGGGCGAGTGGGCTGACCCCGTCTGCGCCGAGCGCCTCGAGCTCGGTGCGCAGCAGGTCCTCCTCGCCCGGGACGATCGGCATGAGGAAGGTCAGCGCGTACGCCTGGCCGGCGCGGTTCGGGTCCCGGATCGCGCCGAGGTCTAGCAGCATCGCTGCGCCTTGGTCATGAGCTCGCGGAAGGCGGCGGCGAACTGGTCGGGGTCCATGGCGGCGGCGCGCTCGCGCAGCTCGGCGACCATGGGATCGAGCTCGAGCGCCTGTCGCACCTGGGTCGTCGTCGACGCGGGGTAGGCCGAGTAGTAGTGGCTGGCCTCCATCTCGTTGCGCTTGATGTACGCCTTGAACGGCGCGGTCGGCAGTGCGCTCGGGAAGCCGTAGGAGCTGCCCCAGAACGTCCACATCCCGCGCGTCAGGACGTGGGAGAACGCGTCGATGTACTCCTCCCAGCCGCCGTTGAAGTTGCTCTCGAAGTACAGGTGCGGGTAGCGCAGCTTGACCTCGGGCTGGGGCGCGCCGTTGTGCGGGATCTCCGTGATGAGGCTCCACCGGGCGTAGTGGATGAAGGACAGGCGCTGCAGGGTCGTGAGCGTCTTCGGGGCGACCTTCGGCGCGAGGAAGACGACCGGCAGGACGACGCGTCCCCACCACTTCACCGCACTGAAGACGGTGATGGCGATCGCCTGCCCGTCGACGTTCCCGTGGCGGGTGCCGGTGGCGGTCGTCGGGGCCGGTGCTGGGGCAGCAACACGCAAGATCATTCGACGCTACGCCTCGATCCGAAACCCCGTCAACCGGCCCAAATGTCACCCCGGAAAGAGGGTGCTGCCAGACTGCGTTTCATGGCCGACCACCCTGCCACCACGAAGACCGGGCACCTGGACGTCGGCGACGACCGCGTGCGCGGCCTCATCTTCGTCGGCGTCATGGCCGTGATCATGTGGATCGCCGAGATCCTCGACACCGCGCTCGGCGGCGATCTCGACGCCTACGGCATCCAGCCCCGCGACACCGACGGCCTGGACGGCGTGGCGTTCTCGCCGTTCCTGCACGGCGGGTTCGACCACCTCATCGCGAACACCGTGCCGTTCCTCGTCCTGGGCGGGATGATCGCGCTGAGCGGCCTGCGCAAGGTCGTCTCGGTGACGGTCATCGTGGCGGTCGTCGGTGGGCTCGGCACCTGGATCGTCGCCCCGGCGAACACGATCCACATCGGTGCGAGCGGCATCGTCTTCGGCTACGCCGCGTACCTCATCGCGCGGGCGATCTACACGCGGAGCTTCCCTCACCTCGGGGCGGGCATCGCGGTCGCCGCGATCTGGGGCGCCACCCTGCTCGGCGGGCTCGTCCCGCAGCAGGGCATCTCGTGGCAGGGCCACCTGTTCGGCGCGCTCGGCGGCCTGGTCGCCGCGTGGTGGCTGGACGGGCGGACCGCCCGGCGGCGCAAGGCCGCCGGGGACGCCGCGGTCGCGTCCTACTAGACCCGGCTCTTGTTCCGGCTCTTCTTCTTGGGCGTGCAGGTGCGGTACTTGCGCGTGCCCGAGATCGTCTTGCCGAGCACCGTCTTGGCCGTGATCTTCACGGTGTAGCGGCCCTTCGGCAGGCCGGTGAGGTTCACGGGCGCCGTGATGCGGTCA
>SXGQ01670587.1_pt1 | contig 15082 bp, 11 predicted proteins | sample 3178371 | NCBI WGS metagenome assembly SXGQ01 (sample SAMN11356859, study PRJNA531348) | freshwater metagenome | isolation source: freshwater sample F1-20 | place: China: Fuxian Lake, Yuxi | collected 2017-12-25
GGAAGGTTTTAATCATGTATGCTTCACCTGGTTTATGGTTATTCTCTTTCAAAGCGTTTATAGCCTTTATTTTTTTATAGGCATTATCTTTGTCAGCTCCTTTAAATGCTGCTAAGTCTTTCTTAGCTTTTGCTAGCTCAGTATCTAAATCCAAGGAGTTTAGTTTCTTGCGTATCTCGTCTCCACCCTTTTCTAGTATTTCTTTCTTCAAATTAGTTTCTGAGGTACCAAGTAATCTTCTAGCTGCATCGCTAAACAATGGATTAAGTACAGACTCAGGCAACTCTATATGAGAGTACCTAGTACCTTGTAAACCTCCAGTAGTAACTATATCAAACAAACCGTCACGCTCAGGCATTAGATTTTTAGCAAAAACCATCTTAGCATTTTTAATCTCTCCACTAGACATCTTCTTAACTTCTTCGTCTAGTAATGGAGCTATTGTCATGTTGTTCTCTTTTCTATCAAGTCTAAGCCCAGCTCCAGCTAACATGTGCTTGAACTTGTCAAAAGCAAAACTACTTTGTGGTGGAGGAACTGGCCTACCTAACTGTATTGCTCTCCAGTACTCAGTGTTCTTTGTTCCCTTTATAACTGCATTCTCTTTAAGAATATCTCTAGCATCATGGGCCAGTAATGCATTAATTTCCATAGCACCTGTACCCTTAGCACCTTCTTCACCGCCTTTGCTGGGAGCACCATTTATATCGTATCCGCCATCTATACCTCTAGCTGAGAAGTTAGTATCGGATGTTTTAAATAAACGATAAGTGTATTGGGGTCCTACCATTATACCCTTAATTGTCTTGCCAGTTATAGGATCATAAACATCTTCCTTATCTTTTATGCCAGCTTCTTTAAGAGCCTGCCTTGCCATTTTCACGTTATTAACTTTTTGGAAGTTTGGTATAACATACTCAGTGCCTTTTTTCTGGGCAGCTTTGGCCATAGCTACTTCTATAACTTGACCAGGGTTAATACGAGAAACAACGCTAAGACTTGACCATAATATATCTATAGGTTTACCAGACTCATCTCTAACCATGCTATCTGTTGGTACTATCTTAGATATAACTCCCTTACCTCCGTATCTATTACTAACTTTATCGCCTATTCTTAAAGGCTCTTCTGACTTTGTCACTACTGTTATCTTGTTACCTTGCTGCTGCACATCAACAACTTCAGCTTCAGACTCACCGTTCCATACCTCAGTTTTATCAGAGTATTCAGATCTTAGCGATTTATGTATTTTACCTAGAATCTGATTCTCTATGCTAGGTGCTTTTTTCTGTAGCACAGTTATTACAGGATCACCTGGTTTTAGTATAGTTCCTTTTTGTACTATACCGTCTTTCATCTTAGAGTATTGATCTTTAGTAAATTGCTTAGGGAAGTTAGCAGCATGCTTGTAGTGATCTATTCTAGTATCTTTATCTACTTCAACAACATACTTACTCATCTTAACTGAACGCATTTTATGGGCCGCTTCCTCAGATACTACAACAGCGTCATTAGAGTTAAGACCATGATATGCCATGTAAGCAATTTTTAAATTTTTACCTAGAGCTAGCTTATCTCCTTTAGAGTAGTTACTCTCTGCAAGCAACTGACCCTTAGTTACTTTGTCTCCAGGTTTAACCATTGGTGTATGGTGATAGAATGTCTTGGAAGCCATAGGTATATTGTTAGCTAATGGTATAACTTTCTCACCATCTTTTGTTTTAAGTACGACGCTATCCGGATTAACCTTACTTACTACTCCTTCTTCTGGAGCTAATGGAGAACTTATCTTTGCTACTACATTCTCCATACTTATAGCTGTATTTTTATCGTTCAAAGAGGGACCCACTAAAGGAGTTTCTCTTTCTACTAGCGGTACTGCTTGCCCAACCATTTTGCTACCCATGATAATACGATTACCTTGAGTACCATCTAAGAAGGGAACCATGTTAGTACTTAGCGTATACATATCTTTTACGTTATTAACTATATAATCTACCTCACCTGGTTTTATCTTAGCTACTTTACCCTTAGCCATAGCATCCACTCTACCCTTGTCTGTATCTTGTTGAGGGAAAGCTATATTTAAGTCTCTTATTTTTCTGGCTGGAACCCATTCCATCTCATTAGTCTTAGCATTTTTTAATTTGGTGTATAGATAACCGTCTTTGTCTCTACCTGCACCTAGAGTAAACCTAACGTCAACCCCTGCATGTCCTGATTCAGGTGTTCTAAATGGATCTATAATACCCATTTGTGTGGGATGTAATTGTCTAACTTCACCTGGAATAGCTCTATCACTACCGATACCACCTTCACCAAGTCTAGTTACAGATAAAGAGCTATCTAATAATTCAACAGGATTAATTTGAGAAGGAATCATAGAAAGCTGAGAGGTAGAGATATACTGCTTTAACATAGGAGTTATAGCTGTGCTTGGCATTACCTGAGATACCTTTACATCCTTAGCTAAGTCTAGTTTGGTTTTTATTTTATAGCCTAGCTCTTTACCTTTTAGCCTTATGCGTTCTTTAAACATATCCTCTACGCCTAGAACTCTTTGGAACTCTAGAGAATCTCTGTCATCTGGCTCTTGATCACCTTTATACACTCCTACTAATTTTTTGCTAGCTAGTAGTATTGACTCTGGAGTTACTTTACTAAATCCTTTACCAAGAGTTCTTTCGGTAGTTTTCTCTGATAATACAGTGTTGTCGTAGTGGGCTTGTATAGCCTGAACTCTTTCTTGATGACTCGTAGCTGTTCTCTTGCTTTCTGGAACTAGCTTTTCATAAAGCTTCTGAATTGCTGCTTGACCCTTATTGCCGTACTCAGAAGCATTTCTATCAGCTAGATCTTTACCTAGATAATTAGCTATGTCTGAGTGCTCCATGCCAAGGCTTCTTAATACAGGATACATAGGTATAGAGGTAGTACCATATTCCATATTCAATAAACCCTTAGCTGGATCCATATTAACTCTGAAATTACTACCTTTAGCCAAGTTAAATGATGCTTCTAACTCCTCATTCTCTCGTTGACGCGTGTATACGCCAGGCATTGTTCTCAATTGATTTTTAAAAGCATATTCATTACCGTTTATTAAAAATGCATTATTCCAAGATACTCTAGGAAGATGTAAAACAGTATGACCCTTTTTCTGGTCAACTATATTACCTTGCTTGTCTTTTATTATCACATCTGCTTTTACGGGCTCATACAGCGTGCCTCTTTTATATAGTGCATCCTTATGCGTATTGTAGTCTACTGGCTTCTCAATAACCCTGAAATTGTTAATCTCAACATCATGGTGAGTTCCTACTATAGGGAACATGCCCTCTAGGCCTTCTATAGTTTTCTCTCTTATTGATTTCTGCTTTTCTTCAGCAGATTGCATTAGCGGTCTTACTTCTGGCTGAGACATCTTTTCTATCCTACTTTATAGCAAAAATTACGCGTATTTCCTGGTATAAGTATATACCCAATCAAGGGTAGTTACAAACCTTAAATAAAGGAGTATAAATTGAGTAATAAGAATCTCAATAAGGGTCCAAAGGACCAAGATAAAGCTAGAGAACTTAACACCGAGTTTACTGGTGTTAATAAAGCTAAAGTTAAAGATACTGATACCGCCTTCGAAATCCCATTACATTGGTTAAAAGAAGGAACAGTTAAAGTTAAATTCTTAACTATTAAGTTGGATTTTAGCGAAGTTATTGAAAATGGCAAATACGTCAAATCTGTATCAGTAGATGCGGACAAGATGTTAGAAATTCTCTGTAAACACATGACAGAGATTGCAACAGCTAATGGAAAAGATAACCGCAACACCTCAAAGTACACCGTTACATTAGGGGGGGCGGATTTCCATGTGGAAGGTGCTGAAAGACCAGCAAAGGATACAGACGCTGGTAGACTAATGGCACTTTCGAAATGGGTGACAAGGGAAGGTCAGATCTTGGATGCAAGTTCAAGTCATATACCTAGCTATCTATACCTATTGGACAAGCATTCAGTTACATTTGAATGCCAAGGCCAGAAACACACGGTCTCCGCAAAGGAGGCTGCAGTACAATTGTTGGAAATTGCTGATGGAGAAGAACTATCATCCAACAATGTGCTAAATGTGCTTGGAGATAAAATACAAAGTCCAATGTATAAACAGTGGAAAAAGGAAAAGGATGAAGTTGATGGAATAGCTGAAGCGCTACAGAGGGAAATAGATAAAAGAAGGGAGGATGACAAGAAGGCGCAGGAGGCTAAAGAGAAGGAGGAATTAGAGAAGGAAATTGGAGGCATCAAAACTGAAGTGATTAAAAAGGCTGGGCGTTACGAGGCCCTGATGGCTCAATTGAAGGACAAGGTGGCCCTGTTGGCAGGTCTAAAGGGTAAACCCCTGGATGTACTGTTAGAAGTACAAGGTGCCCTAGCCCAGGGCAATAAAGATAGGGCAATTACCTTAGCATTTGACGTTGCGGAGGTAGAGGTAACACTGCTAAGAGAGTGTTACAATAACAAAGGAAATCTGAGGTGGATGAAGGAAAATAAATCTAAATTTGAGGCCCCCCAAAATTAGAGGGGGCGTATAGCAGATCTAATCTGCTAATCTGGACATGGAGGTAATATGTCCAAAGACGATGGCTGGGAGGGTATTGACCCAGCAGGCACAGATACTAAACAAGGCATCCTAGCTGAGGTGGGAGCAATCTCACTAGTAGCATTAGGAGCCTTTATAGGTAAGCTTCTATTCAGCAATGATAGAGAAGCTAAAGATACAGTTATCATTAATAATACCCCTGAACATAACAGGCAGGGATACAGGAAAAGAAAAAATGAACTATCTAGATCCAGACGAAGACGATGATTTTGATTTCTTCGGCGGATTTCACTTCTAAAGTGAGGCCCTAGTTATAGTTATAGTTATAGTTATAGTTATAGTTATTTTTTTAGCTATTAACTAACTCCAACCATTCTATATAAACCTTAAATGCTGCTGTGTTTCTAACATCAGCTACTTCTTTTTTAGCTATCATAATTTCACCAGAAGCACCTTTTTTAAGAAGCTCGTCAAACTCAGGGCAACCCTCAGGTGCTATCCAAAATACTCTGGCATGTGGTATATACCTATAATCAGTCTTGATCTTGTCTTTAGCGTAATCAGCTACTGAGCTAACACCATCTGTTTTAATAGGATTCTTTTCTGGGTTAAAGCCTGGAGGAGGGTCTGGTATCTCTGGGAACGGATCCAGATCAAGAGGCTTCTGAGTTTGGGAAAGCTTAGTAATAAAGTCTGAATTGTTATCCATAATAATACCTTACATAGGTGGCTGTTGTTGCATTTGTGAGTACGCTTGATTTTTTTGGTCAAGCTGCATCTGCTCTAGTCTTTGTATAACAACACTATACATAACATAGTCTTCAGCTTGTAAGCTAGCCAATTGTGATTTTCTAGTTCCTGGATCCATCTGCATAAACTGCTGAGCTATACCATCAGCTTGACCTATTACTGCTTGTTGGTCATAAGTAAGACCGTTAGAACCCATTTGTTGTTGTTGTTGTTGCGTAGCCATTTGTCTAGCTTGCATACCAATATCCTGTTGCATAGCTTGCATTTCCAAATCTAGATTCTTCTGGTTTCTAGCATCAGACAACTGCTCATTTTTAATCTTCTCTCGCTCTTCATTAATATCTATACCATTCATTTCTGCTAAAGTAGTTTTAGATATAACTCCAGATTGCCATAGCTGCATAGCCATTTGTCTTTGCTGCATATCATCAATCATTCTAAAGTCCCCAAGACTTACTTTGATTTTTTCCCAACCTAAGAAACTAGAGCATTTATCAGATATCCATTTAAGCAATTGATTTAATTGAAAAGTGCTAGGCTCTAGCTGGTTTTCAAGCATTCTTAATGTAACACTAGAACCGCTAAAACTAAGACCTCCGTAGATAAACTCTTTTGGTATACCCATACTAGCTATAATATTATCCTCTACTTGGCTAATCTCTTGCGCTACCATTAAAGATCTACCTTCCCCGCCTACCTGGGCTACACCTATGGCTACTGGAGACATCATTATATGGTTAGGATCTCTACGCCATCTCTTAATGTTCTCTTCTACCTCACCCATAAACTTACCCATTGACAAGCTCATAATAGGATCTGCTGCACCAGATACTGCTTGAGGGTGCATAACCCTAAGTGGTACTATTCTCTCTAGAGCTATAGCTTCGTTAGCTTTTCTTAGTATACTAGCATGGTAAAACAAATGTATGGCAGACACTAAGCTAGGGTACCCCCAACCGCTCTCAAGACCTGAAGGAGAGTCGGATTTCATATGAAAAATCTCTCCTGGATTAAACTTAAATAGTTCATCTTCAGCCATTGTCTTTAATAGGTTAATGGGTGTTGTTTCTATTAAATGCCTGTCACCATTATACACTGCGGATTTCATGTCTGATGGTACGCTAAAGAAATACTCATTATCTCCGGTTACTATATTTGCAGCTATATCTATAAGCTTTGGATCCCATCTTATAATATTTATTTTTTCTGGCTCTAATATAAGTCTGTCTATTACTTCTACTAAGTCATTAACTCCGCATTCCCCACATTTATTAGAGAACTCTGCTGATGTTGGCTTGTAAGTGTAGTCGCATACAGATACGTGTGCTTCGTACCCACAAGCTTTGCATTTTAAAAACCTTCTAAAGGGCAAGTGTATGCTAGTGAAGGAGTTGCCATATACTTGCAAATCTAAGCTGGCACGTATAAGAGCTCTTTTTATACCTAGAATATCTTCTAGTAGTCTTTTATTAGCAGATACTAACTTATCGCTGTCACTTAGATAGTTAATCTCAGTTATAGGATATTCTGCGAATTTCTTTACGCCTGCATATATCTGAGCACTATTGTAATATAGATATTCAGTCCATCTAAATAGCTGCTTCAAATCTCTTGGAGAAAAAGAGTGTACCCACAATCTCATTGGATCAGCGAAGTTACTTACACCTAATCCACTTGAATCTGTGAAGTCATTAAAACCTAAAGAACTCATTAAATCCTCCCTAAATATTTATGTTATTGTGTTATAAGTTTAAGCATCACTGCTTTACATAGGAGTACTGTTATGCAACCGATAGTTATTGCTAATAAGGCTATATGCCTAACTAACTTAGATACTTCAGATATACCTACTATCAAAACTTTATACGGTGCTACGTTTAATAAAGCAAACGGTAAATGGTACATGCCCGCTTTCTATCCATTTGGTTTAAAATCGCTAGAAGACTTAGATGCTATTAAAAGCATTATATACTGGCATGAAACCGAAGATATAAAGAAGCTAAGAGCTTACTTAGCCAAGTGCGAACTAGATATTGCAAACAAAGATATAGATAGCTATGTGCCTGTACTAAAGCCATATGATCATCAGATAGAAGGACTATCATATGCTATACACAATCCTAGGCTTGGTTTATTCTATGATCCTGGATTAGGTAAAACAAAAATAGCTTGTGATTTAATTAGATACCTACACAGTACTAATAGTAACCTAAGAGTTTTAGTATTAGCTCTTAGGGTAAATCTTTTTACTTGGAAAAAAGAAATGGCTTCCAACAGTGGATCTAAGTTAGAACTGCAGCCTATAATAGCTAATAGCCCAGCTCATAGAATAAAGTTAATAGCCAGTGCTTATGAATCAAAGTGCGGTATGGTAATAACCTACGACTCAGCAAAGATGTGCATAGATACTTTGATGAGTTATAAGTTTGACTTGATAATAGCAGACGAAAGTCACTCACTTAGAACTCCAGACTCTGCAAGAACTAAAGCAATACTAAAGCTAGTAGAAGGACCTAATGCCCCAACGAGAAGGTTAATACTTAGCGGCACGCCTTCACTAGGAAGTCCGTTACACCTATGGGCACAGCTTAGATTCCTAGGTAAATTCATAGTTCCTGATTCTTGGAAATTTAGAGATACATATTTAACTTTCAGTCCTTACAATAAGCACATTGTTACTGGGCTAAAAAATATAGATAGATTAAATGCTTTAGTATCTGAGTGTTCTATACGTAAGAAAGCTATAGAATGCTTAGACCTGCCAGACAGAGTAATACAAACTATAGAAATAGAATCTAGTGCTACTACTTCTAGGCTTTACAATAAGCTAGTTAACTATGAATCTATAACTGTAGATGGTGAGTATATACCAGAGCCTGAGAATGCAGTTACAGCAATGACCAGATGCGCACAGGTATCTTCAGGATTTGTATATAAATCTCTAGCAGACAAAACAATATGCGATACTTGCCCTCATATGTCTAGCTGCGTGGCTAATAGCATAAAGCCTTATACATCAAAGTGCCAAGTATCTACTGTAGACCCTGGTAGAATAGTAGTCGACACTGGAGATAGCTGTCTTATAGATAATGTATGTGATTTAGTTGAAAGCCATGTTCTATCTAGTAAGTGCATTGTATGGGCTAAGCACCATGAGACGCTAGACAGATTATACAGTAGCTTATCTAAAATAACTAAAGTACTTAGATACGATCACACTACTACAGAGCCTCAGGTAGTAGAGCAAGAGTTTAACGACTCTGAAGATAATATAGTAATACTAGCCCAGATATCTATGGGAATTGGAGTTACCTTTAAAGCACCTGTTATGGTTTATGCTGAGCTCAGTTTCTCCTTAGATCACTGGCTACAAAGCTTAGACAGAAACTATGGCTTGAGAGCTAAAGGATTTTCCAATTTATTAGTACAGGTAGTAGTTATAAGAAATAGCATAGGCCATAGTACAGTTAATCTATTGTCTAATAAGATAGATGTTAGCAACTTACTATCTACTAGACCAAATTGCGTAACATGTGACAATGTGCTAGATTGCTTGTCTAACGGGGTAAAGCCGTTTGATTCGCAGTGTATTCTGCCAAGACAAAGCAATAAAACAACAATACCCCTAAAGGAAATATAGATGTCATATAATCTACCAAAGAGCTTCCTATCAGCTTCACAGATAAACAAGTATCTATCATGCCCTAAGCAGTATGAACTAGAATACGTATTAAATACTAAAACAGAAGTTAAGAGACCATACGCCATGTCGCTAGGCAGCTCTGTTCATAAGTATGTAGAGACTCATATCAAAGAGATGTTAGCTACAGAGCTAAAGCCTCAAAAAGATTCAGACATCATAGTACTAGCAGAACCCGATGTTAATTCTATTTTATCTGATGAGACCATTGAGTACGAAGATAACTTTAACATAGATACCCTAAAGGTATATGCACAAAATTTGTACAAAGTGTGGTATAAGGAACTGTCTCCTATACTCCTGCCTTCAAAGTCAGAGTCAAAGTTTGAATCCTTTGTTGGTGATGTACCTGTAATGGGGTTCATTGACTATGTAGATAGCAGCGCTGGCTACACAGAGATTTGTGACTTAAAAGTGGTAGATAAGTCCAAGTCCGAAGCTGACGCTAGAGACAGCATACAACTTGCCATGTATGCCATTGTTGAGTCTAACCCATATGTTAGGTTTGACAGTGTAGTTAAAAATAAACTACCAAAGTTAAATCAAGTCAGGTATAAATACTCTCCCGGAGAGTTACAGTATTTTACCGACTTAATTGGAGAGGTAGCTACAAACATCTCTCAAGGTAATTTCCCCCGTACTGCACCTAACACCTGGATGTGTACAGCTAAATGGTGCCAGTATTTCTCACAATGTAGAGGTAGATATGATGGAAAAGAATAATTTCCCAGTAGTAGATATTGCAGATGCTAGACGCACTTACAAGCTAGTAGATGTAGATAAGTTAGATTTCAAGGAACCAAACAACTCAGATTACTTACAATCTAGAGAGTTCTATGGCGACCAAGAAACATTAGATAGCTTAAAGTCCTCTATTAAAGAAAGAGGTTTATTAGAATCTCCTATCGTAATGGAACCCGACACAACAGACGGTAAGCTAAGAGTTCTTGAAGGTAATAGACGCTGTTATGCTGTGTCTATGTTATTAAAAGAAGGAGTTACTTCAACTAATAATGGTAAGGCTCTTACTAAAATTAGATGCGAAGTTAGGCCCTCAAAGCTAACACTAATTGAAGAATGCTTTGAAGAATGGGTAGCATTGAATGACAACGCTGACGATGCAGAAAAAGAAGAAGTTAGAAGTTACATCACAAAAGAAGTACTTAGTCAGTTAGGCTCTGATGCTTTGGTTAGAAATACACAAAGACTAAACTGGAATGCAATGGAGCAAGCCAGAGCCATTAAGCAACTGCTCGATGCTGGTTTGGGCATGGAACAGGTGTGTAAGAACTGTGCCTTAGCTGAGAATACAATCAAAGCAAGACTTTCTCTCTTATCTAGAGAAGAAGAAATGCCCGAGGTAATCGAAGCTATTGATAAAGGCGAAATTACTTTCCATGTTGGTAAGATCATTGCAAATGTTTCCGACGAAGAAACACGCAAAGAGATTTTACAAGAAGCTAAGGCTGGTGCATCAGGCTCTGAAATCAAAGAAAAGATTAACAAGAAGCAAGAAGAAGCTGAGAAGGAAGGCAAGTCAGTAAAGGCTCAGCACAGAAAGAAAGATGCAAAACCTGCCAACAAGTTAGCTAACGCGCTAGGAATTAGAAAAGACAGTGATATCCTAGAAGCTGTAGCTAAGCTCTCAGCAGAGAGAAGTACATTGCAAGAATTTGATGATGAAGTATCAGCTAACTCGGTTCTTGATATTGAGATTGCTCTAAAGACTCTTCAATGGATACTTAACCCTGCAGATGGAACTAGCATAGTTACCCTTATTCTAGGACTTAATGAAGACAAGAGTTAAAAAGTACACCAGCGGTGTAGCTTCTTAACTGCTTCAGTTTTTAATTGCCTTACTCTCTCTGAAGATAATTTCAATTTTTTTCCTATTTCCCTAAGAGACTTAATTTGTCCAGATTCAGATAAACCATGAGAGTATTCTACTATGTATCTTTCTCTCTCAGTTAGAAATCGCATCCAGGTTCTTAAAGAATCTAGATCGTGAGATTGTTCCAAAACCTCATAGAGATTTACCTCGTAAATTTCTCCAGGTACAGCTTCCTCTGGAAGTATCTTTGGGACAGCTTTGTCGGCAGGTAATCTAAGAGGACCTTTCTGTACTTTACGCATGCACATTAGTATCCAATGTCCGGCATAAGTACAGAACCTAACTTTATACTTAGGATCGTATCTATCCATTGCTATAAGAAGTCCTTCATTACCTGCAGCAATCAGCTCTTGCAATGTTTCTTTATCTTTATCTTTCCATAGATACTTGGCTAATGAAAACACTAGCTTTAAGTTGCTTTCTGCAACTTTTTGTCGTATAGTTATCTTCCTTGAGTCAGAGGTTGTACTTCTACAGTACTCTTCCATGTACTTAAATTCTAGTTCTTTATCTAGAATAGTTACCTCTGCCAATTGGTTATAGTAAGAGTCCAAGCCATCTTCTGGCTGCTCTGACAAGTTATTCCCCTTACCATTTTTTGGAGTATTAGACATATGGATATCAGTTCCGAATTGTTAGCTAAGTTAAGTAGTGATGATCAAGCCAAGTTACTTGAATTGATCGAGTTAGTCAAGCCTGGTACAGAAGGCTTAGTTGGTATGGAAAGCAATAGACTTCGTATCCCAACAGTTAAGATCGTACAACCAACAAGCTTATCCAAGTCAGATTGCCCTGAAGGTAGCAGAATTGGTCAGTTATATATTCCAGGTGTTAATCTAGGTACATCCATCGATATTATCCCAGTATTCGCATACAACTCACGCACTATGTTTGTAGTAGGCGAACAATCAGGTATGATCGAATGTAGCTCATTGGATGGCGTTACAGGTAGTAAATATGGCAAATGTTCTGATTGCCCAAATCTCCCTTGGAGAAATGACCAAAGAACCGCTTGTATGGATAACATTAATGTGTTTGCCCTTACTGCAGATATGTCCAGATTTGTAAAAGTAATCTTCGCTAAGACATCAGAGAGTTCAGGCAAATTCCTTGTTAGACAAGCAGCTAGAACTAGAAAGATCTGGAATACACAGTTTACTCTAGCTACAGAAGCTAAGAGCAAAGCTGGTAAGAATTGGCATCAATTCAAGGTATCTGTTGCTGCAAGTATGCCTTCCGCTCCTACAGCTGTCGCCGCAGAAGCGTTTAACCAACTAGTTAGAGAAGACTTTAACTCCTTAAAGAGTTTGGCTTCACAAGATAAGTTATTGCAAGTAGAAGAGAGATCCTCTAAGGCCTTACCATTCGATTCCGATGATGATGGTAGTGCCCCTGATTTTAATATGTAATCATTATTCTATTGACATTTAATGTAATTTATTGTAATATGTAAAGCCGCCAAATTTAAAGGCGGAGTATAAACTAGGAGAATCTACATGCCTTTTTTTAGCCCTGCAGCATTAAAGCTAGGAGCTTGGAGCCCGAGTAAAGCATCTATGCTTGATGAATGTGCTTTAAAATTCCATAGACAATATGTTGATAAGTTAAAGTTATCAGAAGAAGAACTTCATAAGACAGATGACACTGCCTTAACACTTGGTTCTTCTGCACACAAGTATGCGGAGTTACTAAACTCTGGTATGCCTAAACAGGAAGCTGCAAAGGCTTCTGAAGAAGGCATTATACTAACTACAGCTAACAAGTCTAGATTAGATAGCATGCGTAAAGGTGTAGATAACTTGCACGATAGAATTGAGAAACTAAAGTCTCAAGGCCATGAATGGGACTTAAGCGAGATAAGATTATCAGTAGATAAAGATCTATCCCCTGTGGATTTCTTTAACTACAAATCAGCTCTTAGAGGAGTTGTAGATAGAGCTATTATGATGTCTAAAGACGGAAAGAAGCATATCATAGCTGTAGATATAAAAACAGGTAGACCAGGTGACCTTAAATCATATGCTTTACAACTTGAAAGTTATGGAGTACTGTTACACTCCACATACCCAGAGATATCTAGCGTACAGCCCTGTTTATTCTTTACTGATGATAACAGCTTGCTTTGGCACTCTAGGAAAATTTTCAAGAAAGATATAACACAAGATAATCCAGTGTTTACTGAGATAAATAAACTAGCAGATCTATATACTCCAACTCCAGAACCAACGAAAGGGTCTCACTGCAATTGGTGCCAATATAAGAAGCTCTGCAGCAAAGGATAGGCTTACAAATGGACAAGATCTCCCAGGTAAGGAAAATATGGGATGAGATACACCTAAGTGCTTGGAAGGACATACTAACAGAGTCTGGATCTTCAAAGTGGGAAATAAGAGGTACCTCTTTGAAAGGATGTTGTCCATTCCCGGGACATACAGATAGTAATCCTTCTTGTTATATAGTTACTAGTAAAAAATTCGTTAAGTGCTTTGGTTGCGGTTCGTACGAGACTAATCCAATTAAGTTTGTGGCTATGGTCACTGGCTCTAGCTGGGCTAATGCAGTTAAGATGCTGCGAGACAAAGGAGTTAAGTCCTTACCAGCTAAGGCAGTTCAAGAAGTACAAGAAGCAGAGATTAGGGACGAAGTAAAATCTATGCTAGCTCTAGCATTTAATACAGTGCTAGTAGAGGCTATAGATAAAAAGAATGACCCTGAGTATGCTTTCGCTAAAGAGTGCGTTGAGTACATAGAATCTCGTGGTATAAAGTTAGATAAGGACTTAATAAAGTGGTTACCTATAGGTATTTTACCTCCATGGGTTGTACTTAGAAAACACATTAGTTCTAATACTGAAAGGTGCTACGACTACATCAAAGACTGGATTACGGCAGACTATGTAGGGTCTTTAGTATTTTTCTATCATAAAACCCCTACGGAGATAAGCAGATTTAAGTTAAGGGCAGACCATTTAAGAAAAGATAAAACTAGCAAAGACATAGTGTATGTGAAAGATTAGAATGAAGAAGGCCTAGGCTTTTTCGGACTATCTAATTACAGATCTAAGTACAGCAAATTTGATAGCATAACAGAAGCTATACTAGTAGAGGGTGAGTTTGACTGCCTTCAGCATTTAGTTAACTTCTACTCTGATGGTGTAACTTGGGACATAGTACTTGGCATAGGAGGTGCCGCTTCATCTTCTCCTGATTTACTAAGTGAAGTTTGTGGAGTTGAGAGGGTACTCTTTGTTATGGATCATCCAGAGCATAGAGGGGATGAGATAGCTAAGACTGTATTAAAGCAGACAAAGATACCAGTTAGGATATTTAGCTGGCCTGATTCAATAAAAGAAAAAGACCCAGATGAAGCTATTAAAACATACGGATGGAAGACCTGGTTAAAGGCTATAACAGAGCTTGATACTTCAGATATAAGAAGTACGTCCAGACTGCACTTTGAGGTGGCCCATAAATGGCTAGTAAGGCAAACAGTAGCTGAACTAAATGCTGCTGACCCTGAGGACTTGGCTAGATTTAGGCAGATAATTTCTGAAGATGGTGGATGTCTTAGAGATCCAGATTCCCAAAGATTATACGCTACCGAGGTAGCTAAGAAGTGTACTAGCCTTACGCTATCTACGATACTTGAGCTTATACTCGGTAACGATACAAGCGAGGAAGGTTTGGTAGCTAGAATACTACAAGCTCTAAGACAGGAGTTCTTCTTTATAGGCATGGATGGTAGAGCTACAGAAGCTGTTATTAAGGCTTGGAATCGTAAGAAGAGAGAACCTAGAGAGTGGCGTATATCAAAGTCAAGTGAGATGTTTGGCTTATTAGCTATTGACTTAGGCCCAGCGGTTAATTGGGTAAGAGATAATGTAGGTGTTCCTAGCTTCATAACTAGAAAGCCAAAAGCTAATAATCAATTTATGGATGTTCCTCTTATAGACCAGAATGCCAGCCTTAAGAAATACATGGAGTTTGCTATTGATTCTCTAGCTAGTGAATTACCAACAGTTGACTCACTGCAAGAAGCTAAGGCAGGGTCTCACTTCTTGAAAGCTACTTTTGGTGATACAGAAGAAGATGTTTGGGCAGTGGTTAATGGCCATGACGTTTACTTGGGTAGGTTTACTAATCAA
>SXGQ01411161.1_pt1 | contig 15075 bp, 13 predicted proteins | sample 3178371 | NCBI WGS metagenome assembly SXGQ01 (sample SAMN11356859, study PRJNA531348) | freshwater metagenome | isolation source: freshwater sample F1-20 | place: China: Fuxian Lake, Yuxi | collected 2017-12-25
CGGCGACGTGGTGGAGTTCCGCTTCAACGTCTGACGGTTAGACGTTTCCGCAGGTCAGGGCGCAATTCAGTCGTCCTCAGGCCCGTTCTGCCCTCACTGTGCCCTCACCAGAGCGAGCGACTTCGTCGAACAGCAGCGCTGCGGCGTCCCTGACGCGGTCCTCAGCGGTCGGCCAGAGGTGGGCGTACGTGGTCAGCGTCGTGGTCGACTTCGCGTGCCCCAGCGCACGCTGGACGGCCACCACGTCGCAGCCGGAGGCGATCAGCCCGGAGGCGTAGAAGTGCCGCAGGTCATGGAGGCGAACCCCGTCGACGCCCGCTCGAAGGAGAGTCGTGCGCCAGCGGTAGCCGATGGTGTTCTGGTGCGGGGGAACGTCCTCGACCTCGGCGAAGAGCCAGTCATACGGCAGGCCCATCGCGACGTGCTCGGACAGCATCTGCAGGAGCGCGTCAGGGACGTGGACGGTGCGCTCGGAGTTGTACTTCGGCAGCCGGATCTCGTAGCCCCCGTCGAGGCGCTGGACCTGCCGGCGCACGTGCACCTGGCGGCGTAGGAAGTCGACGTCGCCGATCTGCAGCGCGGCGGTCTCCCCGAGCCGGAGGCCGGCGAAGGCGCAGAGCCCCACGAAGGCGCGGAATCGCGGCTCGGCAGCCTCGAGGATGCTGCGGACGACCTCGGGGGTGGGGATCTCCATGGCTGCTTCGCGCCGACGTAGTCGCGGGAGCCGGACCTGGACGGTCGGGTCGACGGCGATCATGCCGTCGCGGACGGCTGCCTTGAACACGGTGCGCACGTTGACGAAGCGGGTCTTGATGGTGCCCGGCGCGAGCGGTCGCGCCCGCTTGGCCGTGGCAACGGTCATCGACTTCACCCACGCCTCGATGTGACTGGGACGGATCAGCCGCAGGTCGACCTCGGCGAAGCTGGTCGACTTCGCGGCGAGTGACATCGCCTGGCGAGTGTTGTCGGTCCACAGCTGGTCGGCGGACCACGCCTCGAAGTAGGCCAGGAACGAAACCTTGCCGGCCTCGGGGTCGACCCAGCGGCCGCGGTCGAGGGCGTCGAGCTGCTGGCGGCGCCACCGCACCGCATCGACCTGCCGCTCGAAGGACCGTTCGTGCTGCCGGCCCGTCTCGGGGTTGCGGTAGCGAGCCCGCCACGCGTCGCCGCGTCGGCTTATGCCCTCAGCCATCGCTCGTCCCAGAGGGCAGTGCAGTGGAAGCCATGTCATTCCTCTCCGAAGCCTTCCACGGTAACCGCGCCCGGTGGGTCGGTCGAGATTCATCCCCAGTTGCTGCTCGTCGTCGTCGGTAGCTCGTCGTTGTTGACGCGGCTCGCCGTTCGCGCCCCGTGATGAGCGCTCGACCTCGCGCCGCGGACGTAGGTGACTGAGACCGCAGCCACCGCAGTTCACGAGAGGCGACGCCATGAGAGAGAACCCGAGGAGTCAAGACCACCCCACGCTCTGGGACCAGGCAGACGAGCGCGGACCGAGTCCGAGACGTCCCGGTCGCCCACCGGCTCTGCCGGCCCACCGTCCGGTCAACCCGATGGATCACCAAGAGCTGTGGACCATCGACGACGTCGCGAACTACCTCGGCGTGCCGAAGCAGACCATCTACGCGTGGCGTACGTCGGGCTACGGGCCGCAAGGCTTCCGAGTCGGCAAGCACGTGCGCTGGCGGTCCTCGACCGTCATCACCTGGACCCTCGGCCTGGAGCAGGATCGCTGAACTGCCGCACCAGAACGTAGGGCCTTGCGTCCGATATGACGTGCGCACGTCCGAGGCTCCCGGTGTCGGGAGTCTCTGGTCTGATTGCCTCCGGCACGCAGAGACGGAGGAGCAGGTTGGCAGGGCGCGACTTCTACGGGACCCCGGATGGAGCTCGACGACTTCTTCGCGCGACAGGCGCTGAACGCGACGCGTTGATGAGCGAGCTGTTCGGCGAGCTCCCAGCTGGCGACCAGGCCGACCAGGCCGACCAGACCATGTACGAGACGTCTAGTGGACTCATGGTCCCCAAGAGCGTGACGATGCCCCCGGACCCCACTGAAAACTGGTTCGTCTACTTGACGACGGAGGAGATCTTCGGACCCGGTCAGACCATGTCGATGCCCTCGATCATCGCCAACGTCAAGAAGGTGTCGCTGGAGGCGACGTTGGCGTGGTGTGCGGTGTGGGTCGCGAAGCTCCACCATCCCGGGAGCATCAAGCGCGATGTGGACTCCGAGTTCATCGCTACGCACTTGAACGGGTCGCATCGGGTGAAGATCGAGAACCTGCTCCGCAACCCTCGCGCGGTGTTGCTCGCGCCCCAGACGTTTGTTGTCATCGCGAAGATCGCGTTAGAGCACTGCGAACGGCGGGGCGCACCTCCACAGGACGGCGAGGACGTCCGGCCCCTGGTATCGGCTGTGTTGGCGTTGCCGACGCATCTCACCGAGGGCGTCGAAGAGGTCGGCGAGGAGGACCTCGTCATCCACATCGACGCGGGGCCGATGGGGCCGTACCTAGTCGCAAATCAGCTGTTCAACAACGCGCCGGAGTGGCGGACGGCCTGGGCCGTGTACCAGCGGTGCTTGCGCGAGTTTCCGCGCGAGCTGGTGAACCATCCGCGAATTGTGAACTTCGAAGCTGCGTACCTCGACGCGACCGGGGTCCCGCTCGACGACCTAGTGACCGTCTGCGCGGTCGTATGGTCGCGGACCATCTCGGGGCAGCCGTCGTTCGAGTTGAGTTACTTCGATGCTTTGAAGTGGGACCGTGTCCGCCTCGACGCCGTCCTCAATCTGGTCACAGCGACGCCAGAGACACTCCGGGATCTCCTTCGGCAGGAGGCGAACTCCTTCGGCGTGCTGTGGTCGACCAAGACGTTTGACCAGTTCCCCATCGTTCGCTGGGAGGAGGGGTACCTCACCGTGCTGCACCCTGCGTGGGTGGTCAACCGCTCAACCGGGCTCTGGCCGCTGATGGACGTGCGTCGCGAGCTCGAGCAACGCGGTGAAGGCAGCAAGGCGAGCAAGGTAGCTGGATCGGTCGAGCACACGCATGAGCACTTCGCGCTCGAAACCATCGAGGAGCTCGTGGGAACGCAGCGGATGTACCGCGATGACGCCCTGCGTCGAGCGTACGGCAAGAAAGGGAAGGTCGCTGACGCTGCTGTCGACTACGGCACATCGTGGGTCGTCGTCGAGGTGACGACGCGCGGGTTCCGGCTCGAGACGCTGGCTGGTGTCTCGGAAGACTCGCTCGCGCAGGACATAGACGACATCGTCGGCAAGGCGCGGCAAGCTGAGGCGACCATCGACAATCTGCGTCGTGACGAGGCTGCGCTCACAGGTCACTCAGCCGTACCGGGACGACGACGATTCCACCCGGTGGTCGTGGTCGCATCCCGGTTCGCCGGCAACCCCATCACGTTCACGATGCTGCGTGAACGGCTCAAGCGGGACGGCGTGCTGCAGGCCGACGACTGCGCACCGCTGGAGGTACTTCAGTTCGAGGACCTGCTTGCGATGGAGGGGGCGAGCGAAAAGCACGGGTACGCGTTCCTCGACATGCTCGCCGAGAAGGCGACCATCGAGCGGCCGCTGGTGCCAATGCTCGAATTCCTCTCCCACAAGCTCGGCCGCAGCGTCCCGTTGCCGGACCGCATTCACCGATCGTGGAAAGCGTGGATGGACACGGCTATCGACCGCCTCCGCGACGCCGGCAGCGGAACCGAGGAAGGCCTAAGAGCAGACGATCGCAACGAGTAGGCGCGGCTTGCCATGGCCGAGTTCTCTGCGGTGAGAGGTTCCCAATACCGTCGCGAGCGACTCGCGACGAACCGACAGTTGCACTTCGACTGAGGAGATCTGAATCGCCCGGCATGAGGCAGCGTCGCTTGCAAGACTAAGGCCATGACAATCGACGAGTCGGAGGCCGAGAGGCGGATCCGCGAGACGTTTGACCAGGTTCAGCTTTGGCATCGCGCTCCCCTTTTCACGCCTTTGGTGGGGGCCCAACTTCGGGCCGACGACGACGAGTGGCCACACCTGGCACTTTCGCAGCTCGCCAAGGCTGGCCTTGATGTCGCAGCCGAGCATCTATTCACAATTCGTACTCTCGTCGATGCTGGCCAGGTGCTGCCCATCGCGTTCCGCTCCGTCCTTCGCACTGCACTGGTGGGCTCGACGCAGGCCGTTTGGCTTCTCCAGTCTGACGACCTCGACGAGCGCGTCCGACGTCACCGCGTCCTCGTCAACGAGATGTATCGCCGACACGGCGGGTATCTCAAAACGCTACTTATGAGCGACGACCACAGCGATGCTGAGGCGCACCAAAACACCAGGGATCTTTACGAGCACATCACTAAGCGGCACAACCAGATCGGTACCCTCCGTACGTTCGCGGAGGAGACCGAGACGTGGGAGGACACGCGGGCGATCGAACAGGCGGCTCGGGCGGCCTTCATCAAGGAACCAAACGTAGACCAACTGGTCCTAGAGGCGCGGTTGGAGTGGATGGCTGGATCTGGCGCCGCTCACGGACTGGTCTGGCCGTTGTTCGGCACCGCCGGCACACGTGTTCTTGGTCCCGCGGACAAACAAGGTCGAGCCGTCATAGAGGCAGGCGGTTCTTACGCTCGCGTACTCAACGCTTACTTGCTGGCCTACTGGATGACCGCGGCTGGATGGAAACTGCTGCGCCGTCGAGGTCTTTAGCCGTTATTTCCCCAGAGGCTGCTTTCACTGCATGTCCGGAACTGTCGACCCGCGCGTGGGCCATGTGCGTCTTACCGCCGCCTTTGCCGCAAGGCCCTTCATGGTCCGTTTGCACGCGGGACCCCTCGCGCGGATCAAGGGTCTAGGTGGGGCGCTCGATTCCGGGAGGTAGCTCGCCGGCGATGAGTCGTATGGCGTTGCGGACGGGTAGCCACTCACGAGCCGCGAGCGTGCCGTCGAGGCGTCTGCGCTCAAGGTGCGAGAGCAGACTTCCGACAGCGTCGGGGTCGTTCCTGACGACCCGCAGCGCCTGCTCGAGCGACGGCGTGGGCGCTCTCGCGTCGAGGCCCCGGCGCCCGCCTGATCGCTGCTCGTCCCTTGTGGCGCGCTCCCCGGCGGCGTTGCGTCTGTCGTTCGGTTGTAGGCGGAAGACTTCGACGACCCGGACCTCGACGGCTGCGCGGCGTGCTCCCAAACGCTTCAGGGATGCGTCGTTGCGGCACCGCGCCGAGCACCAGATGGGTCGCCGTCCGACTCCGCGGTAGACGACGGGGGAGGCGCAGTTCGGGCATGAACCGATGTCCTCAGGTGTCTGTTTGCGCACGGTCACATGGACCTACGTCGTGGGGGACGCCCGCAGCGACCAGGCTGCGTTTCGCGCAATCGGATCGGCGAACGCACCGACAATGCAAGAGGTGTGTGTGACTTGAAAGGTGGTGGACTTCTAAGGGGGACGCTGGCGTCGTTCGAGCGACGGCACGTAACTCGGCGGCCTGAGTGGAAGTCATGACCGCCTGGAGTAGGCGAACTGCCTCGGGTGCTTGTTCGAGTCATGTGAATCTGAGTGAGAGGTCGGCAGGATGAGTCAGCAACAATCGGCCATCAGCCGCGGCGTACGTTGCGCGAGGTGACCGACAAGGCGTCAGCGTGAATGGATGGACCGGGAAGCGCACGAGCGCGCTGGCCGCACAGGTGATGGTCGCCATTGTTGAACGGGACGCGGCAGTGACCGTGTCCGGGAACTACGGCATCCGGTCGTGGCCGGGCTCGCCCCCGATGACCGCGGCGAGCGATTCTGGACCGTCCGCCGGCAACAAAAGTGCGGCATGGTCAACGACGAGTAGACGGGCGTTCGGAAAGGCTTGTGGCCAGCCTTGCGCCGAAGGTCACGTCCTGGAAGACATTGGCTGCTCCCCACATCACCACCACCGTCTCGATGGCAATGGCTTCGATCGCCTGGGTCGCCCGGATGGGCAAACGCTCACTCCCCTTGGTCCATTGGACGGGCGCGGCTGTGGGTGCCTGAAAGACGCTGGTCGGCGACCGACCGGGGCAATGGTCGCCGCGCCACTTTCGAGCCGGCAGCGCCCACGCGGCCCACGAGCCGACTATGTCGTGCCAGTTGATGGTGTGGACGAACTTCCTGCTGCGGAACTGGGATCCGCGGTCGGTTGTGCCGCCGCTGGGCACCGCTGTCAGGGGCTGACACGGCTCTTCTCTCGAGAAGCCTTCGGTTCGACTTGCAGGAAGCACGCCGTCAGAGGCAGCGAAGGCATGTCCCGACCCGGGCCCGGAGAGCCGTGGAGCCCACCGCGCAAGACCTCGGCAACTCCGACGATGCAGGCGTTATCAGTCTGTCGACTAAGCGTTGATCGCAGTCGGGTCGAATTAGAACGTCCCACCACGGGCAGGCGAACCAGATCTCCATCCCGGAGCCGTCGCCCAACAACGCTGTCAAGTTCGAGGAGGCCATCCATGGCCCGCGCATCGCAGACTGAGGCCCGTCCAGCGGACACCGCCATGATGGGAGTGGTGCATTCGGCGCTTCGGCGCGATCTGGTCCGAGCGCGCATCGTAGCGACAAGCAAGCAGGTCGCTCTCCCGCGTCGCATCGCGCTTGGGAAGCATCTCTTGTGGATGATGGACGTGCTGCACCATCACCACGAGTCCGAGGACGACGGCCTCTATCCCTTGGTCGTGCGAAACAACCCCGAAGCTGCGACGCTTGTGGCGATTATGGACGCCGAACACGGCGCGGTAGGCACTGTCATCGCTGCTGTCCAGGCGGCCGCTGTTGACTATCGCGATCAGACGACCGGCTCGCGCGAGCGGCTACTTAGTGCCCTCAAGACCATGGACGAGGTGCTTGTGCCCCACCTCGCTCGCGAGGAGACGGAAATGATGCCCTTGGTTTCCTCGAGTATCTCTGACGAGGAGTGGATGTCTTGGGACATCTCGACCAACGTCAAGTCCAAGAGCCCGATCCAACTGGGCATGGAGGGCCATTGGCTGCTGGATGGCGCTGACGAGAAGGCTCGAACCAAACTCCTCGGACAGGTCCCGGCGGTCCCCCGATTCGTCGTGCTCCATGGATTTCGTCCGGCCTACGCCCGAAAGACCCGCGCCCTATGGGCGGGGACGGTTGCGGCGGATGTACCGGCCCTCACGCTCGACAACTACGACACCTGGGCGAGATCCAACTTCTTGGATTAGCGGTTGGGCCAGTCGGCGGCTTGTGGCGTTCACCTCGCCCCAAACGCTTGACCTCTCTGACCGCCGCCGGTCCGTGTGGCCCCCTACCGCGGGCCGGTGGCTTTCCACACGCGTTGGCCAGCTCAATATGACACATCGAAGTGCGTCCGCGACCCGACATCGGCAGGTCACGGCACTGGCCTGACGTGGCACACACTGCTGAGCCCCGCCTAGCAGATGTGATCGCGTCGAGGTCGTAGCACGGTCCTGCTGAAACCGCTTGGGTACAACGGGTGGTGACCACGGACCGTTGCGCGCGTCTTCTCACGGGCATCGAGGACGCCCCATCAGCTTCAACTTTTTCTCGTTCAACCGAACGTCCTGAGGCGTGCTGGGTCCTCGGCGACTTCGGATCCCCGTTCGCCAGCCGATCCCCAGCATCCCCCGGTAGCCACGACGCATCCAAGGAGCTCACCATCCGAAACCACTTCCCATCAGGGACCCGACCACGCGCTGGCGCTTCAAGAAGGCGTACCCAGATGAGCGTGACGCTTCTCGCCGAGGGCGTTCGCTTCGTCGAAGGCCCCGAGTCGAACTGGACTATCCTGACTGGTGACGGAACGACCACACTCATCGACTGCGGATATCCCGCGGACTACGACCTGGTCCTGCAGTCGATTAGGGACGCGGGAGGCCAGCCCGACGACGTCACCATTCTGGTTACCCACGGCCATGCTGATCACATCGGCACCGCCGCCCGGCTCGTGCGGGAACACGGGGCACGCGTTCTGGTTCACCCTGACGAACTAAAGAATGTAACGCGCGAAGAGTTGCACCAGGTCGGAGTTCCTGAAGTCCTCCGACGCCTACATCGACCCCGAGTCGTGCGATGGGCTCTGCGAGCCATCGCCGCAGGGGGACTGAGCCCCGTAGCAGTCAGTGCCGCTGCGACTTACGACCCAGCCTTGACACTCGTAGCGAGCGGTCACTCAATCCAAGTGGTGGGGACGGCTGGGCATACGCCCGGACATGCCGCGTACTGGCTTCACGAGTCACGCGTGCTGGTGGTGGGGGATGCTCTTGTGAGTGCTCACCCGACTTCTCGCCTCGCGGGTGTGCAGCTGCTCGACCGAATGTTCCATGCAGATCTGGAGGCCGCCATAGGAGCCTTGGATGAGCTCCTCGCATTCGACCCTCTCCATATTCTCCCCGGGCACGGGCCGGCCGTAGCTGGGTTCCTGTGGCCAGAGTCTGTGGCTTTCGCGAAGGGCCACGCACACGACGTCCCGGACACCAGGACATGGCGTACGCAGTTCTAGCAATCGGTGGTGGCGTACCTCAACGTCTTCCTCGTAGTGCGCCCAAGAATGACCGGCGATCATGGCCTACGCCCCAACGCCCAGCCTGTCGCGCCCGAACACTCCTCGGGGTTAACTTGAACGGCCCGCCGACGGCAGGTGCGCCTGGCGGAGGTGATGGGCTCCAGCCTCAGGGTTGTTGATTCCCGCACAACACCGCAGGCTGGCAGGGCGGCCGCCGCCATGCAGGTGCGACCCGACTGGTCGTGCATGTGCCGCTGACGCGGCGGCCTCGCCTGGCAAGTTGCTGGGCCGTGACGGGGTCGACGTCCATCGAGTGGGCGACCCTGGTCGGCGAGGAGCGTTGAGCGTGCCTTGGTGTTCGCGGCCACTCCACAGCTTGTAGCTGTTCACGGTGGCTAGGACGACGTTCAGTGCGATCATGGAGGGAATCTCCATCGCAACGTTGAACACCATGAGCAGCAGTGCTGCTATCAGGTTGATCCGATGCAGCTGGCGAAGGTCGCTTCGAGTCAGAGCCAGAACGATGAGCGCGGAGCCGATCCAGCCCAGTGCCGCGATCACTGCGGCTCTCCGGGCGCCAGCGGCACACGGGTGTCCACCTTGCTGTCGCGGGTCACGATGCTGGGCACAGAACTTCACTACCTTCTTTGCGATGGCGGAAGCGGGAGCGCTTCCGGGATCGCGCCGGGCACGATCCGGTACAACACGTAATGCGGCATGGGACGGTTCAACGCAGGTCCACCGTTGTCTGCCCTGAAGCGCGATGCTTGCGGCGGCGCAGGGCCCATTCGACTGTCGGGCCAGACGATGGCGTAGCCGCACTCATCGACACGTCCCTGCGACGGTTTCGGACCTCTCGCCGGGCGCCAGCGCAATCCACCGGCGCGCCGTCTCGACGAGACACTGCTGGCCCCCGCCGCCAACGCGGAGGCGATGTGACGATCACGGACGGACAGGGCGCTTGGGTATCAGCACTCTGAGGCTGGGTGATCGTTGCGAAGTCCTCCACAGCCGCACGGCTGGAGCCGATGCGCAGAACTTGAACTTGGGCACTGCGTCAGCGTGGGCCGTGTGCCTGTGGCAGCGAGCCGGCGGCGGGACGTCGCGCACTGCCGTCCGATGAATAGGGCGCGGTAGCTGGGGCTCTCGCGTTTCTCCGGCACGCCGTTAGCAACCCCAGATGGCCCCAATCGGGCCGCCGCCTCGCGTACCGGGAGCGACGTGTTGAGGAGGTTTCGCGGCCGGCCGGCGCACGCGCAAGCTCGGTCGGAGTTGGGGTCTGGGCGCCGAACAGCCGCTCTGCCGAACGCAGCCGTCTAGCTACGGATCTTTTTCACACCGCCGTCGTCTCGGCACCGCGACAAAAATGGATGGAGCTGAGTTGAACCGGACCCATGCACCACTTCGTGTAACACCTGGATCGACGCTCTGTGCGATCTCGGAAGCACTGTCAACTTCCGTCATCTTCATGGAAAGTAGTGGATTAACGTGTTCAGCCTTGATGCCCGCAACGCAAAGGTCGACGCCTTCGAGCGGGTCTACGGCGGTCGAGTCGTCTCGCCGTCAGACCGCGATTACTTGAACGAGCGCACGGGATGGAACCTCGCCGCCAACCAGCGGCCAGAAGCTGTGGTGACCCCTGAGGACACCGCGCAGGTCCGCGCGGCCATCGATGCTGCCCGCCAGTCCGGGCTCCGAATCGCGGCGCAGGGAACTGGCCACAACGCAGGTGCACTCGAGCCTCTCGTCGATACCGTCCTGCTCAAGACGAGTGCACTGACCGACATCTCAATCGACCCGGTCTCCAAGACCGCGCGAGTGGGCGCCGGGGTCGTTTGGGAGGACGTCGTCGAGCAGGCTGCCGCACACGGCTTGACGGCCCTTCACGGGTCTTCCCCCAACGTCGGTGTCGTCGGCTACCTGCTCGGGGGCGGCGTCTCCTGGTACTCGCGCACGTACGGTCTTGCCACCAATCACGTGCGGAGCTTCGAGGTGGTCCTTGCCGACGGCTCGCTGGTGAAGGCGGATCGTCACCAGCACCGAGAGCTCTTCTGGGCGCTACGGGGCGGTGGTGGCAGCTTCGGTGTCGTGACTGCCGTGGAGGTTGAGTTGTTTCCGATCACGACGGTGTACGCCGGCATGATGATCTGGTCGCAGGAGCACGCCCCGCAGGTACTCCGCGCCTGGCGCGACCTCACCGCCACGCTTCCGGATGCGATCTCCTCGACGGTCCGGTTGATGAACTTCCCGCCTCTGCCTGAGCTGCCCGAGGTCCTGCGTGGCCGCCGAGTCGTCGTCGTCGACGGTGTGGTGCTTAGCGGCGAGGCAGCAGAATCTGTCGCCACCGACCTGGTCGGCCCGCTGCGAGCGCTGACTCCTGAGGTCGACACCTTCGCGTGCATGCCAGCGACCGATGTTCTGCACGTCCACATGGATCCGGTGGACCCCATTCCGGTTGTGTCGGACTCGACGATCCTCTCAGACCTGCCGGACGCCGCGATCAATGAGCTCCTCGCGGTCGCGGGCCCGGACGCGCCGCCGGCGCTGCTGACTGTAGAGCTGCGTCACCTCGGAGGGGCGATCGCTCGTCGAGACGACGATGGTGGCGTCACCAGTGCACTCGAGGGGAAGTTCTTGGTCTTCGCCGGGACCGTCGCCGCTACGCCCGAACAGGCGGCCGAGGGGACGGAAGCGGCCTGTGTCACCGTGGCGTCGCTGGCCAAGTTCGGTGCGGACCGGCCCTACCTGAATTTCATGGAGCACCCGATGGCGACCCGAACCGCGTTCGCCGAGTCGGCGTGGCGTCAGGTTGTGGGCATCAAGTCCGCGCTCGATCCTGCCGACATGTTTGTGGGGGCCCACGCCATTCCGACCCTCTTCAAGGACGGACGGCCGAGTACGTGAGCTCCAGCTCCTTTGTCCAAGAGCAGGCTGTGCGCGTCATCGCTGAACGGCTTGAGGACGCGAAGCAGCGGAATCTCGTCCGACTGGTGCGCATCGGGCGAGGTTCCGGACGGCGCAGGGAGGCATCGCGGTGACCACCTACGGGCCGTACGCCTTCGCCAACGAAACTGTCTCGCAGCGGATTGCCCGCGCGCTGGCGCCCCATGTCGAGCACGCTTATGGCGTGGTCGGCAATGGCAACGTGCACGTCGTTGACGCGCTAAGCGCCGAGGGCGTGTCGTACACGGCAGTACGGCACGAGTCGTCCTCCGTGTCTGCTGCTGACGCTCATTATCGGGCGTCGAGACGCCTGGCCATCGCAACCACAACGTACGGAGCCGGCTTCACCAATACCTTGACGGCCGTCGCGGAAGCGGTGTGTGCCAGGTCGCCAGTCATCTTGTTGGCTGGCACTGGCCCATCGACCGGCGCCCGTCGGTGGGACGTCGAACAAGAGGCCATCGTCAAGGCTTTGGGGGCCACGACGTTCACGGTTTCAGACATCGGTGTCGCCCGCACCGCCATCGATGCGGTTCGGCATGCCCTCGACCAGCGGTCGGTCGCAGTCATCATGATTCCTTTCGACCTGGTCAAGGAGCTCGCGGCGCCAGAGGCGGCCTGGACTATCGAGGAGAAGCCAGAGACGGCACTGGTGCCCGACCCCGATGCAGTGCGAGACGTTGCGGAGCTTCTGTCTACAGCGCAGAGGCCGCTAGTGCTGGCGGGTCGGGGAGCAGTCGAGGCTGGAGCCGACTCTGCCCTCGCCACGCTGACACGTCGGGTCGGTGCTTCAGGTGCCACCACGGTCCTGGCACGTGGCTTCTTCGATGGTCACATCGACAGCCTGGGTGTTGCCGGCGGGTTCTCCGCGCACCGCGAGTTTGCGGTCATGACCGACGCCGACGTGGTCGTTGCTGTGGGTAGCAGCTTGGACGACTTCACGACTCGTGGCGGACAACTGCTTGACGGTGCCAAACATGTTGTTCAAGTGGATACCAAGCAGCAAGCTACCCACCGCAGCGTTGACACGTTCGTGCGAATGGATGCGAAGGCGTTCGCTGAGGCAGTGACGGCCGCCCTTCCAGGGGAAGACCGTGAAGCTTGGCTCATGGACGTCAGCCCTTCGCCGGCACCGCTGCTTGGGGACGCCTTGGGGGACGACGGGAGGCTGAACCCGCGGGCAGTCACCGCCTGGCTCGACCAAGTGCTCCCTGCAGACAGGCTTGTCGTGCAAGACGGAGGTCACTTCATGCAGTGGCCCGTCTCTCATCTTCGGACATCGCGACCCGAGCATCTCCTCATGATGGGCCTCAACTTCCAGTCCATTGGGCTGGGGCTCGGAGGTGCTGTGGGGGCCGCTACCGCGCGACCAGCAATGACGACTGTCGTCTGCGTTGGTGATGGCGGTGGCCTGATGGGTCTCCCAGACCTCGAGACGCTGATCAGGACCGCAGATCATGCGGTGGTCCTGGTATTCAACGATGCTGCCTACGGTGCCGAGGTGCACCAGTACCGCCAGCAAGGGCTAGACCCCACGCCGATGTTGATCGACGAGATCGACTTCGGTGCAGTTGCCCGGTCGTTGGGTGCGCAGGGTTACACGGTGCGAACGCCCAGTGAGCTATCCGCGCTGGTCGGGGTGCTCCGCGAACGCCCCAACGGTGTCGTCGTCGTCGACCTGCACATTTCACGACAGGTCGTCGCGCCGTTCGTGGGCAGCCTCTCAGGTCATTGAGCCAGAAATGTCCATTAGCTCGGCGAGACCCATCGAGCCGATCTCTTGCATCACCTGCGAAAGGCATCACCGTGCAACGCCGGCTACTTATCAAGGGCGGCCGCGTCATCACCTCGGCAGACTCTGCATCGTGCCCGGCGGTAAATGACGTCCTGGTCGTCGGCAAACACATCTCCCAGATCGCTCCAAGGATCGCGGTGGCGGCCGACGAGGTCATCGATGCGACGGGCCGAGTCGTGATGCCCGGATTGATCGACTCCCATCGGCACGCATGGCACTCCGCTCTAGGCAGCGGGTTTCCCACCGACGGACTCAAGCCGTACCTCGACCAGGCGGCGGGCCACGGCCGCCAGTTCTCCCCTGAGGACGTGTACGTCAGCAACCTCCTGAGCGCCGTCGAGGCTATCGACGCCGGCGTCACCACCATGCTGGACTGGTCAGACGTGTCACGCACGCCCGAACATTCCGACGCAGCGATCGCAGCATTGAGCATGTCGGGAATCCGAGCTGTACATGCTGTCGATATGGGAAGGGCGTCGTTCGAGAGCGATCTGCGAGCGCAGAACCTGCGCCGACTCATAGAACAGCACGGGACCAGAGAGGACAGCCTGCTGACCGTCGCCATGGGGATAGCGGGCCCCGAGTTCGGCGATTACACAACGACGTGGCGCGACCTTCGGACGGCCCGCGACCTCGGCGTGCGCATATCCATGCACGTTGGCTGCTCGAACCTCGGCGCACGCGACGCTGTTGAGCGTATCGACAAGGAAGGCCTCCTCGGACCAGACATCACCTATGTTCACGCAAACTTCTGCAGTGATCGCGCGCTTGACCTCATCCGTCAGTCTGGCGGTTCCATCGTCTCGTCACCGGCAGTTGAGTCGATGGGACGATGTGCGCCTCCCTATCTCCGGTTTGAGGCGTTTGGCCTGACACCGTCTTTGGGTGTCGATTTTGGGGTAGGTGTTGCCGGGAACCTCTTCACGGTGATGCGATCTGCGCTCGCCCAGTCGAGTATGGCGTCCCGCCAACTTCGTCTGAAGGACGTCAAGGCTGTCTTTCACGCTCCTTATGACGTCCTCGGTTGGGGCACCATTGAAGGCGCCCGGACCCTCGGACTGGACGAACACGTTGGGACGCTGGAGGTCGGCAAGCAGGCGGACCTGATCGTCCTTGAGCTCAAGGGGACGCAGCGCGCCTCCTTCGCCGAGACCGCCAGCGCCGTCGTCAACGGCGGCTCGCCTGCGTCAGTGACGGACGTGGTGATCGCTGGGCGGGTCGCGAAACGAGGCGGCCACGTGGTCGGCATCGACGTCGAGAGTCTGCGTATCCAGGCCGCTGGCATTCGCGAACGCGTCATCTCGGGAGCACATGCGCTGCGCTGACTGACGCGGATCGACCCGCCGGGAGGAGGCCTTCGCGTCCGGGACACCACCATCGCCGACAGCCTTGCCCTACCTCGGTAAGGCCGTGGCCGCTGGGTGGCTTGAGCATGAGTTGCCTGTGGGACGCCAGGTCCGAGCGAGTAGGCGGGGACCTTTTTTGATCTGGCCCGGCCGGGCCAGCGCGCGTAGCGTGAGCGGGCAGGATGAAAGAGGTCCTTGCCCCCCGGGAAGTCAGATTTGCAGTGGAGGACTGCTTTGGCGCCCTCATCAGGTAGAGCCGCGCTGGCCTCGACCAGCGTGCGGTGTTTTCGCTGCGTCAGCGTCGCAGTCGTCCGATTCTTGAGGCCGCGCACCGGCAGCTTCTACGAACAGGGATGGCGGGGGAGGACTGAATGATCACGTTCACGGTGCTGGGTACGTTGCGTGGTTGGGATGGTGACACCGAGCTGCGGTTGGGCTCGCCCCAGCAGAAGGCTGTGGTTGCTTCCTTGCTGTTGCATGAGGGCAGCC
>SXGQ01817967.1_pt1 | contig 15075 bp, 19 predicted proteins | sample 3178371 | NCBI WGS metagenome assembly SXGQ01 (sample SAMN11356859, study PRJNA531348) | freshwater metagenome | isolation source: freshwater sample F1-20 | place: China: Fuxian Lake, Yuxi | collected 2017-12-25
CACGAACTTTAAGAAAGTCATCTGGTTCATTCAGAATGACTTCCACCATTTGGTCGGGCGTCCACTTCACTTCAGGTTCTTGAACGACACTCATTTTGTTCCTCCAGTTTCAAATTTCGATTTTATAAAATTAAGTTGTTCTTTAGTAAGAATCCTCAAAGCTTGTTTTGCCTTTTCATTACTATAACCATAGTAACGTTTAACATAATCAAGGTCTTTGATTTTATCTTGTCGGAGCCAGGGAGAAAATCTCTTCTTTTTCCTCAGACTATTTATAAAAAAGTCATATTGCATCTTCTTAGGAAGAAAATGATAGTGGTTCATTTCATTCGCAAACAGAACGCAATCAAGATGACCTGATAGACAACGATTGATAATGTAAGGAGCATATTCCTTCTCAAGTGAGGGGTCTTCGTCAATCAGATGTTGCTTCGTTTGATTGATCGAGTTTAACCAGTCTTTTAATTCCATCACCCAAAAATAGCAGTTACACTAATAACTTTTGCACCTGGATTCCTAGCAAGAGCAACTTGACGTGCATCTTGATAGTCTTTAGCAACCACTTCTTCTTTAAATACGGTCCCAGACTTATACAATGTTACTTGACATTTCATAATTAAAAAGTAGTAGTTCTTTACGTTGTTTTTGCTCTCGCATATATTCACCAACCGAACGCATCGTATAAGTCAAATCAAACTCTGCGGCATTCCAGTTTTTGAACCTATCCTTTACAAGTTGATCAGAATTATAACTTACCAACTGGTCCATATCATTAGAGTCGCAGTCAGAAGCAAACTTATCGTGATCAAATCCTTTGTGCATTGATCCCTTTCTCCCATAGAGATTATCCTTAATGTCATAAGGAGGATCGAGATACATAAAAGCACCTTTATTTCCATCCATCAGATAATCGTAGGAATAATTAGTTATACGCCAATTTTGGATTAATTCAGAATACGCAGGCAGTTTTTGGATCCCTCGCAAACTGAAGTTGGCATTGGAGGCTTGTTCAGAAAATGAGGAGCTCTCTGTGAGACCACTGAAAGAACACTTATTGACAACATAAAAAGCCACAGCACGATCAAAATTTGACACGGTTTTGTCATTGATCCGTTCCTTCGATTGGAGAAAGAGTTCTTTCGCTTTGTCTGGGGTAATGTTTGCCTGCTTTAAATCAACTAGTTCGCTTTTCAAATCATACCCAAACATCTGGAGTTGCTGCCAGAAGTTTACAAGAGGTTCATAAAGATCATTCACCCAAATATCTAGGCTGGGATACTTTTTAGTGATATGAATCGCAACACTTCCACCACCTAAAAATGGTTCGCGGAACTCATCGTAGTTGCGAAGATCTGGAAAATAAGTATCCATCTTGATGCAAGCACGAGACTTGCCACCAGGATAACGTAACGGGGTTTTAAGAGACTTCATTCTGGAATATTCCTAATATAATCAAGATAAAAATCAACTTTTTTATTAAAAAAGTTTTCATTCAAAGAAGGACCACCATCTAAGAAAAAATCTTCTGGTTCTGGATCACAAGAAGCAGTGATAGTAGTTCCTGATATTTTAATATTATACAACATTGATCCAGGGACACAACATGCTTTGAGTTTATCAGGATCAGTAAAAATATAATAATCTGCAGAAGTAAAACGAGAAAGATCTGGGGCACTGCGAGCATTCATCACAATTACCCCACGAACAGCACGTCCATTTTTGTTTTTAAAAGAAATCTTCTTACTTTCGTAAGTTTTACCACTGAGATCAACCAAGTCTTTACCAATTAGATTAACTCTTTTTAATTGCCCATAGCTATATTCTTGATAGGCATACTCAATCACTTTACCCAATTCAAAATATTCAGTTGAATCAGTATTTCCAGAAAGAGTCGAAAGAAAATTAGATAACTTTTTAAGATTTAATGTAGAAAAATCAATCATTGTGCTCATAATCTTTTGGATGATACTTCAAATACTCTCTAAAAGTGAGTTTCATTTCTTTCTGCGTCATACCACAATGCTTTGCAGCAGCAGGTATGGTCATTTTTGCACGGAACAGTGCTTCATTTGCTTCCTTTACATTCTCGGGAGTTGTCTTTACGGGAACTTCGTAAAGAGATGTCTTATCAATTTTCAGCAGACCCATTTACACACCTCACAACGATTTGAGTATCTCGGGTTGCTTCTGCCATCTCACGATAACCAGTTCCAACATAAATCTGTCCACCAACTACGGCAACGGCACAAGCACCCCAGAAAATGTAATACCACTTAGATTTTACTTGATGCTGCTTCTTGAGTTCATCAAGTTCTTCGTGAATATCCTGATGATGAAACCTCAGAGGTTTTTGTATCAATGCTTTAAGTTTTTTGTTTTTCATTTGAACTCACACTCCACCATAATTTCAGTCAGACAAGCAAGCATATTTATTTCTTGATCTGCTACAAACGCACTTTGATACTGATACTTAGCAAGCACAAGCACAGCAGCAGGAATGCTATTGTTTTCAAGGGTGCTATAAAGAGCATCGTAAATACGACGCAACAATAAAGTAGTATCATTGTCCATATTAGCCACCACCCACTTCCGAACTTCAGGGAAGTTCTTTTCTTTAAGGTTTTGAAGGAGATCATTTACAGCAACATCAGAGAAAGTAGCGAGAATTCCAGAATCAATTTGACCACCTACAGCGTATCGTTGGCACTCGTTGAGGACTCGTCGCCAGTCAGGGAAGTGTTTGTTGATGAGTTCTGCAAGGACTTTAGGATCGTATTGTACACGCTCTTCATCCAAGATGTTTTGTAAACGCTTGAAGAAGCATCCTGCCAAAGCGGTTTTTTCTTTCCCTTTGATAGAGAAGTCGATGACTGCACATCGGGAGTGGAGGGGTTCGATGATTTTGTTTTTGTAGTTGCAGGTAAAGATGAATCGGCAGTTACCAGCAAACTCCTCAATAAACGCCCGTAGGAGGAGTTGAACGTCGTTCCCTGTGTTATCTGCCTCATCAATGATGACGACTTTGTGTTTAGCATCTGACGAAAGCGAAACGGTGGAAGCGAAGTTTTTCGCATTGTTTCTGACAGTATCGAGGAATCTACCCTCGTCGGATCCATTGATGACATAAACATCTACCCCAAGTTCATTACAGAGTGCCTTAGCAACTGTAGTCTTCCCAATACCAGGAGGACCAGCAAGAAGCATATTTGGAATCTCACCCTTATTTAGAAACTCCTGAAAAGTTTTCTTTGTGCTTTCAGGAAGAATACAATCTTCAATAGTTTTAGGTCGATACTTTTCAACCCAAATAAAATCACTGTTCATAATCAAATCCAATTAGGTTTACGCTCAGGCATACGAAGGTAGTTGTCCTTCACCCAAGGTTTAGAAGCAATATACCTTTTATAAGCAGTAAAGGTATCAATGCTATCATCAAATTTCCATTCTTCAGGCATTGCCCTAGCAAATGGAGTCACTTCAGTTATCTTTCCTTTGGGGAAAAGATAATAGGCATCTACAAGAGTCTTGTAGCAGGAGTGAGTCTTATTATAGCGTAATTCATATTCATCACACAAGTTCATTCCCCATTTAATCAACCAATAAGCATTGTGAATACTTTCCAGTGCCCATTTGGTGCAGGGATGATTGCGAAACGCACCTTTTTCAGTTCTGTAGGGAGTGCCATCAGTTTTAGGAAGAGTGCCGTAGTTATGACCCCATTTTTCAGATGCCACAATAGAAAGCATTTGACAACATTCCAGAGGCATCTTGACGATGTGCTTATCGGGAAGACAAACAGCACTTTCAGCGGGCCATGGTGAAGTTACAAAGATGTTCATTAGAAGCAATATTTTTTAAGAACATACTTGACTTGATTTGGTTTGTCTTCCATCCAAAATGCTTCTCGATCAATTTCTTTTAAACTTGAATTAAAAGCAACTACCTTTTTTAAATCATTCTCCTTCTGATAATTAAGATACATGCTAGATGGATTAATTCCAAAAGGACTCAAATATTTAAAATTAGTTTTGCAAGATTGTGCAACATGAGCAGACTCATGCATTAAAGTCTCATGAACGTTTTTTTCAAAATTAGAATAAGTTCGAATTTTATTTGTACACATCGTTAACGTTTTTTGTGGTGCATTGTAAAATCCAAAAATATCATATTTTCTACAAATAGGAGTATTTTCAACTACCCGAATTTTTTTGGATATCATATTATAGACATCCATACCTTCGGGAGAAAGATAAAGAAGAAAGTTCATCAATTAAAGGTTGAATCAGGTTCCAAAGCAATATAATACTTCAGGTTATACTTGGTATTCGTGAATTGTGACAGAAGTTTAGAGGACACCACCACATCATAGGCACCAGGAATAATCTTGATGTTCTCTACCTTGAAGTTGAAAGTGAATTCAGCATCGGTCTCACCAACCACGATAGCGTATTCGTTAGAAGTATCGTTCTTCTTATCACGAACCACCAGTTTGATCACACCATTCTCACCAACCGCAGACAGATCAGGCAGTTGATATACTGCTGCTGCTTTGACCAGTTTTTCCAGAGAAGTGCTATCCAGTTGGAAGCACACATCAGTTGAAGGCAGTTGAATTGCCTTATCGGGAGGAGAGATAATCACATTGGGGTCAGCATAGAAATACTTCACCCGACGCTTACCTTCTTTGATGCTGAGATAAGAATCTTCAGTAAAGTCCAAGTCAGGGTCCTGATGAAGTCCAAGACCATTCAAGAACTGGTTCAGGTCGTAGATAGCAAAGTCACGAGGAAACTCTTCAGTGATATCTGCCTCAGCAAGAATGTTCTTTGCCACAGAAATAGTGCGAAGTTGAGTGCCCTGCTTCACAAGAATGGAATTGTTGATGCCAGCGAAGTTCTTCAGCAGAGCAAGGGTATTATCAGAGAGTTTCATAGTTTTGTTTTGGAGTTTCATAATCAACGGAATTCAGTAAGACCATTATCTTTACGGGAATAGTGCCCGTCAAAGTGGAGCAGAAGCATAGCATAGTGAATGACTTTGAGGAGGTCACGCTTATTGCGTCCATCTTTATCACCATAGCGGCTACCATACTTCAGGATGTTTGCCTGACAAAAATGTGCTGCCAGGTCTTTTGCTGCCATCAAGTCAATTGTTTGCGTGTCTTTATAAGTTTGATTATGACCACAATAGTGACTGTTATAGGTTCCAGTCACATAGTCTTGAATATCTTTCAGGATTTTATCTTCATTATACTTCCAGAGGTGATTCATAGGTTCGCTCATAGTAACAGGAGTTTTTTCAAGGTTAAGTTTTTCATAATCATCAAGAGACATATGATACTGGAAAAGATCGTTTATGTCCCCAAAAATGGGTTTTGAATAAGGAGTTTCGTCCATAATAAAAGGGAAGGGTCATAATTTACCTCCCCCAATTATATCAAAATGTGGAGTGAAAGTCAACTTGATGACCACCTTCAACGGTCAGTTGAGGTTCAGTAGGAAGTTGAAAGTCAGCGTCCACCTTATCATACAGTTCCAGGAAGGACTGTTTGGTTTCATCATCAAAGCGGTTCACACACACTTGGATTGCCTTTGCCTTGTCTTGGAAGATACTATAGGCACGGATGATGTGAACCAGACGACGGGTGCTGATGATTTCCTCAATACCACCATCATAGAAGGTCTTGCGGATGATGTCTGCCCAGTCCACCAGACGCTTGCAGAAGTCACAATCTTCCACGCCAAGGTCCAGAGCAATGCCTTCCAGAATCTTCTGCTCAGTGGCAGGTGCGGGATAGGACTGCTCAAAGGTTACAGGGAAACGCTCAAGGAATGCTTCGTTGAGAACGTTGGTGCCGATGAAGCGACCATCATCAGAACCCTTACCCTTGGTGTTGGCGGTAGCGATGACGTTGAAACCAGCGGCAGGTTTCACGAAGCGACCAATCTTCTTCAGGAACACACCCTTACCCTCCAGAATGGACTGAAGGCACAGAATCTTGTTAGAAGCAAGGTCAATCTCATCCAGCAGCAACACAGCACCTCGCTCAAGTGCCTCAACCACAGGACCATTATGCCAGACAGTTTCACCGTTAACAAGACGAAAACCACCAATAAGATCATCTTCATCAGTCTCAATCGTGATGTTCACACGGATGAGTTCACGCTTAAGTTGAGCACACGCTTGTTCCACCGAGAACGTTTTACCATTACCCGAAAGACCCGTGATGAACGCAGGGTAAAAGATACGGGACTGAATAATTTTTTTAATATCGTTAAAATTACCAAACTTGACGAAGGTATCATCTTTATCAGGAATGAGGTTTTGTTCTACAGCAGGCAGAGCAGCAGGTGCTTGGAAAGAACGCTCAATCTCTTCAACACGTTCTTGGGTCACTTCAAGATTCCAACGACCACGATCAGTTTTGAACTGTTCCAGGCGACGAGTCACGGTCTGATAGTTCAAACTGCGAGAAGCACAGAAACCTTTGAGATCACCAGAAGTAATTTCAGAACCATAGAGCTCCTTGATGCTTTCAATAAGTTGCTGATCGTTCACAGAGGACTTGCGAGACATAATGTAATTAGGTGTTTTATTTGAACTCTCATATTATACACACAAAAAAGGGGCAACCAAGTGCCCCATGTGACAGTTTGAAAATTGGTTCAGTCAAATCTAGAACTTTGCATTTCTTGAGACCTTTCAGCAGCAGCACGTCTCATTGCTACTTTTTGAGCAGGAGATCTTGGAGCTCCATACTCACCAGCAGCAGGTGGTTTCTTACCAGGAACTTTTTTCTCACCTCTTGGTTTAACACCCATTCTACCAGTTCCCATAGATTTAGCAACTAATTCAAATGCTGGATTGCGTGGTTTTCTTGGTTCACCTTTTTCTTCACGCCTTCTCTCAGTGAGAATATCGTTAATTTGATCTTGATTCAAATTTGCCATGATAACCAACGCATCTTGATTGGTATCAGCATAACCTTCAGCAACTAAGTATTCAAGAAGGTAATCGAAAAGATCAATTTCTCGATTATTTTCTAAATTATCAGTTTGCAGTTGATCACTATAAACCGCCTCATACATAAGACGAATATCTTGAACCTGTTGGGAATTCATATGGGTTGTTATACTTTTCTAAGATTATTTATTATGCAACCAATTCCACAAACTCTCCAAGAATCTTTTTGTTCATTTTTTTAGATTTCAAACTCTTAACAAAAGCAGATTTGATTTGAGACTTAGTGGCATCTTCTGCAACTTCAAACTCACTGTTCTGAGCAAGGGCATTAGCAGAAAGACCAAAGTAAGAATGATAACCTGACTTCTTGATAGTAAATGCTCTTTCTTTTTTCCAAGCAGTCATTACTTTTTCATAATCAGGACCATAATAACCACAATAGCGACGAATAAAGTTACCAGCATCACGACCTTCAAGAACACGAATACCAATAAAATTAATATCAGCAAACTTATCACGAAGGTTACGAAGCAAAATATCAGTAAATCCATGCCACTCAACATCACAAGAATAAGTATTACCAGTCTTTCGGTCACGCAGGAAAGCATTGGGACCGATATGAGCAGTGCCCATAAAAGGTTCTTGCTCCCAATGACGCTGAACCTCACGGTGATACTTAATCATACAAGCCTCACCATCAGTCAGAACCACACACTGAACTTTCTGGAGTTTGTTCTCTTTCTGGAACTTGGGCAGAATCTGATGAAGAGTAATCAGTGCCTCATTCAGGGGAGTTCCAGACAGACTCAGACCAGTAGGAATAGGATAACGAGTTTGAGTCCAACGACCGAAAGAATAGGCGAGACGATAGATATTCTTCATCTGTTCTTCCAGAGTCTTACCATTCACTTTGCTAGTCATCAGGTTCATCATAGAGAACCATTCACCAACTTGAAGCAGACCATCTTTCTTCTTATAGGCAAGTTCACGGAGATTTGCTTTGCCTTGCTCATCATAAGTTACCAGAGGATACTCTGAAGTAAAAGCATAAACCTCAAAAGGAATCGCCACTTTCTTACAGAACCACACAAGATTGAACAGTTGCTTGACCGTATCCAGCATCACATCACACATTGAACCAGACCAGTCCAGAACAAACACCAGACCGTGATTCTTACCATCGGCAAGAGTGGTTACTTTACGGAACAGGTCTTCATTGTATTTGTAGGTATGAAGTTTGGTGCAGTCCAGAACACCAGTGCGGGCAGTAGAAGCACGGGAGTAACAATCCGCTGCCTTACGGCACTCAAACTCTTTCACCAGATAGTTCACTTCTTTCTGTGCAGAACGCTTGAACTGGTTGAATTCAGCATCAGGAATCTCAAAGATAAGTTCATAGTTGTATTCCACCAGTCCTCCAATAAAGTTGTTCCACTCATTCCGACAACGATTATGAATCTCGGCATTAGGAACAATAATCTTTTTCAGATCAACTTGCGGAAGTTCCAGATACACATTCTCATAACCATCACGGTTCACAAGTTCTTTAAGTGCCTCTTCCAGATTGTCCATTGTCTTGACTTCTGGTTCTTCATTCTTCTCACCACCAACAGAAGAGTTAGGTTGTTGCTGTTGCTCAGAAGTCCCACCATAAGAATCAGTTTCACCAGGTTGCTCCTGATCGTTCTCACCTTCTTGCTGATCAGCGAAATCAGATGCAGGTTGGTTAGAACCACTCTGCTGCGACTGCAAATCATCCAGTTGAACTTTGGTTTCTTCCTGTTGTTTCTGCTTACAATACTTGTAAAGTGCCTCAGCAGCAATCAGAACCTCAGGGAAGGTTTCAGTATCGGCAATCTGATTGATAATCTCAGTCTCTTCTCCACGCTCAATCAGAATATTAGTGAAGTTGCCGATCTTGAACCACAAGTTTGCACGATCAGCAAGATTCATCTCATCAATCTTCTCATCAGCAATCTGGAAGAAGTCATCATCAGCGAGTTCCTTGTATCCGTTGAAGAAGGTCTTAGCAAGACCAGGATAACGCCGCTTCATCAGTTTCTCAATGCGAGCATCTTCCACAATATTCACAAACTGCGGGGGAACCTTGACCTTCTCAGTCCAATCCTCATCAGGAGTATAGAGAGCGTGACCAACCTCGTGACCCACCAGCAGGTCATACACGGTGTTGCTTGCCTTCTCCCACATCGGCAGAGTAAGCACACGAGTATGAACATTGAACTGGGCAGTCTCTACCTTCTTGTGCTCAACCACAAGGTCTTCGGTAGCAAGCAGTTTAGCAAGTTGAGACTTGATTTCGTGGCGGACGGTCATGAGATTTGTTTGGAATGACCTTATTATACAAAAAAAGAGGGTGGTGAAACCCTCTGGTGGACAGTTTGGGAAGTGGATCAAGCAGGAGGAAGTTTTACTGGATTTGGTCCAGTCATACGGTCATAAATTTTTTGTGCTCTAGGGTCTTGTAATTTTTGACCTTTATTCCACTTTGCCCCACCTTTATCTGTTGGACTATCTGTTGGACCACCACTCATTTGCTCAACGATGCTCTGCTTCCAATCTTCACTCATTGCACCAGCGATTGCTTGTGCCGACTTCTCATCAGAAGCAAAACCCTCTTCTAGAAGATAATCTACAAGAACTTCTTCACGAACTGAACGAGGATTGAGATATGGATTTACATCAGAACTATATTGAGTTCCTCCGACATTTTTTCCAAGATGCTTTCTCATTCTTCTCTTTTTCTCTAATTCATATTGCTGTTTAGCAGTTCTTGGTTTTGGGACTGGTTTACCAGTAATTCCAACTTCGGTCTTATCTTTTTCCATTGTAGAAATTTTTTAAATATTTATAAATGAAGAAGCGTCCCCGTTTGGAGACGCTTCTTGAGTGCTTGGCGGCGTGCCTTTGCTTGTCGGAGTGCTTGCGGTTTCAGTTTCCGCTTCTGCTCCTTCTTAGAATGGTGTTGCCAGTTTGGGGTGGTCATTCGTCTTGTGCTGATGAGGACATCATACGTGAAAAACCTTTGACTTTCTCAAACCTTATGACACTTTCAAATTTGTCATGTAGGTCTGCCTTATGAGAAATCACAAAGATATTAGCATCTTTGATAACATATCGGATAATCTTCAAAAACTCATCGGTGCCGAAACCATCAAGTGAAGAATCAAATACCTCATCCATAATCAGCAGATTGGTATTAACGGAGTTTTTGACTCGGGCGACTTCTCTCCAAGTGAAGAGAAGGGCAAGGTCGATTCTCATTTTCTCACCCTCACTAAAGGAACTATAAGAAAAGTCCTCATGAATGGGTGATTTTACCGTTTCGTTGAATTCTTCATCCAAATGGAAGTTAATATAAAAATCCATCATCTGAAGATAACGATTCACCTGCTGATTTATGAACGGAAGATACTTCTTAATGATCTTCGTTTTTACACCATCGTCCTTGAGTAAGGAGTAGGCAAAATCGTAATAAACGATTTCTTCTTTTTTCTTTGAGAGGTCTTCGAATGTTTTTTGGAGATTGGTTTGAAATTCTTCTAGCTTCTCATGCTCAGTATTTCGGTTTGCAAGGTTTTGGGTAATAGTTTGAATTTCAGATTCAAGGTCTCTGATTTGTCTCTGGTTGAGACTAATCCGAGTATTGTTTTGAGAAATCTCATGATTGAGTTTCGTAATCTCCTTAGAAAGTGCAATGAATTGACGCTCTCTCTCCTGTTCTATTTTTATAGTCTCCTCTAGGTCTTGATAACCTTTTTGGAGTTCCTTTGCTTTATTTTGAGCGTCTGTAATTCTATTTAACCGAAACTCTTCTTCAATAGTCTGAGTGCAGGTAGGGCAGACCGTATTTTCAGTAAAAAACTTATGCTCTTTAGTAATAGCAGATACTTTCTGAGAGATTTTACCCTTAAGATTGTTAAGCTTTACTAACTTATCCCCCGCACCAAGAACTTCTTCCTGCTCTTTTGTGAACTTAAAGATTGATTCTTCAGTTGTAGCAATCTCAGTCATATAAACGCCAACTTCCGAATCCAAGTTGGCAATCTTTTCTTGGTTGGCATTAATATTGGCATTACCACGATTCTCAAGTTCTTCAATAAACTCTTTCTGCATTTTCATTTTATCTTTCAGAGTTTCTTTCTTCAACTCAAGAGATTTAACCTGATCTTTTTTCTCACGAATTTTATCCTTAATTAAGGCATTCATTGCAGAGAAAATACGAATGTCCAAAAGGTCTTCAATCACTTCTCTACGGTGAGATGTAGTCAACTGCATAAATGGCACAAAAGTGCTACTACCCAGAATCACAATCTGAGTAAAGGATTTATAGTTGACTTTTAAAATATTTTCTTCTAGTATTCTTTGATTTGCACGGTCATCTGCTTCCTTATGCAGTGCGTTACCATTCACTTCAATATCAAAAATATTTGGTTTAATACCACGACGAACCAAATAATCACGACTATTGACTGTAAATTCAATTTCAACTAAACAATCCTTTTCGTTTACTGTATTAACCAGTTGAGGTTTATTAATCTTACGAAATGGTTTATTGAACAGAACAAATGTCAGGGCATCAAGAACAGTGGATTTACCTGCACCGTTTGTTCCGATAATCAAATTCGTATGATTTTTTTCAAAGTCAATCTCTGTAAATTGATTGCCAGACGAGAGAAAGTTCTTATATCTAATCTTGTGGAATACTAGCATTTTTTGGAGGAATAACGATATCGTCAGGAGTGATCACAGCATACTTGTAATTATACATCTTACATGTCTTTATGGCAAGTTCATCATCAACTTCCACAACATCCATCTCAGTTTCTTCTTGATCTTCTAGCATCAGGGCATATCGTGTAGCATCATCCTCATCCTCAAACAAAAATAAGACTTTTTGACCGTATTGGTCCTGAACTGCATATGCTCCATCGTCTTTTCTATCTTTGAGTGTAAGGAGAAACATTTACTCTACCTCGCAAGCTTGTCGATAAAGATCTTGAAAAATACCTTTAATTATATTTTTATCAAATTCAAATTCTGCTTCTTCAATATACCGATTTAAAATTGACATTGTATTTTCTTCTTCGTCAATCTCAAAATCTTCATTTTCTTGAATATCAAAGTTTTCAACAATTTTAAGATCTTGAATTCCAGCAGTGTAAAGTTTATCAATAAATTTTTCAAAATCTTTGGGTTTTGATTTCTTACGAACAATCACCTTAACAATTTTACTTTCGTAATCAGTTGCATCAAATACTTGATACGGAGTATCCTCATAATAGATGTTATAAAATAATTTATAAGGATTGTTAATTGGAGTGTGCTCTAATGTTTCGGTATCAAAAATATGAAATCCCCGAGTATCATTCACATCTGTCCAATACATTTCATAAGGATTGCCAAGATAGAAGATACGTCCATTGTCAGAACGAGTATGGTAATGACCAGAAAATACTTTTGTGAAGTTTTTAAAAATATCTGCGTCCAGTCCATGCTCCTCCATAACCAAATTACGATTTACACGAAATCCTTGAAGTTCTAGGTGCCCCATCGCAATTTTTGCTTTGGTCTTTTTAATTTGATTAAAAGTTTGTTCTTGGTTTTCTGGGTTAATCCAGGGCAACATCATAATTTTAAGACCACCAACAGTTATTTCTGTTGCTTCACTGTAAGTCTTAATATTTGAATATGTTTGAAGCAAAAGACCTGGCGAATTGACACTATTGGTTGATTTATAATATGTATCGTGATTGCCGATGATCATATGAACATCATACTTTTTCAAATGATCGAACACTACTCGTTTTGACCATTCAAGACTTTGATAATCAATTGACTTACGACTATCAAAAGCATCACCCATATGAATGACTGCCTCTACCCCCTGTTCTTTAAGTGTGGGGAAAAATACATTCTTGTAAAATAATTCAAAATAATCATGAAGATGCTTTGAACCTTTCTTAGCACCATAATGAGTATCCGTAATGATGGCAACTTTCATCGGTTGTTACGATATTGAATATTATCTTTAATCGTATTATAGTCTGAACTACTACCTGAAAGCAAGCTATCATCAACCATCATTACCTCATCAAAACCTGTGCGTTCGATGATTTTTGTCTTAATGTCCAACTGTTTCTTTTCCTTTTGAATTCTTCTCAAAAATGCGTAGTGAATAATTTGAGTAAAGTAAGCAAAAGGATTCTTTGATTTCTCTGGATCAAAGTTGTGAATATACTGAACACAGTTTTCAATTCCGTCAGAGATCATATCCTCACGGAACATATAATTGACAAAGTTAGGTTTGTATGATAAATGAGTCGCAATTTTCAGAAAGCATTCTCCCAGATAATTTGTAATACGCGGTTTCGGAAGACCTGCCTCCTTAGCAGCAGCAACCTTTGTCCGATAAACAATTAATGCTTCTAATAATTCCTTATTATTTACATAATGCTCTGGTTTCTTTTTTGACATAACATTGGACTCATTCATTATAATTTTTGTTTATTATAACACACTTTGCAAGAGCTTGACAAGTTACAAAATTATGAGTAGAATCGCTTTGTTCCCGTTGAAGATAAGAATCTAGCTTTCTTTAAGACCTTTAAAGATTCTTTCAAGTTTCTTGCGAGCATCTTCGACGGATGAAATATACCCCATCTTCTGAGACGGTTTTATTTTACCAGAAGGGTTATAAACATCTATACTATCATCACTTTCAATATAATCATTATAGATATTGATTAATTTTTTGTCTTTAGTTTCAGTCATTGTAATAATTTTATCAAGTCTAATGATAAAGAAATCATCATCAGACATTTCCATCCATGATTTAATTTTAAGATGCATACCATGTTGATTATGAAATGCCTTCATTGTAATCGGATTTTGTAATACAACAACAGGATCTCCGTCATTTTCATCAATCATGACCAATGATAGGATTTCTTCTCCTGATACTAATTTAATAATTGCGTAAAACTCTTCTCCCATTAGTTTTTTAGCGGAATGTTTACAATATCATAATTAAAATTTTCTTCGTTATAAACTTTGATTCTTTCGATTAAGTGATTGAGTGTATAATTTTTTCTTGACTTATAACTAATATCATCGGCAATGTCATATAGAGTTGCCTTTGTTTTGTTGTCTCCTTTTCTTAGAACTCTTCCGATTGATTGGAGGTTTCTGATTCTTGATTTAGAAGGAGAAGCAAAGATGACATTGTGTAGATTTTTAATGTTAATGCCAGTAGAGAAAGTTCCGTAAGATGCCACAATAATGGCATTATTTTCTTTTTCAGTAATTTCTCTAACTTTTTCTCGGTCTTCTGTATCTACGCCGCCGTGAACAAAGAACACGTGACGTTCTTCAACAGTGCTACTATTTATGAGTTCGTATAGAGGTTGTCCGTGACCTTCTACTCTTGAGAATAAAATAAGCGTATTTCCTTTAAGATCAAGAGCAAGGTTTTTAATAAACTTATTGCGTTTCTCGTGATTAATAATATACTGAACTTCTTCCTCAAAGTTTTCAAATCTATTCGGTGGGTGTTTCAATAGCAGTATATTGATATCCAATTTGGCAACGTGACCCTTTTGCATCAGTTCTTCTGTTCTGATGATTTTATATGAAGGACCGAACAAACCTTCTAGAACCCACTTGTGTGTTTGAGTTCCATCTAGGGTTCCTGTAAAACCGTAACGAAATTTAGCATCAGAAAGTTTTGTCATTATAGATACTAATGACTTTGATTTAAACTGGTGTGCTTCATCTCCAACGACCACATTAAATCTTGAAAAGTATTGTCGGGGAAGTTTGTAGATGGACTGCCAGGTTGTAATGATCACCTGAGAGTCAGTCTCTCTTTCTTTTCCCGCATAGATCTTGTGGCAATATGAACCCACATCCCACCCATAATCTGCAAAGTCTTTATACATCTGCTCTACAAGGGATGTCGTCGGAACGACTATCAGAGTATTTTGTCCTTTCTCAACGTAATATCTCACAATCGAATATATCATCAACGACTTTCCAGAAGCAGTTGGAGATATCAACAACTTTCGATTATGTCTTAAAGCGTCGTATACTCCC
>SXGQ01724221.1_pt1 | contig 15072 bp, 15 predicted proteins | sample 3178371 | NCBI WGS metagenome assembly SXGQ01 (sample SAMN11356859, study PRJNA531348) | freshwater metagenome | isolation source: freshwater sample F1-20 | place: China: Fuxian Lake, Yuxi | collected 2017-12-25
GCCGTACCTGATGCGTTGGCGGAAGCACTCCTTGGCTAACGAGTGGGCAGACCCTGCCATCGGTGCGACGATGTCGACCATGAATTCAACGCATGTTCTCGGTGATCTCACCTGGACTGAGGTTCGGGACACCCCGCGCATTGTGTTGATTCCCGTGGGCAGCCTCGAACAACACGGCCCCCACCTTCCGCTCGACACCGACACGCGCATTGCCGTTGCGATTGCGGAACATGTGTGTGAACTGCGAAAGGATCTGGTTGTGGGGCCTGCAGTTGGCATTGGCGCATCGGGCGAACACGCTGGATTCGAGGGCACGTTGTCGATTGGTACCGACGCGCTCACCACTGTGCTTGTGGAACTGGCTCGGTCCGCCGATGCATTTGCCGGGGTTGTGTTCGTAAACGGTCATGGCGGAAACCAAGACGCTCTTTTGGCCGCGCGCGCCATCCTGCGCCTCGAAGCTCGCACTGTTGTTGCGTGGTCGCCTTCAATTCCCGGCGGCGATGCCCACGCCGGCCGCACCGAAACCTCGATCCTCCTGGCCATCGATCCCGAGTGCGTGCGCACTGCCAAGTTGGAAGCGGGCGCGACGGCTCCACTCGGTGAACTTCTCGCCGAACTTCAGTCCGGCGGTGTGAAGTCCGTCAGTGAAAACGGCGTACTTGGCGATCCGACCACTGCAAGTGCCGAACATGGCAACGAACTTTTTCTTAGTCTCATCGCTGACCTTGCTCTCACTATCGACAAGGTGTTTCCTCGATGACCAGCGAACTTGCTGGTCTCTTCGTTGTTGCTGATCTTTCAATGCAACGCAAGGAGCGCGGCACGGTGCTGCTCGGCGGTTCACCGCTTCGCATTGTGCGCATCAGCGATAAGGGCGCCGACCTTGTCGATGACTTGTTGAATGGCAACCCGGTTCCGCTCGGTAAGGGGGCGACATCACTTGTGCGTCGTCTCCTCGACGGCGGCCTTCTGCAACCGGTTCCCGCGACAACACCGTTCATAACTGCCGATGTCACAGTTGTTGTTCCTGTACGCGGCGAACTTGAACCGGGGTTACTCGACGGCATTGGTCACGTCGCTCAAATCATCGTGGTCGATGACGAAAGTGCCGAACCAGTTGTGGTTCCGGCCAAGACAACCCATGGAGTAAGCGTGGTGTGCGTTCGCCGCGCAACAAACGGTGGACCAGCCGCCGCGCGCAATACCGGTCTCGCCGAGGTCGACACATCACTTGTTGCGTTTCTCGACGCCGATTGCCTTCCTCGACCGGGCTGGCTTGAACCACTCCTCGAACAATTTGGCGACCCTGCGGTTGCGGTTGTTGCGCCGCGCATCACCTCGATTGAGCCGCTCGGTGCTCCTGACTACCCTTTGCTTTCCCGCTACGAGCGGGTGAATGCCTCACTTGATTGCGGAACCCAACGCGGGCGGGTGCGAGCCCGCACTCGCATTTCGTATGTGCCGTCCGCAGCGCTTGTTTGCCGCGTCGATGCCCTCAACGCAGTTGGTGGTTTCGACGAGGCCATGTCCGTTGGTGAAGACGTTGATCTTGTTTGGAAACTTGATGAAGTGGGCCACACCGTTCGCTACGAGCCCAGCGTGACGGTGGGCCATCGTCACCGCACGGCACCGTGGTCCTGGGTCCGTCGCCGTTTCGATTACGGCACCTCTGCCGGACCACTCGCAAAGCGACACCCGGGTGCGTTGGCGCCTATTGAAGCCTCCGGTTGGAGCATTGCCACATGGGGTCTTGTCGCTACAGGCCATCCCATTGCGGCCGGCGCAGTTGTTGGCGCCACGGCGGGAATGCTCAGCGGAAAACTTGGTGCGCTCTCCCAACCACTGCCGGTTGCTGCACAACTCGCAGGACGCGGGCATCTCAGCGCTGGTCGCACGATTGCCCAAGGACTTGTTCGCCCGTTATGGCCGCTCACCGCACTCGCCATCGTGTTTGTGCCGTGGAAGCGGCTCAAGTTGGCACTGGTTGCAGGAGTGCTGGCGCCTTCAATCATCGATTGGATCCGAACCCGACCCGATATCGCGCCACTCCCCTATGTGGCCCTTCGGCTGGCCGACGATGTCGCCTACGGAACCGGCGTATGGGTGGGTTCGTTGCGCGCCGGAACCCTCGAGCCGCTTCGGCCCGAGGTCACCAGTTGGCCGAAGCCCAGCCGCTATTCGCGCTGGCGTTCAGCGATTTCGTAGTTCGGCGATCAGCCGACGTTGAGAAGATCGACGACGAATACGAGGGTTTCGCCGCCCTTGATGACGCCACCGGCGCCACGATCGCCGTAACCGAGGTGCGAAGGAATGGTGATGCTGCGACGGCCGCCAACCTTCATGCCGGCAACACCTTGGTCCCAACCAGCGATGACCTGGCCAGCACCGAGTCGGAACTCAAAGGTGTCGTTGCGGTCCCATGACGCGTCGAACTGCTGGCCGTCACTCCAGGCCACACCCACGTAGTGCACGGTGACGTTTGCACCCGCAACGGCTTCGGTGCCGGTTCCAACTTCGATGTCCTCAAGGACGAGGTCAGCCGGAGGGGCGGTGTCGGGAATGGTCACGATTGGTTTGGTGTCAGCCATCGCCGCAACCTAGCGCCAGTCGGGAACCTTTTCGTAACGCAGCGCGCCGTTTGTCAGCGCGGTCGTTTCATGAGAACGGTTCGCCACTCGCCATCCGCACGAATCTCGGTCCGAAGCGCACCGGTCTGCTCGAACGAGGAGATGACTGTCTCGACCTGCTCCCCAAGTAGTCCGCTCAACACCAGAACACCCTCGGGTTTGGTCACCTGCACCAATGCAGCTGCCATCGAAGCCAACGTGGCGGCGCCGATGTTGGCGAAAACAACATCGAATGTCGTTGGATCAAGTTCATCAATCGTTGCTGTCGACACCTCAACGAGATCAGCAACATCGTTCGTGAGTGCGTTATCGAGCGTTGCGACAATGGCGTCGGCAGCGATGTCGGTTGCGACCACCATCGTTGCACCACGGCGCGCTGCGGCGATTGCCAGCACTCCGCTCCCGCACCCGATGTCGGCCACGGCGCATCCCGGAGTCACAAGGTCGACAACCGCCTCGAGACACATCCGGGTGGTTTCATGCGACGCGCTACCAAAGGCATGTCCCGGATCAATCACAATCACGAGGTCGTTCTCGTCGACACCGATCGGCGTCTCTAACCACGGCGGAACGATCACGATCGAACCGATTCGCCACACCTGTGCATGATCACGCCATGCATCGAGACCTTCATCGGCAGCAACGGGTTCGGCATTTGGTGCCCATCGCTCGGCCAGCACCTCAAGAACCTGTTGCGCAATGGTCCTCTCACAACCAATGCGGAGTTCAACAGCGCCATCGGGGAGTGCTCGCTCCTCGATGCCGCTAACGCCTAAGTCCCACACAAGTCCAGAAACGAGATCGACGTCGACAGAGTCGACGACGACAACGATCGACATCCATTCAGTCACCGACCGAGGTACTCGTCGCGGATCTGTTGTTTGTAGAGCTTGCCGGTTGGCAATCTCGGAAGTTCATCACGGAAATCAATCACTCGTGGCACCTTGAAACCGGCGAGGTTCTCACGCGCATAGTTCCGGAGACGCTCCACCGTTGCCTCGTCACCACTCACCCCGGCTTCAAGCTGCACAACCGCGTGCACGTACTCGCCGAACTCGGGATCGGGAAGACCGAAGACGGCAACGTCGACCACTTCCGGATGCATGATCAGCGCCGATTCAATTTCCGCCGGATAAATGTTCACACCGCCGGAAATAATTGTGAACGCGCGCCGGTCGGTGAGATACAGAAAGCCGTCTTCGTCGAGATATCCGATATCACCAAGCGTCATCCAGTTATCACGCTGCGGATGGCGACTGTCCTTCGTCTTTTCCGGATCCCCGTGATATTCGAAATTGGCTTGGGGTTGTTCGAAATACACGAGACCAGTTCCACCGGCTTCGAGTTCGTTCCCTTCATCGTCACAAATGTGCGGGATGCCATTAATTGGCTTACCGACCGAACCCGGATGCGCCAACCACTCCTCCGATGTCAGGAAGGTCATTCCGGTGCCTTCGGTACCCGCGTAGTACTCGCTCACGATCGGGCCAAGCCATTCGATCATTTGCCGTTTGGCCTCGGGCGGACACGGTGCCGCGGCATGAACCATCAACTGAAGGCTCGACAAGTCGTATCGAGACTTGACCTCATCGGGAAGACCCAACATTCGCACCATCATCGTGGGAACAACCTGCGCGTGTGTCACTGAATCGCGTTCGACGACGCGCAGGAATTCTTCGGCGTCGAACTTTTCGAGTACGACAACCGTGCCGCCAATTTCGTGAACACCACACGACCAAATAATTGCCGCTGAGTGATAGAGCGGCGCTGGACACAAGTAGATCGACTCAGAGTTCATCCCCAACATGAACTGCAAGAGCAACGAGATCGTTCCGCCCTGGCCATCGTCAATCGTTCGATCGGGAAGCTCGCGTTTAATTCCCTTCGGCCGGCCGGTTGTGCCTGAGGAATAAAGCATGAAGTCGCCACGAGGTTGTTCGGCAAAGACTTCATCGCTCGCTGCAGCAATCGCGTCTTCGTAGGACTCGAAACCGTCAACGGTTCCGTCCATCATCAACCGCACCTGACAATCAGGAATGAACTCCAACATCTCGGTCGCAACCTTCGACTGGTACGCCGTCGAGATGAATGCTTTCGCGCCTGAGTCGGTGATGAGGTACGCAGCTTCTTCGGCCTGCAGGTAGCGGTTCACGGTGACGAGGTACATGCCCGAACGCAGCGCGGCCCACGCAACTTCGAAGTAACGGGGATGATTCTCGGCAAACAACGCCACCATGTCGCCGGCGACAAGACCGCGCTCGTGAAGTAAGCGAGACAGTCGCCGCGAACGTTCATCGAGTTCGGCGTAGGTCACGACCGTTCCCGAAGATCCCATGATCACTGCGGGTTTATTCGGCGTTGTACGCCCGTACTCTCCCGGATACATAACTCCCCCTCGCCCGAACTGTTCTCGGCTTCAACGAAACGGACCCTAGCCCCGGAGATCGGTGAATGAGCATCGACCCGATTGAGTTAGTCGCTGCCGTTCATCATCGTGAGTGCAGCTCGACAGCCCTCGCAGACGGGGTATTGATAGGGGTCGCGAGTAGGGATGAACTTCTCGCCGCATAGTGCAGTGATTTCCTCGCCAAGCACATAGCCGCGCATTTGGTCGTCCTTACGAATGATGTGCGCGACTTTTCCCTCTTCAAGACCAGGATCAGACGGCCGAGTGTCTTGGCGTTCACTGACGTCGGATTCGGTAATCGAGAGACGAACTGCGGTGTTACTCACACGATCAGCGTACCGCTCCGTGCTGAAGGTGCCGAAGGTCAGGTGCCCCGAGTGTCCCAGTGCCACGGCTCGCTCGGGAGGTTATAGAACCCAAACCGACCCGCATTCGCCGCGAGCCAAATAAATCCGGGATTGCTCCGGGAATTGATGAACCGGCCATTGGCCATGAAATCAATGGCTAAACCGCGCTCGTGATAGGAGTACCCGGGTCGGGCCGTTGGGGGTGAGCACGCGTCGGGGGGCATCTCCCAAATGGCGTACTGAGTCGTTCCACAGTTCTGACGACGCAATGCAATCTGCGCATTGAAATCTCGGTAGCCATAACCGGTCAGATTGATGCCGTCTGCGGATGCAGCGTTCAGCAACCCACGAACACGGTCGGCAATGCTCGAGGCAACAGTGATTCCATTCACCGTCGTGAGGGCTGGAGTCGGATACGGGTTGTTGCCACTTGGGGGTGGAGTGGTGTTGTTCGAAGAACCAGACCCAGAACCCGAACCAGACCCAGAACTGGGAACACCGACGACTGCTCTGGCAAGCGCAGCGGCTTCGGCGGCGATCTGTCGGCCTAATTCCGCATCCATGCGTGAAAGGAAGGCGGCGTCAGACAACGTCTCATCAAGTCGCTGGCGTACTTGACTGGCGTATGCCTGTTGCTGGGATTGCGCAACCGACAACGACTGCAGCGCGCCCTCGGCTTCTGCTGCATGGGTTTCGGCGGCACTCTTGGCCGCTTGAGCACGAGCAAGTTCCTCTTCGAGGCGCGCCTTCGTCGACCGAAGTTGATCGATGACGTCAGAATCGCTGCGCGATTGCATGTTCAGCAGCGCGTTCCGAGTTGCGTCCTCTTGTGCCGATGCTGCCTCGAATCGGCGCATCAGCTCTTCGCCCGGGGGCTCCACATAGGCCTTGACGGCGTAGCGCGCGACTCGAGCCCGAAGCGCATCGAGGTCGCGGGAGGTCTGCGCTGCATCTTTCTCGGCTTGCGCTGCCTCGGCTGCGCTGACCTCGGCTTGACGGCGGGCTTCGGAAAGCACTGCCTGCTGGCCGCGGACGTTTTCCTCCATGGCCTTGAGCGCCGCCATGACCTGGTCCTGCGAACTTTCGAGCGCGTTTACTTTGGCCGCAATCTTTGCCTGTTCTGATCGAACATTCGCCCGTTGTGTCCGTGGGTTGGTTGCGACTGCCCCTACGTCGATCGACGAACCAATGGCCGTTCCAAAGATGCCAGCAAGCGCCAGCGCGGCGAACGCGGTCCAACGCCAAGATCGCTTGGGCAACCTTCTTGGACTCGCACTGCGGGGGGATGTCATGGCCATGGTTCCTCGTCTGATCACGTCAATGACGCAATCGTGGAAGGCCCGGTATCCGCCCGAGGACTCGTTACCTTACCCCAGGTCTGCGCGCATTGGTCAACCCCTGTGGAAAAACTTGTGGATAGATCTGGGGAAACTCAATGCCCCATGCCCGTCTGATCTGTTGAGAGTCGGCGGTACTGTCCTAAGGATGACCGACCCGTCCGGATCCGTGGATCCACTTTCCTCCTTCGAGACCATTGCCTCACTCCGGCGATCCTCGCTACGGGTTGACCCTGACCGAGCTATTTCTGACGAACTCATCGACCGCCTCATTGCGGTTTCAGCCACGGCCCCTAATCACAGACGGACCTTTCCTTGGCGGTTTCGCATCATCACGGGCGAAGGTCGGGCTGAACTCGGCGAAGCGCTCGCTCTTGATCTCATCGAGACAGGTCAACCCGAGGCAAAGATCGAAAAAGCGCGATCGAAATATCTCCGAGCACCGGTGCTGATCGCAGTGGCGTCGATTGCCGGCGAAGATCCCACGATGACTGCCGAAAATCGCGATGCCGTAGCGGCTGCCATCCAAACGCTGCTGCTTGGAGCCACCGCCGCTGATCTCGCTTCGTATTGGTCCACCGGCGCGGCAATGACCTCGGTCCGATTGCGCGAGTTCTGCGGCTTCGACGAAACCGACACGATCGTGGGGCTGCTCTATCTCGGCTGGCCCATTGGCGATCCTCCCCCGATTGATCGACCAGCGCCGGAATCACTGCGCATCGGAACTTCTACCCAAACGCCGTAGGGTCTCGCCGATGGCTACCGCAAAGAAGAACGCAAAGCGATTCGGACCCAACCGACCCGAGGCTCCAGCATTGGTTCGTCGGCAGCGGGTGTGGTCGGTGATTGGTACCTGGCTATTCATCCTCGTCTTCTTTGTTGCACCAATCGGATTTGGAAACCCGCTGTTCGTCCTTCCCACTGTGGTGTTCACAGTTCTTCTCCTCGCAACAATTCGATTGTCACGTCGACCCGACGGCCCCGACGCTGAAACCCTTGCAAAAGGCGAACTTCGAGCAGCAACAACCGGTGATCCTGTCTCGGTAAATGGCGTGTGGTCCCCTGGTGCCCGGGTTCGCGGCGAACCTCCCCAGCGCGGCTTTCTGATTTGCGATGGAAAACGGCTTCGTTTCGAGTGCCTCAAAGACCAGGTGCGCTTCGATGCCGCAATCGATCATGTTGAAGTCATCACCGTTCCGAGCTTCATGCGTCCGCAACTCGATCTGTCAATTGATGGCGTCAATCATTCCGTAAGGTTCTTCCCGTCCTGGGATCTCGGCGCAACCTTTGTTGGGCCGACCATTGCCGGTGAGTGGTACGCGCAGTTGCGAGAACTCGGAGCCTCCTGACGTGGCTCGCATCAATCACACTCCCGATCCAAATCCGACACGCGCCAAGGCGCGTGCTCGTCGAAACATCAATCTGGTTCTGTGGTGGGGCATTGCCCTCGTGCTGCTTTTCGCACTTTCTGCCGGTGCGCCTTGGATTTTGATTCTTCCGTTGCTCGTCATCGGCGCACTCGTCGTCACGAACACGATTCAGGTTGTACGCGGCGACGGCGCGGAACAACACGCGATTGAACCCGGACGACTTGTCCGCGCAACAGCCGACAATGACCCCGTCTCGGTTCCTGTTACCCGAGCGCCCAACCGTCGCGAGAACGGTCGTCGGCGCGGAACGCTTCACTACGCCGGCGGCAAACTTTCGTTTACTTTCGGTAGGAACCCGAAATCTCGTGCGAAGAAGGCTGACGAAAACCTCGAGGGGACGACAATCTTTGATTCGTGGCCCAGCGACATTGCTCTTGGCCCTCGACCAACAATGATGCGCCCCCAGCTCACCATGACGATTGATGGCGTCAACCACGTCATCGAATTCACCATGCCCGAGGATCTCGCCGCCGGAATGCTCGGGAAAGTCGTGGCCGGTGCATGGTTCGACCAGTTAGTTGATCTCGGCGCAACGTCTCGAGAGGCAAAGTAGTAAAAGCGGCACCGATTTGCGTTGCTGTCGTGTCAGCATTGACTCGTGGCTCTTCTCCCCCCGGGTCCGCCCGCTGACCAAACAATGCTCGCCAACGCGGTCGATATCCTGCGCGCCGCTGGCACCTTCACCATGCAGTGGTTCGATAACCCCGCCTTGGACATCAGCACCAAAAGCGATGGCACACCAGTAACTGAAGCCGATCGCGGAGCCGAACAAATCGTTCGAGATCGCCTCGCCGCCCTTCATCCCGAGGATTCCGTGCTCGGCGAGGAACTCGATGATCACATCGGCACCAGCACAAGAACGTGGATCGTCGACCCTATTGATGGCACCAAAGCGTTTACGCGCGGAGTGCCGTTGTATTCGAACCTTCTTGCCGTGGTCGATGAACACGGACCCCTCATCGGTGTCATCAATCTCCCAGCACTCAACACCACCGTGTACGCCGGTCGCGGTCTCGGGTGTTTTCGCGACGGCCGTCCAGTGCGTGTCAGCGACAGAAACACTCCCTCAAGTTGCGTGCTTTCCACCAGTGGCTTTGGAACTTGGGGCGAAGATTCTTTGCTCGGCGTTATGCGAGCAGGATTTGAGTTGCGAACTTGGGGCGACGGCTACGGCTACGCCATGGTTGCGTGTGGCGCCCTCGACGCGATGGTCGATCCTGAGGTTTCGCTGTGGGATATCGCGCCAATGCCTGTGATCTTCGATGAAGCCGGCGGAAAATTCACCGGCACCGACGGCAAAGAAGTTTCACTGGTCCCAGGCTCCAATGTTTCAGGCGTGGCATCAAACGGCGTTATTCACGACGCGGTCATTGCCGCATTCAATAACCGCTAACGCTCGTCATCGTCTTCACACACCGTGTGGTCATGTCCATGCGCGTGATGATGCGGATCGTCAATAAGCACGATTCCATCAGCCAAACGCAACAGGCGCCCGCCATAAGCCTCGGCGAGATTCGCTGCAGTGAGAACTTCGTCAGCAGTACCGCTCGCAACAACTCGGCCAGCCAGCAACATCACGTGATCGGTCTCAGCTGCTTCAGCAAGATCGTGCGTCGTCATCACAATGGTGCGACCTGCGTCTCGCTCTTGGTCGACGACGTCGAGGATGTGTTGACGACTCACGACATCGAGGCCGGTCACCGGTTCGTCGAGGAGGAGGATGTCGCCTCCTTGCGCCAGACCCTGAGCGACAAAAACACGTTGACGTTGCCCACCGGAAAGTTCGTGAAGATGGCGCCGAGAGAGATCACCTAACTCAAGGCGATCCATCGCCTCGTCAACGATGCGGCGATCATCATCTGTCATCCGGCCAAATGCGCCGCGAGTTGCAAAACGCCCCATCGAGACAACTTCACGAACCGTGACTGGTAATTGATCATTGACCTTTGCCGATTGCATCACGTACGCAACCCGGCGACGCATGTCGGTTGGTGCTCCACCCGCGACCGTTAGCGTTCCTGACTCCACCGGCAACAAACCCACAATTGCGTTCAACAAACTGGATTTCCCAGCTCCGTTGGGACCAACTAACGAAGTGACCGCACCGGTCGGCAACGCAAAGGACGCGTCGCGCAGGACCGGGTGACGGCCATACGCGAGCACCACGTTGTGCCCTTCGACAGCAATCGCTGACTCGCGCTCAGACATTGGGATGACCGCGCCGTGACGCTTCGGGGATGGGAATACGATTGGACACTCCGACAGTCTTGCCCAACCCGCCACACAGTCTTGCCAACTCGCGGAAAACGAGAACACATGTCCCGTAGTACCCGACAACTCGTTGCCGCACTCGCGATTCTGGTTGGAGTTCTCGCTCTCGGTACGACCGCCGCGTCGGCTCACGCCACGTTGGAGAGCTCTTCTCCCGCCGATGGGCAATCGGTTCTCACCTCGCCGAGCGAGATCCGAATCACCTTCAGTGAAGCAGTGACAACCATTTCGGACGGACTCAGTGTTCTCGATGCCGATGGCAAGACTATCGATACCGGAAACAGTGAAATCGTCGATGGTCGGACACTTGTTGCACCAATCAGCGAGTCCTTGTCCGACGGCACCTACGTCGCGACCTATCGAGTTCTTTCCGCTGATGGTCACCCAGTAAGCGGCTCGCTGCTCTTTGGTGTGGGCGAAGGAGCACTTGACCGAAGCGCTCTACCCAGTTCGAACAGTGATCGACTTTGGGAAATCATCGGCGGCATTTCTCGCTTCATCATCTACCTCGCTGCGCTCGTCGCTGCAGGTGTCGCGTTTTTCTTGGCTTTCATTCATGATCGCGCCGAAGATCGTTGGCGGATTGTTCCGTTTGTTCGCATTGGTTCGATCCTTGCTCTGTTCAGTGCTATCGGCATCGTGATGAGCCAGGCTGCGCTTCTTACAGGCAAGGGAGCCGGCGCCGTCACTGACTCCAATGTGCTTCGTGATGTTCTCAATCAAAACCTTGGTTGGTCACTCGCGTTGTTGATGATTGGCTTGGCTGCAGTCCACCTCTCAACCGATATCGCCAAAAAGGTGGTGTCGCAGTCACTTGCCCTTTCTGGCGGTCTTGCTGTCACCGTCTCGTTCGCCGTGTGGGGCCACGCGACCGAACTTTCCCCCACAGCCATCTCTCTAGCTGCCGACGCCATCCATGCCACTGCGGCTGCGCTCTGGCTTGGCGGACTCGTTGGGTTGGTAATGGTGCTTTCGCTACGCGCGCCCGAAACGGTTCGCTCAACCGCGGGGATCATCAGTCGATTTTCGCTTATGGCCTTTTGGTCGGTCATTGCACTCACCATTGCCGGGCTGACTCTCACCATCACCGGCTCCGACGCGAGTCTGAACTCGATCCTTACCACTACTTGGGGTCAGCTCATTCTCGCCAAAATCGGCCTCACCCTCATCGTCGTACTCATCGCTGCATGGAATCGACGCAAGCTCCTACCTTCGCTCACCCGCCCAACCGAGGACACCAGCGAACTGGCGGTTCGCTGGGCGACTCTCCTCCGAACGATCCGGGCCGAAGCGGTACTTCTCGTCGCGGTGATCGCGCTCACCGCAATCGTTGTCAACGTTCCGCCCGCTCGAACGGCTGTCGTAGCAACGACCGACCGAGTCGACACCACCCAACGGGTCGACACCGGCACCGTCCAACTTTCTGTTGATCCAGCGATTGTTGGGCCAAATACCGTTGCCGTCCGATACGCCGACGAGACCGGACAACCAGTCAATGTGGCCAACAGTATGAGTATTGAATTCTCGCAACCATCGGCCGGACTTGAGCCGATCACCCGACAGGTGCCAGCCTCAGAGCCCGGAGTGTTTGTGATTCAAGGAAACGAACTCTCGATTCCTGGCACCTGGACCATCACGATCGCAGTTCGAACCGGTGACTTCACTGAACAACGCACATCGTTCGAAGTTTCCGTCCGTCGCTAACCACAGTCAAGGATGCACATGGCCCTCCCCCGACGCTTTCTCATCGCTTCCGCTGCATCGCTTACCGCGCTTGTGGCGTTAGCGGGCCCCGCATTTGCCCACGCGAACGCAAGCGCAAAAGCCGAACAAGCTGGCCGCACCGCAATCACCGTTTCGATTGAACACGGTTGCAACGGCAATCCCGTCACTGGCGTTCGAGTTGCACTTCCGAGCGGAGCAACTGCTGTCACCGGCACCAATTCGGGGGACTGGACCTCGGCCGTAACAGCAACAGAAATCTCATGGACTGGTGGCTCAATGCCAGCAAACTCCTCTGCCGACTTCGACTTCAGTCTCGTGTTGGCGCAACCGGCTGGTGAGACCGTCAGGCTTCCCACCATCCAAACCTGCACGAACAACACCGAAATCGCGTGGATTCAATCCGACGGTGGCGAGAAATCAGAAGCAACCCAGCCCGCACCAAAAATTGTGGTGCCCACCAACAGCACCTCGGCGAGCACGTCAGCAACTGCCGTCGCCGCCGCAAGTGGTTCGTCAACCACCGCAGTCGCTCGGATGGCAACAGAATCAAACGCGGTAACCGATGCGGGGAGTGAGACCAACGCTTCGGGTCGCTATGTCTTTCTCGGTGTCTGTGCCGTCATTGTGATCGGCGCTGGAGTTCTGTTCCTCAAATATCGCAAGCATCCGACAAAGAGTTAGCTCGCTCAAAGGTCATTCCGCATCGTTATCGGTATCGCTGTAGCGATCATTGTCAGCGGAGGCTTTACCGAAAGCGATATCGCTCATCACGCAGTTGTCGATAGCGGGAAGGTCGCAGGCTCCGTTGGAATCGTTCGGTCCTTGTGCAACGGAACTGGTCCGTAGTGTCCGGCGATGGAGCGACGAAGTTCATGCAAAGCGTTGGTGCGAAGTTGGCTCACGCGTGAACGAGTGACTCCCAGTTCGCTTGCTAATTCCGCCGTTGTCTGGCCATCGACGAAATGGCCGAGGATCACCCGACGCTGGCGCTGAGGCAGTTCGTCAAGCGCCTGGCGGAGGTAGGTAAGAAGTTCAGCGTGCTCAAGTAGTGCAACAACGTCTCGTTGCCCTCGATCAACGAGTTCTTCGGTGCGGAATCCCGCTGCGGTCTCGTCGTTCTGGCCTTGATCAAGCCGACCAACAACACTGGTTTCGAGAAGCGCTTTGACCTTCCTGACCTGCTCGGTGGATGTCCCTGCTTCCGCAGCGAGCTCCTCGATCGTCGGTCGGCGTCCATAACGAGCCGTAAGCGAGTTCTCAACCATTTCAATTCGACGAGCTGCAGCGCGCAATGCTCGCGGCGCCCAGTCATCGGCGCGCACGGCATCGAGCACAGCACCACGAATGCGCATTGCGACGAATCGTTCGAATGGAACTCCGCGCGTCGAATCGAACCTCCATGCCGCTTCGACGACTCCGAGTGCTCCGGCTCGAATCAGTTCTGCTCGATCAACATGTCGAGGAAAGTTTGCGGCAATTGAGGCGACCACTTTGGGGACGACCTCAAGCCCTCTCTCGACCAACGCTGCAACTTCGGGATCCATCGATTGCCCGTTCATGTGACTCCCCCTTCGTGCGTGCGCACGCTCCTGCTCCCAGAGGTCGGCGAAACCTCCCCTTTCGCCGTCCATCCCCGCAACCGGTTGATTGCCGGATCGACACCCTAGGAACGCGCGCGAGCAGATTTCTGGTCACCCCGGCCCTTTTTTCTGAGTCGTCCAGCCCAGATTTCCTGGCGACCGGAGTACACAAGGGCCTTAGGCCCCGGCTTCGCCCTCAAACACCGCAGCCCGAACACCCCGGCGAGCCAATTCGGCAAGGAACGCGAGGGAATCAACCGATTCGGCCAAACCCGCCGCTCCGAATCTCCGGAGTGATCCATTGACAATGAATCGACTCGCGACCGCGGCAACTGCCCCGGCGGCAACTGCGGGCCGATCCATTGCCCCATAGACAAGTACCGAACCACGGCCATTGCTGCGGCCGCGAACTTCGACGCGCACAGCACCGGGTCCGCCTTCGGGATCGGTGGGCCACAGCATCGGAAGTCGAGCAGTGAGACGATCGCGGCGGGTCGCCGACACTCGAGAGGTCACACGACGCACGCCCGAGAATGCAGGAACCAAAACAAGTGCATCGGGAAGTTCTGCTCGGTAACAGTCCTGCGGACCAATGGGGTCAGGGAACCAGCACAGTTCTCGGCCAGAGCCACCCGGTCGTGCATCCCAAGACCCATCGCGCCAATCGACCGCGCCGCGACCAAGGGCGCGATGATGTTGACGAGCGCACGCAGGACCGCCGGTTCCCGACTTTGCGATGTGAACTTCGTCGACGTGTTCGAATTTTTTTGCAGCATGTGCGGCAAGTACACAAGTAAGTCCTGGGGCAAAGCCGGCACCAATCACCACATGGACATTGCGTTCGCGTGCGTGCTGATCAAGTGCCAAAAGCGCCCGTACGTCGGTCAGATCATCGCTTGTGCTGACGACATGAATGCCGCGACGAACAAACTGTTCAGCAACATGTGTTTGGGTTCGAGCAGGACCGGCCAACACGACGACATCGACATCGAGCGGATCATCCAAGGACCCCCGATCGATGATTGCGCGATCACCAAGGCTGTTTGCTACCAGTTCAACACGATTACGTCGTTCGTCACGAAGCACAACGTCGTCATCATCGGTAGAAACAAGTTGCCGAGCGAGACGCGCGCCGACTGCACCAACACCCAGGATTCCTATGCGAGCCATGTCAGTCCAGACCGGGTCCGGAGAGCTCGCGCCACCCGCCAGAGCGGTGCGGAGCAACACCCGATCCGCGGAGCCGGACGGCGGCGGCGACAAGCGCCCCCATGCCGATGGCAATCATGGCCCGTCGGAACATTTTCATCGTGGGGCTAGCTGGAATCGAACCAGCGACCTCACC
>SXGQ01008265.1_pt1 | contig 15064 bp, 15 predicted proteins | sample 3178371 | NCBI WGS metagenome assembly SXGQ01 (sample SAMN11356859, study PRJNA531348) | freshwater metagenome | isolation source: freshwater sample F1-20 | place: China: Fuxian Lake, Yuxi | collected 2017-12-25
AGCACACCGGCGTTGTTGTACTGAACTTGAGTAGTCGAGCCACCAATGGTTCCTGTTGCTTTTGTTGCAATCACCTGCACCGTTCCGCCGCTATCCTTGTAGTACAACTTCCCGTCAAGGATGTTGATGGCAAGCTCACCATTGACTAGGTTCCCAGAAGTGGGAGCAGCAGATGCTGTAGTCGAATGATAGAGTTGAATCGGCGTGAAATTGGTTGCTGCCATGATTGTTCCTTAGAAAATCCCGCCAGAGATGCCGCTCCAAGACGGCCCAGTTGCTCCGGCTGTCAATACATAACCTTGTGTTCCGAGCGGTAGTTTACTCAACGCAGTCGTTGTTGAGGCATATAACAAATCCCCGATTGCATACGACGTTTGTCCGGTGCCGCCATTTATTGCGGTCACTGGTGACGTTAAACTAAACTGCGTACCAGCGAGCGTTAACCCGGTGCCAGCAGAGTAAACCTGCGAAGCAGAAAACTGAGTAAACGTTAAATTGGTCGTGCCAATAATTAAAGGATTGGCAGTAGTCAATACATACGACTCACCCGCTCCCGTATTGCCCTCTTGTACAAAGAAGTAGTCCCCTTGACCTAAACCACCAGTGCTGTCAGGTTGATATCTGTCTGCGTCCGTTGCACGAGTCAAGACCCAAGCTGTACCACCGGGATCAGGGGTTCCTACCGTAGTAACTGTATACACGCCATTTTCAAAGGCGTTAGCTTGGTTGTAAACCAATACCCGATTACTAACCGATAACGTTATTCCATCAATCTGTATTGCTGCGTTTGCCCCTGCATTAGTCAACGTCGCGCCAACACCAGCATTGACTAGACCGGCGATGGTCAACCCTGTCCCATTTGTAAAGGTCGTGATCTCCGGGCCGTTATACGTCAGAGACAACGTTACTTGATTGCCCGCAGGAACCGAGAACACGAAGTACGCAGTACCAGAAACGATACCGTTTGTCGTAGACGAAAACACGACTTGATCGTTCACAGACAAACTAGGAGAGGTTGCAAACGTCAGCGTCTTCCCACCTGAAATTGTTGTCACCGTTACAGCCGTACCCCCGGGGGTATAGGTGGCAGTCAAGGCCGTTGGAGTCTCCACCCTAACTGGGATGTGAATATCAATCCCTGAAGCTACCTGATCGTCTACATACTGCTTTGTAGCGAGCTGTAGAGCCGCTGTAGGCGCTTGAGTAACCGTGACTGATGTCAGCCCAGCAAGGGTAAGAGACGACGCTCCTAACGCAATGGAAGTCGTCCCAACCGTAACGGAAGCGTTCTGTAGAGAAGAGTTCGGGATGTTGGAAAGAGAGATCGCGTTACTACTACCAAGGGCTACAGAGGCAGATCCTGAGATGCCTCCAGAATAGGTAAACGAGATTGAGGAATTAGTCAGGCTTCCGTTGCCGATGTTCGACAGCGTGTTGTTGCTGCCAGAAATCGTCTTGTTCGTTAGCGCCTGACTTCCAGTAAGCGTTGCTACCGTTGAATCTATCGCTATCGTCACCGCGGTAGAACCGTTATAGCTTGTCCCTGACAGACCCGTTCCAATTGTCAAGGCATTTGACGCCGTAGCCGTTACCGTTACAGATCCACCAAGACTGACCGACGATCCGTTGACCATGATTGCACTGTTAGTAAGACTGGCGTTTCCTATGTTGGAAAGTGTATTCGTCGAGCCGCTGATAAATTTGTTCGTGAGAACCTGCGATCCGGTCAACGTAACAACCGTCGAATCAATTGAGATCGTCCCCGTCGTCGTAATCGGGCCTCCAGTAAGACCCGTTCCCGTATTGAGCAGCGTCACCGCCCCGGTCGGTAGGCTCGACCAAGCTGCGCTCTCATACACCTCGAAGGCGTTTAGATCGGTGTTGTATCGGATCAAACCATCGCTACCAGCAGCTCTCTGAGCCGTTGTTCCTACAGGCACTCTAACTCCACCAGTACCCGGAAATACTGCGTCATTTGCAATCCTGAACGTAGGGTTGTTCGTCCCGTTTCCATCGGTGATATCAATCTCACTCGCAGTTCCCGTCAGAACACGCGCATTCACCGACCCACCACCAATAGACAACATCCCCGTCGAAGCAAGACTCGCTAACGACAACACCGTACCCGTCAACGCTATCGTCGGGTTGCCTGAGACGCCGTTTCCATTAGTAATGGATATTCCACTGCTTCCAGACGCAATAGAACGCGCTACAACCGACGAAGCACTGTCTTTCGCTATGATCCCCGTCAGGGCTACCTCAAGGCTCCCAGAGGCCGCATTGAGGGTCAGGCGATAGAACGATTGAACACCACCGTCTGTAATCCCTAAACCCGTCCCGGTAGACAGATACCTAGAGTTCGGTAATGTCGCCTCACTAACAACCGTCAGAAACGTCTGATTGAGTATCGGAGCGTTCGCTATTGCTCCGGTAGTAGTCTGCCTAGTCTGTCCACCCTGAACGATAGGAACCGATTCCGTCCCGGTCAAGGGAAGCGCCTGCGGAAGCGAAGTAATTGTTACGTTTGGCATATCACGGCTGCTGACTCAGACCATCAAGGTTTCCGTCATCTTCCGGCGTTGCTTCGCTTTCTTCAGTAGATATGACATATCCACCATAACCGGTGGTCACTATATCGTTCGGATCAACCGCTACGCTCACATCAGGACGAGGAAACCTGATGTTAATCCGCTCGGTCTTCCTCGCCGGAAGTCTATAGGGATCAAACTCGTCCACACACCCTTGATCACATACCGACAATCCGGGAAAGTTTGGATCAGGCCGCATCACAGCGTGAGGACGCTTCATCTTGCAGCGATCACACACTGCAATCGCTATATCTGAATATCCAAGAGTATCTAAAAAACGAGGCACGATTACCTCGTGTATACGCTAATATTCGGCGCAAAATAGATAGGCGACTTGTCGCGCTCTTCGTTTTCCGCAAGCACTAGGTACTTTTCTGCTTGCCCTTCCAGATATTGCGTCCTTGTAAGCTCAACACCCGGCAGTTCGAGGCTCATCTGATGAGATAGCATCGACTGTATGGCTAGATACCACCTCTGAGGAATCTCTAGCTCTCCAGAAAGCGCCCCAACGTCCATAATCTGCTTGGAATACCAGACAGTCATCTGAATAAAAGGGTCAGAAGGCACCGGCCAGAGGTAAAGCTCACTCTGCGGGATAGTTCTGTTGAACCAATACTGATACGGCTGGTTTGCAGTGAAGTTTTTGTTCGGCAAACTCGTGTAATCGTCCCGATTCAACCTTGCCATCGGGATTTCCGTAGAGTTATTGCCAAAAAACAGCTCTCGAACACTAATCGTACCGCCTCCGGTCATCCTCATACGGTAATACTGCACCGTTTGACCGTATTCAATGTCATACCAGACCCACTGGTTGTTCACCCACGCCGTTGCACCGGGGTCATACAGTGTGCTCCAAGTAGTTCCATCAGAGGAATACTCAAAAATGACCGAATAAGTGCCTGAAACCCCCGGCAGAACACCTATAGAACCAATGTAAACCGGATTATCAGTGCCGTAATTGACGGAAATGTTTCCGTTTGTTGAGGTCTGCGTGCAAAGCGTGTCAATGTTGCTGTCAAAAGCGTTATCTACAACACCCCCAGCACTCGTTGCATAACTCCCAGTCCCATTAGGAGTGGGCCGGTTCATCGTTCGGTACAGCACGTTCAACACATCATTACCACCTAACGGCAGGTCATAGATGTATTGGTCAGCTTTCAGACCGTAAACCTTCTTCCCAATCGCCCAGTATTGAATACCGATGTTGATCAGGTTAGAAAGGACGTAAAACAACGACTCTCTAGCACTCAAAACTTGCTCTGAAGTCAGCTCCTCAGCAAGCTTCCCGCACCTTCGAGCGCCGTGATCGATCAGCGTCTGAACACTGATAACGGTTGTGCCTGTGGTTCCGCTGTATGCCATCTACCACCCCGAACACGCCCAACGTTTCATAGAAGCCCGCGCCCGACTACCTCGTTCACTTGCTCTGGCAATCGGCTCCATACGAGCACAAAAAGACCTTTTGCGAGGCCCACCTTCAGGCTGCGGAGCTTTTAAATTGGAACCAGTCTCCCGATTGTACTTTGCTCGGCCCTTAGCGGTCAGCCCAGCACCTTGCTCCACAGGCAGTTTCTCGCCTCGACTCACGGCCAGCGATACCTCGCCGCCTGTTTTCATAGAAGCCGTTCTGTTGGCTTGTTTGAAATTTTCTTTAGTTGGAGCACCTTTACTTCCAACGCTACGCATCTTTTCACCTGACCCAGAAGCAATCCTAGCCTTCTTAGCTTGAATGTTGGCATACAAGCCACCACCAGCAAACTTTTTGCCCTCATCTGCTTTAACAAACTCTTCTCCGACAGACTGCGGGATACCCACCTTTTTTGCAAACTTTGGGTTATGCGCTACTGCCTCCATAAGACGATGCTGCTCTTTGGATTTAGTCGGCATAGGATTTAATCATGTCAAGCGTAATTGAATAAAAGTCACCAGCAGCAGCATCAAGCGTTGTAAATCTTATGTCGCCGGTTTTTCCAGAACCTGCATTGTTTGGCAATCCACCAAACAGTGAAAAATCCATGCTGTAAAACGTATTTGTTGGAATTCCTATGCAAAACAAATCTGTTGTTGCATCCCATAAAACCTCAACTTGCAAACCATGCGTTGATGCGTAAATTTTTAGAATTGTAACGCCATCACAAGCTTTGCCTGAACCGCTTGCCAAAAGAGTAGATACATCTACCTTTAACACCGCAGATTCATTTCCTGAGCCATCACACACAAAATCAAATTTTTGTATTGCTGTGCGCTCACCATCAAAAATAGTTTGTGTTGCTACTGTATTAGCCATTATATTCCTTCAATAAAAAGCAGGGGCCGCAGCCCCCGCTTAACCTAACACACAGTACCTCCACGCTTTTTGCTCGGTGCAACCGTTACAGACTTTTCAGTCTTGGTGACACTGCCAGAAGGAATCATTGATCGTTCTTTATCAGAAACAGCACCTTGACCCTTCATTGCATTACGAGCTTTGCCGTACAGTTCTTTAATCATACTTAACGGATTTAGAGCCTCCTCAAGTTCCATGCTATGCCTTCTGGCATCATCATAGGCACCTTTAGATACATCTTTTTCCGCTTCAGAAGCTGTACCGCCACCTTTCATTTTCTTACCGTACTTACTATAAACTTCATTAGAGTACGCCTTGGACTGCTTTACAGCAGTCGCGTTCTCTTTTTTGAAGTTGTTCCTCAAGCTACCCTCGGCAGTCGTTACCTTTCCACCTTTTTTAAAGGTTCCAGCGTATTGATTGATGAGTACCGGAGCACTTGGTTTTTTGCGGCCTTGAGGCATCGCTACGGGAGCACCGCTTTCAACAACTCCCCCCGTAGCGTAGGCTTTTTTTGCTGCACCGCCTTTCATGTAAGCCATGCCGCCATCCATCATCTTGGCTGCACCGCCCTTCTTATAGCCGCCAGCATTAGCCTTCGCCACACCACCAGTCTTGTAGCCACCAGCGTTGCCAAGCTTCACACCTTCAGTTTTAGCCGAAGATTGTTCCGCTTTGCTAGTGTGCATCATCGTATCGCCCTTTTCGGACTTGATGATCCCACCCGCTTTGTAACCACCTTGGCCCATGACTACACCACCAGTCTTCAGCCCTTTGTGGGCCTTGCTAGCAGGCTTTCCGGCGTGTTCTTTCAACGCCGCAGCAGTCTTAGCCATCTTCTTCATTTCAGCAGCGTGACCGGCCTTCGACTCGCCGCCCTCTTTCATCATGCGACCAGCCATCCCTACCGGAGCCGCAGGAGCGGCAGCAGCAGGCATAGCCATCATCGCACGACGACGAGCAGCCATCGATGGACGCATCGGCGCTTTAGTAGCCGCCATACCGCCACGCGCAGGCATCATCGGAGCCTGAGCGGTCATCGCGCCCATCCCGGACAAACCACCAGCCTGCATCTTGACCGCACCACCCTTCTTGAGTTTTAGCTCAACGGTTGGCTCCGTGGTCATCATCTTCACCATTGGCTTAAATTGGCCCATGATTACCGCTCCTTAGCGACGAAGATATAGTCCACAGTCATGGTCTTGGCAACCGCTTCGCCGTTTTGAATGGCAACGGTTGGAGTCAAGTCTTCGTCATCCGGCAAGTTAGTGGTCACCGAAGTGCCAATCACCACACCGTCAACAAAGTACTGAATCACAGAACCACCGTCATATTCAAACCCAATACTAATAAACGTATCATTCGCCAATGTTGCTACTGACGATGTGGTCGTTGCAGTGTTGTTCTTTTCTACCAACAGACTTACCGAAGTAGATCCGTCAGCTTTAATAAAAAACACTCCGTCCGTTACGTCTAGAGGGGTTGCGTCGGTAATTTGCAAACCAATCACAACATCGGATTGAGTTGCATCACTTACCTTGAAACGGGCTTCAAAGTACAGTTTCTTGCCAGAAGCAAAGCGAAACGATTCGCCTTTTTTCTGCAAAGAAACCAGATCATTGTCAGCCGCGGTATTAGTAATCAGAAGAAGACCACCGTCACCATCCGCCAATGCCTGAGTCGCGCTCGCATCTGTTTCAGTTACAGTCCAATCTCCGGCTACATAATAGTCGAAGTCTTCCATGTAAGTATGAAACCGCGTCGGCGCAGGCATCGCCAGATCAGCAAACGGCGAATCCTCTCCAACGTTGGTTAGCCCATTGGGAAACCGCGTTACGAGATTTGCCATGTCGTACTCCTAAATTAAATCAAAGGATCGGGAATTAAAGCGGACTTGCATTACACAAACCCGCTTTTGTATTCCTTAGATCCCCGGAGTGCCGTACATGGCGCGTGGATCGGTAAAGCCAACGTCATAACGCTCAGTGGCTTTGTACCGCATGGTGTCGGTCTCAAAATCACCTTCCATCGTCTTCTCAAGACGACGACGCATCATCAGCTTCATCCCTTCCGGCGCATCGGTCTGCACCCAAAATGCCGTAGCATTGGTCAGACGCGACAGAACAGCAGCACCCTCATCCAGAAGACCAATGGACTTGATCGGGTTGATGTCGTTGTTCGCGTTGCCAGCACGCAGCACTGACTTCAGCAGAACTTCGCCTTGGAAGACGTTGCCCGGAGCCACCACCAGTTGGCGGGGAACCAGACGAATCTTCTTGCCGTTGTTGTCCACCGCTTGACGAATCTGGATCAACATCTGCTCCAGAGAAGTCTGCGACAGATTTGCTGCGGTCGTCAGCAGGTTCGAGAACGTGCCGTTGACAATCGGGTGCGAGGCACTGTTCAACTGCACGCCGTCACCGCCCGGATAGGACGAGTTAAACGCTCGGTTGAGAATGTTGGCCGATAGCGTCTCTTTGGTCTCAATCAGCGACTGAGCCAGATGACGCGCATACACCTGACCGATACGGATGTGATCACCATCCTCAACAAGAACTTTGGTCAGCGCAAACGCAAGACCGAAGACCTTGTAAACGTACCGCTTCAGAAACAGCACACCACCCTGCTGATAGGTCACCGGAGTGCCATCAGGTAGCTGGGGAGCCGCGCCAAAGCCGTACAGAACCGGCTCTTCGTGGTAGTTGCGGGGAATGCCTTCCTGCTCGCGGAAGACTCGTGACCATTCGTCCGTCCGTTGGTCATAAACGCCGTCGAAACACTCATTCAGAATGGGTTCGACGATGGAACGAAAGTCGGTACTACGCATCGGGGCTGCCATGACTTAGCCCTCCTTAAATGGCAATCGGCGTGTAATTCGCGCCTGAAACGCGAATCTGGCCGTATTGATGTTCCGCGATAACAGCCCGAACGATAACGTAGGTGTCACCCCAGTCATTGTCAGGATACGGGGCGATATCAACAATACGCATCTGCGCCACACCGTTAGCACCCGCAAGCGAGATGCTCAAAGTGGCTTGCGACAGACCCGTAGTCGTCGAACCAGCAGTCGTATTGCTCAGATCAGCCTCATCACCAATTGAGGTCTGGGGAAGCGTACCGTCAGCCTGAATTTCATAAACGATATTAGGATCGCTATAAAAATAGGCAACAACCGAACCAACTTGGAACGACTCGTTGGCAGGCCACTGATTTGACACTCGACGACGGCCAGTAGCATCCGTCCACTCAACGCCAGCAAAGGCACCAAGGAACGCATCACCGGCAGCGGCTACGACGATGTACCCGCCCGTATCCATCTTGACGGGCTGACCCTTCAAAATAGTCGTGGCATAGCCAGCAGAGACATTTCCGCTGGTCGAAACTGCTTGAATACCGTTGGCAAGCGCCTGAGCGCGATCCAGACCGCTAGGGTGAAACGCGGGACGCAGGCCAAACGGAGCACTAGTTGCAGACATTGCAAGCTCCTAAATGGTTACCCGTGGAATACGGGAGTTTTGACTTGTTCATCAAGCATTCCAAAGCCCTCACCTTCAACCTCACCGAGCTTACGTCCTCGGCTATCTCGACCCTGAGCTTGCTCGGCTTGATACCGAACCTTCTCCGCTTCCTCCATCGGAAGCTGATGGTGCATATGCAACATGACATCCTGATAAACATCCATCGGAAGTTTGTACAAGATCATCTCGTTGCATGAGATAAAACCAGTGTTTTCGCCAGCCTTTACGCGGTAGTTTTCAAATCCGGGTATCTCGTCTGCTTTCACAGGTACATACCCAAGCCGAATCCGCTTATCAATGCTGTCGTATCCATTGGTGGTTGAAAGCCAGCAAATGTGCCAACCCGGAATCTCCGGGACTTTCGGAAGTGCTTGTTGCGTCCATTCGTCACTCCACATCTTGCGACGTTCCTGCGCTGAATGGAGAGAATCATCTGCTGAAGACCGGCTGGCGTCCTCACTTGCGCGAGTTTCGCGGCCACCTGCCAACAGAGATTTTTTAAGGCGTGAATCCATTTGGTTTATCCCCTGTTCCGTGATTGTTCGGCGTAACGCTTGATCATCTTGGCCCGCTTTGACGGGTCATCCCAAAATCCCGCATCTTTCATCGCTCGAACCTGTTCGGGTTCCAGAACAAAAGTATTTCCTCCGCGGCTTGGAGATGATTCGCGTCCTGATCCAGTCACAAAACTTCTAGGGCGTCTCCTATTAGATTCATCCTGACTTTGAGTATACCGATGCGGCAACCTTTTTTGCAAGCGGTTGTCAAGCTCATCCCAATAATCCTCAGTGCCGGGATCCCAACCCTCTTTATGAAGACGCTGATCAATCATCTTTGCAATCTCGCTGTCTTCATCACTCCCAGCCGGGTCGTACCAAGGATTACTGTTCATCCACTTTTGAGCGTGACGAACCAATTGGGGGTTTACCGCACCGTTTTCTTGGGTTTGCGTTCTCGCGGTTTCTTCTTTTGCTCGCTTTAATACCTCTACCCGACCGCGGGTCTCATACCAAAGCTCCTGCGCTTTAGCGAGTTCCGTTCCATTGGAATGATCGCCAGCCTCCCGCATCTTTGCTAAGGCATACTGAAGCCGCAACTCTTCGTCTTCAATCGCCTTATCTAATCTTGCTAGGTCAGAAGAGTGGGTTTTGCGTTCAACAACCGACAAACGCTCCATCAACTCATTGTTTTGACGCTGAAGAAGCTCTAGACGACGATCTTTCTCTTCGTTCGTCTTCTTTACATACTCCTTCTTGGCCCTTCGCCTAGCCCTGCGAGCAGATCGAATAGCTTCAGTGTCGTCTGGATGATCCTCATCCGCTTCGCCACCCTCAGCCATCTCGACTGACTCTTCCTTCTCTTCAGGAGCCATTCCTTCAGGAAGTTCAACGGTTGCAGAACCGTCCTGCTCTTCCTTTACGGCTAGTTCCTCTTCTTTAATTTTAGGATCGCTCATACAAACGCCTTCATGCTCAGGGGATCAGCAGTTACCTTGGCGATAACCTCGTGATCATTAAAAATGGCAAATAGTGCAGGCTCGTCATCCCCTTCTATTGGGACTTCCCAGCGATCTCCTCCCCATTTAGGGACTCGAACAAACTCGCCAGCTACGCACCACGACCCCTCCGGCCATCCCTGCATCGTGTCTCGATGCTTATAGGCTAGCGAGCCAATCTCTACTACCTTAGCCACCATGTTTTGCCACTTTTCGGCCTCTTTCGTTTCCGAAACGAGGATCAATCCACCCTGAGTTTTCCGCTTGACGCGCCGCAGTTGTACAAGGATTCGGCCACCAAGAGGTTTCGCACCGGGTTCAACGCTCGGAAATGCCCAAGCTAACTCAGCGTTGTTAGACGCTACCGGCTCATTCATGTTCATCGTCTTCTCGCAAGAGATTGTTAAGGATATCGAGAGAATCTTGAAGTCCTCGATATTGACCGACCATCCGCTGGTAGGCTTCCCATGTAGGCGCGTTTCCATTCGCCAAGGAAAGAGCTATTTCGCTCTGTGAAGCTTGTATGCCAGTGATCAGGTCATTCAGTGTTTTCATTTCTTCTTCAGCAGTTTAGGCTCCTGTTTGATAGGTTGTTGTTTAGATTGCATGGATTGACCATTAAGAGGCACGCCCATAGCAATTCGTTTGTGTTGTTTAACAAACTCGCTCATCTGCTCTTTATCACTCATGACACACTCCTATTGAAGCTTGGTTGAATAATCTACGACCGTTTTATCCTGATCTAACTTTAGCCTTGCTGCATCTCTAGTCAACCGGGCGGTTTCAATCCGCTCCTTGGTTTCCTGATCTCCCTGAGCTATCGCCATCTTAAGCTGAAGATTTTCCATCTCCATCTTCTGCTTCTGCTGAAGCTCCAACATATCCAACTGAAGTTTCTGTTGCATATCTTGACCTTTAAGCTGCAACTCGGCCTGATCTCGCGACTGCCGCCTCTGTGTCTCGGCCATGCTGGTCTGCAAAAGCACTTGCCCGTCAGGAGTCAACTCAGGTTTCGGCTTAAACTGCTGCATCGTCTGAACCATCTGCTGAATAATCGGCATGATTCCAGACAAAGTTTGCTGCGCGTCCATGTCAACGTGCTGCGAGGCACTGCCGTACATCTTGTCCAGACTCTTCGGATCAGCTAGCAAGTCGTAATCCTCTGGCTTCTTGCCAATCGATTGATGGATGTAACCCTCCATTCGATTGAGATACCACAAAGCTAGATGCTGCTTGATGTGCTCCATCGCTTTAGGTAAGTACGCAGGCGCGATCATGGGGTTGCCACCAAATACAGGATTCTTGGCGTAATCCAAGTGAGCCTGTATGTGACCAAGATGATCTTGCTCCGGGTACGCAAACGCCGCCTGACCAATCGTCATAGCTACGTTCTCGTTTGCAGGATCCATCTTCGTTGGCCCCGGCATATCAATCATGATCTCGTTGATACCGGGAACCTTAAGCTGTTTTAGGAACCTTTGAATCACAATCTTTCTATTAAATAAATCCGGGTTCTTATCCATGATGGACATAACCGCTTGGGTCTGCGCCATCCTCTGAGTCTCAGAGAAGATATGCGGATCTGATACCGGGATAACGTCGCTGACCTTAGCGAAGTCTTCCCGCTTGATGTCCAGATCAACCATGTCCTCATCACGCCGCATTTCGTCCAGATACCAACGATTGATCCTCTGAAGAATCTTCAGCACCCGCGACTGGCTCTTGTGAAGCCTCGCATGAATGCTTGAAAACACCGCTGAACCTTGCTCAATCAAGGCTTGAGTAGTGCCTACCGGAGCGTTAGCGTTGACATCAGCAATCTTCTCTTCCGCGGTCGTCACAACCCCCTTGGCCGCACTTGTCAGCCACCCAAGAAGCTGAAACAACACCGCACTCGGAGGATTGAACGGGAAAGGCATCGCAATCTTGCGTACATCATCCACACCCGGGGCCGCTTCAATCTCCGCTACCTGAGTGATTTCCACCTGCTGACTCTGACCCGATAGCTTCGCCCCCTTGAGCTTCAACATCGTCGCAGCATTGTTGATGTGGGCAGAGTCAAGGAGCGCCCTCAGAGAGCCTGTAAGGGCCGCAGAAAGCCCTCCAATCAGGTGTGGCAGACCAATCGCATAAGCACCTCGCCAAGGAATGAACTTGAACTCGACAATCCAGTCGAGCTTGTCCATCGTCTCGTCACCATCCTCCCAGTTCCGGTAGAGACCAATGACCTCCGTCTCCAACTCGTCAATCATCAGAATGTACGGCGCTAGCTTTCCCTTCGAGTATGAGTCGCTCTCAATCTCCAGCCATGTATAAATGTGATACACCCGACGAACACCATCCTCGTTGTCGTTCGGTGATCTACCTTCAATTCTGTCGTTAGCCTTCTGCGGGCCAGTAGGCTCTGGATCCATCGTCGCTCGTATGTACGACGTATCCCTGTACAACCCCGACACCATCCTCTGCCGAAATTCGTAATTCGAGATGTCATGAACTTCTGTCGCCCGCTGTGCGTTGTAGAAGTTCGTCGCCGCAAACGGAACAATTACGTTATCAATCGGCAAAAACTCAGCGCATGGCCTCTTCAGACGCTCGTCATACCAAAGCTTTAGATACTGCGAGCCACCAAGAGGTAACTGAGTAAGCATCTGCTCCATCTCGTCTGAGAACTCAGGAATCTGCTCCGTGAGCTGCCAGTTCATGAAGTCACGCTTACGCTCCGCAATCTCTACCTTGTCTTTGTCTACGTCACCAAGAATCTTCGTCCGAGTCGGGCCATCAGGCGGAAACAACTCTTTAATCGCCCTCGAAGCAAAGTCAACACACCCTTCAGCCATCACCGGATGAACGACCTTCGAGGCACCGTTGAACGAAGCACCACCGGGAGCATCGTTTCCCAAACCAGTTCTGCGGATACCCTCTTCGTACTGCTTGTCTCTCTGCTTTCGAGCTTCCTTGTCTTTCTCTACAAGCTCAATGTACTTCAGCGCAAACCCTGCAACCTGAAAGCTATCAATTGCATCCGAATCTGCAAGATTCTCGTAGAAGTCCGGGTCTTCCATCGGGCCTTCAGGAAGCGTGACTACCGCGGAGCCATCAGGCAACTCCTCAATCTCCGATTGTTCCAGATCAAGATCGACCTCTACAGGCTCCTCCTGAAGTTGATCTCCCTGCGCTAATCCACCCATTCCGGGAATCGCCCGTCCAAAATCCTGCTCAATCGGGAATTCGGTTGCCATGTCTTATTTCCTCAAAGCGGCAAGACCGCCTTTACGTTTGGTAATGTCAGCCTCACGAGTGTCGTAAGTGCCACGGTTACCAATGGCGGACTTAATCTTCTTCGGCTCGAACATTATCACTTCATGCGTTTGACCAGTTCGGCGCGGGTCAAGAAACAGAATACTGTCATAACCCTCTTTGCGAATCTCTTCTGCCCATTTTGGAGCAATCAGCTCAGGAAACTCTCGGCTTCCACCCGTAAAAACTGCCTGCGCCCAATCAATCATACCGGGATCATCTAACACTAACGGATTCTTTGCCTGAGCATAAACCGGCATCACGTTAGTTCCTTCACGGAACTCGCCCGCTCGACCTGCGCTAATGTTATGCATCGCCGGTTGATTTTTGGGATCAGTGGACAACCAAATTGCCGGGCCACTTAACGTTGGGTCTTCGCCACCCGGCTTGAACTCTTTGAAGTCTTTAGGAGTTGCGTGATACAACCGCTCACGAACTTTGCTTTCATCTAAAAATCTTTTTAGGTTTTCTGCGCTTTCTTCCGAAGACAACACTTGCTGCGGAAGGTCGGGCTTCTTTGAAGATTTATCAGCACGTTTACCTGCTGTCGCGGCTGCTTTAGCTAGCGCCCCACCTTTCGCCATCTTGACTTGCCCACCCTTCTTCTTTCCCGTCACCCGTTTTAGATACTCAAGGTATTGACCAACCTCATCCTGCCACTGCTGATCAACTACTTGATGCGGGAATACCTTCTGAATCGTCCCTGTGAAGTCTTGCGGCCTCTTTGTTTCTGCGATGACCTTTGAGGCGTCAGAGAAAACTAGCCGAGCCGGAACATGACCGGCAAGCCTACCAATTGCTTGACCGGGGATGCCATGAGAATACGTTGCGTGATCTACAGGAGAGATAAGACCCCTTCCGGGCTGCATTTTTCCAACAGAGTACCCAACCAGACTGTGCTCTAGATTCCGCAGGGCTGGCTCAGAAATCGCATACTCTATGTCAACACCGCTGGGCAACCCTCTTGAAGCGGTTTCTTTGCCGGTCTTCATCCGGTCATTAAACCACTTTCTTAAATCCGAATCGAGCATCATCTGGGCATATGCCTCGCCCGTCTTTTCAATGCCAGCAAAGTCGGGATACTTAAAGTATTCACGCTCGCCTGTTTTCTTATTTTTCTTTGACCAACCCTCTCGAATCATTTTGTTGAATGATTCAATGTCATCTTTGCTTACATCACCCGCCTTAATCGCAGATCGAATAGCTTTCAGGTTTGCATCAGCAAAGTGCTGGGCAAAGTTCATCCCATCTCTGCCCATCGACATATATGCCCCGAGAACGTCCTGCTCAGGATATATCCCACCAAGAGCCGTCACTTTTCTTTGAAAACTATTAGCAGGGCCATAGTTTGATGCCCAGAACTTAGCTAGTTCTTCTGGGTCGTTCATAAATGGCACGCCGTATAACGACCCACCTTGCTGTTGCGAACCAATCTTCAACTTGCCAAGACTCATTAGCTTTTTGTCGGCAATTGAGATATCTCCGGGCAAACCAACCAAAATAGACCCCACCGCGGGGTTTACGTTTGCTAATGGCGACGTTGGCGTGGTTTCCTTGAGAACGTAGTCCTGCCCCTCCTGCATTGCCCTAAGACGCTCAGATACCTTCTTAGAATAGTCGGCAAGGTTTGCCGTGTCTCCCGGTTTAGTAACGTGCTCTCCCATGATCTGACGGCCAACACGCTCCGCTTCTTGCTGAAGCTCTTGCTTGGTCTTTGCTGGCGCTCTCTGCAACATCATCGGTAACGTCTTCTCTTCATCCGACTTTGCCGCCTTCGCCGCCTTTGCCCCGGCTTTGGCTGCTCTTCCAAGCATACTGCCGCCACCAGACATATGCGCTA
>SXGQ01718857.1_pt1 | contig 15061 bp, 14 predicted proteins | sample 3178371 | NCBI WGS metagenome assembly SXGQ01 (sample SAMN11356859, study PRJNA531348) | freshwater metagenome | isolation source: freshwater sample F1-20 | place: China: Fuxian Lake, Yuxi | collected 2017-12-25
AGGCTAAGCAAGGCTAACCAAGGCCAGCTTTGAGTAAATCTAATTATAACTATTTTTTATAATATATATATTAATGTATTTATATAATAGAATTAGCATAAAGGAATATGTTAGTATATGATCCTATCAATTTAGAGAATCTACCTGTTGCTGATTACCTAGATAATGATGCTAATAATATAGTTATCATATATAATAATAAGGCTTATGGTGTTAATAAGTCTCTTTTTATGTTTAATAATGAAATGAAGAGATGCATTATAGCCAATAATGCTTTGCTTAAAAAGGCTACTTATGATAACCCGGAGACCTTCTATAATATAGGGTATTTTATAGGGAAAAAAGTTATTGTTAACCTAGATACATTAAACGATGCCCTTAAAGAGCACAGGATTATTGAGCTAACTTCAAAAATCTCAGGAGCTACTTATATAAATAAGGAGTTATTGGAATTAACAACGATAGGCTTAATAAAACCGTCTTCTAAAAAATCAGTAGGAAAATTTAACTTTCAATACGCGTACGAAGATGTGTATTTTGATGAATTAATATCTTTAATATTAAAGCAATATAGTTTATCAATGTATTTTTATATAAACAAATGTTTATTAAATCCCAAATTATATAACAATGATAAACCGCTAAAAAAAGAATTAGCTGAAATATTAAAAAATGATTTTCCAAAGAGCAAGGTATTTAAGAACATAGATTTTAAAAATCATATAGATAATATAATTACTAAAATAGATAAGGGTTTTATTGAAGCAGCGCCACGATATGAAAAAACATATATTCATAAAGTTTTCTATAGAGGAATGAAAGGAAAATATATTAATATAAATGGTAATGAATTAGAAAATATAGGCGATACGGCGCTTATCAAGACATATGTATCTGTTTCAGCCGACTATGCAACTGCTAAAAACTTTGCCCCACCAGGAGGAAAAGCGGCTATTTATATAATATATCTGGAAGAAGGATTGCCTTTTATCAATATGGTATCAAATGCTGTATTTAAAAATGAAAGAGAATATATATTACCGCGAAATATAATTTTTGAACTTATAAGTAAAAATGGAAATGAATATACTGTATTAGCAAAACCATTTAAACCAGACCAATTTACTATTAAAACAGGGTGTTTCCCATTAGACTTTTATGATATCAAGCTTGCGCAGCTTTCGCCGTCGGCCAAGATATCTCTATCATCACCTGCAAAATCAAAGACAAAATCAAATATAGATTCAGGTAAAAACAAAAATAATGTTAAACCTGTTAAATCAAAGAGATGTCCTAATGGAATGGTAAGAAATAAGATAACAAATGAATGTGTCCCTAAACAAAATATCAAGCCTAAGGCAAAAGCCGAGACAAAAGCCGAGCCTATGCCTAAGCCAAAAGCCAAAATGGCGCGTTGTCCCAAGGGAACTCGTCGCAATCCTAAAACATTACTATGTGAAGCCAAGTGAAGCCAAGATTTACACCCTTGAAGATTTAAAATGGCACAAACTTTTTTATTTTTATTTAGTAATATTATGAAACATAAAACAGAAGATTATAAATTATCTGCAGTTAAATATTATTTATCTAATAATTTTAGCTTAGATTATGTTTGTAGTATTTTTGAATGTAAAAAGTCATCATTAAAAAGATGGATAAAAAGATATAATGAAAATAAAGAAATTAATAGACATAATAGAAAATCTATATCATATAAAATAACAAAAGAGCAACTTTTATACGCTATTAAACTTTTGAAAAACAACGAACAAATTACTATGATTGAATTAAAAAAGTTAATAATGCTAAAATATCCTGATTTTAATATTACATCACAACATTTAGGTATTGTATTACGAGATAATAATATTACAAGAAAAAGAACAAAACACCAACATTTCCCTAAAACAAGATATGGTATTGAAACAAATAAAAAGAAAGAACTTGATAATTTTTATAATGAAATCAGAAAATATCCATTAGATAAAATTATTTGTTTAGATGAAACTTCTATTAAACCAGCAATGATATTAGAATATAGTAAATGCAAGTTGGGTAAAAGATGTATTCTAAAAACAGATGATAATAATGTATTTAAAAAATTTACATTATTAGTAGCAATAAATAATTCAAAATGTATAGGATATAAATTATATGAAAAAGGTGGTATGAATAAAGAACGCTTTGTTGATTTTTTGAAAGATAATGTATTTAATAACTATAAAAACAATCTTATCGTTTTAGATAATGCTGGTAGTCATAATAATCAATTTGTTAAAGAAGCTATTATAAGTAGTGGTAATAAATATTTGTTTAGCATTCCTTATACACCAAAAACAAATAGTCCAATAGAAAATTACTTTAATCAAATTAAACATTATCTAAAACTAAATAAAAAGGTTCTTAAATATGATGAATTAAATAACGAAATAAAAAATGCAATTAATAATGTTAAAAAAGAAAATTATGTAAATTATTTTAATTATGCTTACAAAAAAGAAAATCTAAAACCATATACTACGAAATTATCAACACTTTTTAGAAAACCTAAAATGTATAAAACAACATAAGAATATATTATATATATAATAAGATAATAGCGTTAGAATGCGGTTAAAAAATGAATTGTATAATGATGAACAAATTAAAATAAAGAAAGAATTAATAGATATTTTAGAATTAAATAAAAAAAATGGTTTTATTCTATATCAAATTGATAATGACGAAGAATTAAAATATAAAATAATGAACTTATTACCTAAAATTCGTACATTTTTTTCTATGAGTAAAATCACAGCATTCTCAACACCTGAAAAGATTAAAAGACCTTATATATCAATTATTCGTCATATGTTAAAAAATGAATATGATATATTAAGTACAGAATATTCATTAAAAATAGATGATAAAATTATAAGAACGAAACGATATGTATTTATTAATAAATTAACTATTTAATATATCATATGTATATTCATTCATATTAAGACAAATTTTGTTTATTGTTATATTCTTATATTTTGAATTCATATCATTTAGCAATTTTTTCATTTTTTCTTTTGTGTGACTTGGTCTAATTGGATTAGAATTATCATTATATAAATGTATTCTTTTTCCTTTAAAATTTTCTATATAATATTTTTTTTCATTTTTATCTATTATTTGATAATCTCTATTATATAGATAATAGTCATTATTATCATTAATTTCAATTACATAAGGTGTATATTTTCGTAAGAATAAATAATCATAATTTTTATCATTAATTTTCATAATCATAATTTCTTTATTAATATGTTTAGGTTGTATATTATCATAATAAGGTATGGTAAAATCAATATATAATGTATAACCAATATAATCACAATATATTACATTATTTACAATACAATTATTTAATATAATATTATCAACTACATATCCAATTTTACACCATTTATCTTTATAAATATTAAATTTTTCCATAATATCACTAATATTTTCAGAATGTATTGTTATTTTTATTTTAGAATTAATTAGTTTATAAATAAATTGTTTATTATTTATATCATATATTTCATTTTTATTTATTATTTTTTTATTTATTAGTTTATTATAATACTTACTTTCATCTCCTGAACTTATATTTCTTTTTACATCATGTAGATATTTGTTTTCAATAAAATATACTGATAAAACTGTTCCGTGAATATTTTCTTCTATGTAAATTTTAATAAGTTTCTTTTTTCCACCAAAACATTCATCGTCTTTATAGCAAGGGAACATAATTTTTGTTTCATTTAGTTTTTCTTCATCATATTCACTTTTTTCATCATATTCACTTTCTTTATCATCATCTATGATATTTTCATTTTTAATATAATTATATATATCATCTCTCATATCATCACATTTACCCTTAAAATATTCATTACCTATATCTTTTTGTAATTCATATTTTTCTCTAAAAAGTTTTATAAGTTCTCTCTCTATTTTATCACAATCATTACATTTAAATTGACATATAAGTATAGTACCATTATCATAATTGCCTATTCTTTTAAGATTTTCTTGTTTTGTTTTTCCTATTTTGTAAATATTTTCATTTGTTTTTATAAATTCTCTTGTTTGAAGCAAGTAAATATATTCAGTCATAAATAAAATAATTTAATATTTATTATCATTTTTTTATTTACAACCTATAAAACTATATAAGAATAATTTATGTACTATATACACGGATATACGAAAAATAAAATATATGCTTAATATAGATGAGTAATATTAAAGAAAAACCACCTGATGACTATTTTAAGTGTATTAAGATACCTATTAAAAATGTATTGAAACATTATGATATTAATGTTCCAAAAATTACCGATGCTGTTTTAATGTATAATAAGATTGTTATTCATTCACTTATGTTTATGAAACTATATCTATTAGATTATTATGAAACTAATAAATCATTACCTCTTATCAATGATGAATTTGTTAATAGTTGTATGAAAATATTATGTAATGAAAGTACTAATGGAAGACCACCTAAAAGAGAGATAAAAGAGTTAAAAGATACATTAAAAATTTTTCTTGAAAAACATTATAAACCTCTTATGCAAGATGATGAACTTAATTATAAACATATGAATACTATTTTAGACTATTTATCAATAGATATTATTACCATGTATGAAAATAATATTAAACTTCATTATGTAGAATATGTAGAGCGATATGTTAATGTAGTATGGAAAAAGAAGTTTATGATTGAAAAAATTAGAAAATTAAATTTTACAAAAAAAGTAATAGACAATAAAATTAATAAATTATGTAATCAATTGAGAAGAATTAAAAATGATATTCTTAATGTTGAAACAAATGATTATAAATCAGACCCATCATATCATAAATGGATTAACAATATTAAAAAATCTATTATTCCTAATAAAGATTTTTTTAATAAGAATAATATTCATTATGATATTCAATGCAAACCACAAGATTATTTACCTTGTATGATTTATATGATGAAATATATAGAGCAAGATGGTGTAAGTATTAATAATGTTTTTCCATTAAGGAGCGAAATCGTACCTAAACATATTAGAATTGATACTACAACATTAGTACATCTTTTGATGAGAAAAGAACAAGGCAATAAAACAGATTTTTTAACAAAAGGAAACCTAAAAAAGAATGAAAATAAAATATGGGAGTTCTTTTTTAGAACTGAAAGAAAAAGTTTTAAGAAAAATGATTATACTTTTCATCATATGATGGAAACTGATGGTGTAAGTTGTAGTATAGTTCTTATTAGAAATGATTTAATAGGTAAAAGAATACCTAATAATAAAATTAAAAATAATGAAAAATATATAGACGAGTTAGATGATTATACTAAATTACAAAATAAGAAAATAGTAGCAATAGACCCTGGTAAATGTGATATTTTATATTGTGTTAATGGTTATAATAAAGACGCAACAACTTTTAGATATAGTCAGGATAGTAGAAGAAAAGAAACAAAAAGTAAAAAATACAATAAAATTATTTTAGAGTTTAAGAAAGAAAAAATAGATGGTAAAACAGTAATAGAATACGAAACTGAATTATCACTTTATAACAAAAAATCATTAGATATAGTAAAATATAAAGAATATATCAAAAAGAAAAATGAAATCAATCATAAACTTTTTACATTTTATAATAAATATATATTTAGAAAACTAAAATTAAATGGTTATATGAATAGATTAAAAAACGAACAAAAACTAATGAATAAATTTCAAAAGGTTTTTGGTGATAAAAATGATGTTGTTGTATGCTTTGGTGATTTTGAACAACGAAAACATATGAAATATAAAGAACCTATAAAAGGTAAAGGAATGAGAACATTATTTAGAAAATCAGGATATGAAACCTATTTAGTAGATGAATTTAGAACAAGTTGTAAATGTTGTAATTGTAATGGTGGAGATTGTGAGAAGTTTATGTTAAGAGAAAACCCTAAACCTTGGAAAACTAATTATGCTCTTGTACATGGTCTATTACGCTGTAAAAGCGGTTGTGGATTGTGGAATAGAGATACAAATGGTGCAAAAAATATTTATAAGATAGCATACAATCATATAAATAATATAGAAAGACCGTTGTATTTAAGTAGAAGCAACAAATCAGGTACATTACACGATGTACCATAACCAAAATTTACACGCTTTGAAATAAGCAAACCTTGTAGTATATGGTTATAACTTTTATATTTTTTTATAAAAGTTTGTGCCATTTTAAATCTTCAAGGGTGTAAATAATTATAATATAATATAATATAACTGCTTATTTTTGTAAAAACTATATAATTATAATTATATATTATATAACAATATAATGTTTGATAATCTGCTATATATTTTCTCAAAAGATACAATTGATTCCGCCAGTGTTGATAATAATTATTATGTCAGAGAGGTTGATAAGCTTAACAAGACGCTTCTTAAAAAAAATAGCGAGCTACAGCTTTTACAACGCAAATATAACAAGCTACTCAATCATTGCATAGAGAACGAATTGGCATCTAAATTGAACAATAAAAAACGCATAGAATCAATAATAATTCAAGACATCCAAGATTCCGGCAAATCCATTGATACTCCCCCCGATACGGCTGATACAGCCGATAGCCCCATTAATTCGGGAGATGGTGCGGGAGATGCGATATACATCTGCGAAAATAACAGAGATACAAGCGATAACGACGAATATGAGAAGATATAGATATAAATAATTAGCTTAATAATAATATATGTATGAGCTTCAATGTCTGCGAGAGCTATATGATGAATGGTTTAGCAATAAGGATTATTGGTTTTCTAAAAATAGCAAGATAGATGTATATTTATGCGACAAATACTATAAATACATAGAGATTACTGAGAATATTTATGAGAATTATAAAAATAATCTGTGTTATTATGAAGATAAGACAATAATAGCGTGTATTATATTATTAGACCAGATATCAAGGCATTTCAAGAGAGTTTATGATACTAATATAGATATCGTTGAGTTTTCCAGAAAAGCTATAAACTTCTCTAACATACTATTATTACACGATAGATGCCGGGACAATAGATTTACTATAGATGAATTGAGTTTTATATATTTGCCTTACAGGCATTTGAAGGATATTGACAAAATATATGAAATCATCGGTATATATATTGAGCTATATGAAAAGGCTGAAGCTGAGGCTTGTGCAGAAGATAAATTGAAGTGCCGAAGATATCTTCAAGCGACTCTCAATAACATTTACAAAGATATCAATCTATTATCTATGAAAAACAGCATACGCGTAAAATCCTGGGGCGATATCAATAAGGATATATTAGACCCGAGATGTCTTGGAGATAGCAGAATGGCTGCTGTCGTATGTCCGATTATCCACGAAAATATGCAGAAAGAAATAGAGAAGCTCAAAGATGGCTCTACGATTATCGTGTCATTATCCGGTGGCGTTGATAGTATGGTAGCCTTGTATTTATGTAAATATATAAAAGATACTTACAATCCTCTTAAAATTAAAAATATAATTGCCGTTCATATAAACTATAACAATCGCGAGCATTCAGGCGATGAATTGGATTTCGTAAATTATTACTGTAATAAATTGGGTGTCAAATTATATTTTAGGACTATCAAAGAAATCTCTCGCAACAATTGTTTACACAATGGCTTACGCGATTTATATGAGGATATTACTAAAAATATAAGGTATGATATGTATCGCTTGAATATCAAAAATGATAGCGATAGAACATATATTTTACTCGGACACAACAAAGACGACTGTTTTGAGAATGTAATAACTAATATTTCAAATAAAAGCAATTACAATAATCTTTGCGGGATGGAGGTACTTAAAGAGATTGAAGGAATGTCTTTTTGGCGACCATTATTGAATATAGAAAAGCGGCATATTCTGGATTGCGCGAATATGAATAAGATACCCTATCTATATGATAGTACACCGGCGTGGTCTGTGCGCGGGAAAATTAGAGATACTGTCAGGCCTTCATTATTACTTCTCAAAAACAACGAAGGAATAGAGGACAATTCTATGATAGACTCATTCTTTTATTTGAGAGATTATATAGCAAATACGCAGGATATTTTCAATGAGCTAATCATAAACAATTTGATATCTAAAATAAAATGCGTGGATGCCGATAATAGTCGCAAATATATTGCGGAATACAGCAAAACAGAATTGTCATCGCTCAAATATATAGTAATTTCCAAAATATTCTTTGACAAGTTAAATATAAGATATTCCCATAAGGCTATCAAAGACTTCTGCGAATACATCGGAAAGGCTCAACGGGGACGCAAGTTCATACTAAGCAAATCGTGCATAATAGATATAAAAATAAATAGTAAAAATAATAATTATTATAATATTATAATAACATAATACGAAATGATAGGATACTATTTCATTCAAAATAAATACCTATATGTGGGTAATAAGGATAAGGACAGGGATACTGATATAAACGGAAATGATAAATATACCAAGGAAATGACAAGCCCGCCAGACAAGCTAGCTGCTGAGCAAGTATCAAACATTAGAGTGAAAGAATCCTTTGACACAGAGGAGGACGAGAATGAAAACTTGATTCATAATAATAAAAATAAAGGAGATAATATATCTATGACATACAAAAAACTATTGAGATATATATTTTGAATATACTATACTAACTCGGCTGGCTCTTAGCTGGCTCTTAGCTGGCTCTTAGCTGGCTCTTAGCTGGCGCTTAGCTGGCTCTTAGCTGGCGCTTAGCTGGCTCTTAGCTGGCTCTTAGCTGGCTCTTAGCTGGCTCTTAGCTGGCTCTTAGCTGGTATTTGTATATGCGCGCGTGTCGCTTTCATCGCGCGCTTCACGAGCATTGCTCGCATATAGAGGGATCTTGTTGTCAAAGGGATAATATAGGGCACGAAAGGAGTTTTTGATAGTATCTAAAACACTCGGTCTATCTTTTTTACTTTCAAATAATTTATATTTGTAAATATTATCATAATCAGAATAATCAGCATAATATGTTGGGTAAGTATTATTGCCCGGATATAGAGGATAGATGGGGTTAATGGGATTGATTGGGTAAATAGGTCTGGGAACTATGGTATTCGCGATAGCTGGAAGAAAATTAGTAAATATTATAGAAACTGTTAAGAGCGACATAGAAGATAACGCGGTATATCTAAACATATCAGTAATATTATATATATATTGCGCTATTTCTTTATATTCTTTCGTATTCATTATTTATTTTCGGAGAGTTTAAGGGATTTATTGTCTTTCAAGAAGCAGGCAGGGACATTAGCTAAGGGTAAGTCGGTTTTTTGAAGTTTCACGCTGTAATCATATATTTCGTTATAATTATTGTTAGGGTTATTGTTATCTGCTATATCATCCACATATACCTTCTCCAGCTCGCTATCAAAAGTGTTATTTTTTATGAAAGGCCTGATTATTTCTACCTCAAAATTATCATTCTCATTCATCAATTTGCCCTTGTCTTTATCATTGTATAGCAATATGTTGTTTTTATTAACATAATCTATGTCGTTTTTATTAGCCATTTTCTTAAAATCCTCATTATATAAATTGACAAGCTTTGGAGGAGGCGGATTATTTCTTTTGCTTTCAAGAGTATTATTTATATTATTAGTAATGCTTGGATATCCTGGTTGATATGTAGATTGCGTATGTTGCCCAGCATCTTGTTCGCCATTTTTATTCGGTATTAAAATATACTGTTTTTCATACATAAAATAATTTATATAATAGGCAATAGACATTATTAATATAGCAATCAGAAATACCCAAAGTATAGCTTCCATAGAATTGTCTTCTTCCTCCATAATATATTATTACTTTATTACTATATTACATTAATATTTTTAATCATATTCGTCATTCGTCGTCATCATCGTTAATAAACATCGGCTTCTTTGCTCCTTTGGTCTTGTTTGTATCAGCCCCTTCATATCCTTCGTTGTCGGCTTCATCATTATCTATTTCTATTTTTTCGTTATCTTGATAATAGGATATTTTGTATTTATTATTATTGTAGAATCTCAAGCGGGCTCCAGTTTTTCTATGGAATACCGAGAACTCGTCTGAAATATCTATGCATAGCGGGATATATTTTCTGTCTTCAGGGCGTTCCCTCAAAATACGCCCAATAGATTGCTGGATATCTGAAATAGGTGATGCGAATATTACAGTATTCAGCGTGGGTACATTGAAGCCCTCGGAAGCTAATTGAAAAGTTGCCAAAATAATTTGTTTCCCCGATGATATATTTAGCTGCTCTTGTTTCATTCCGCCGACATAATATCCGTAGTCCTTATTAGCTATATTTTTCTCTACTATGTAATCTTCAATGGATTTTAATTGATTCCTTCTTTCGCTCAATATAAGCACCCTTCTATCAGGTTCATTTTTCAGGATTTCTATTAAAATCGCAATAATATATTCGGTTCGCGGTTTATAAGAGCAAATATTATTAATCATTGCAGCGATATTCTCCTTACCATTCCACATTTTCTTGATAGCCGAATATTCTATATCGGGAACATAGTATTTGTGGATATTGACGATGACATCAGTATATTCCTTATTTTTAACAGAATACACAGAGCCACCGATATAATATTCAAATACTTTGCGCATCCCATCCTTGCGATTTAGCGTGGCAGATAATCCGAGGATAATAGGAGTATTGAGTTTCTTGAATGCCCTACAAAATACCTGTGCGCCCGTATGATGAACTTCGTCTATGATTACAAATCCGATATCCTCAAATATCTTGCTATCATAATCTCTCATAGCGAGAGATTGCAAAGATGCTATAATAAAATCCTTATTTTCAACATCTACCTTATTCTGCTTAATGATTCCTATTGATGCCGCCGGCGCGAACTCTTTGACCGTTTCAATAAATTGCTGATTCAGGAAATCCTTGTGGCTAATAAACATCGTTTTTTTCTTCAAGGCACAGGCGATATATAAACTCATAATTGTCTTGCCGAAACCACAAGGAACCGAAATAATACCACCCATTTTACGAGGATTTCTTGCGGCTTCTAAAAAATTATTAACAGGCTCCATCTGTGCTTCTCTCAATTTCCCAACAAACCCCACAGATATATCTGCACCGGCTCCGTTCAATTTTAGCACTTTTGGAACACCATAATTAACTAAGCCGTAATATCTCGGAATATAGATTCGCTTATCGGTTTCTCTATACAATTCAAAAACAACTTCTTCGGCATCTTTGTTATTCCCCATATCAAAATTAACTTTCGGCTTCATCGTCAGCTCCTTTTTAATTTTTTCAATTTCTTCAGGTTTCAAAGATGTTTTTGATATACTATATCCATTCGTTGATAACATTATTATAATACATATAATAATATATATCATTTTTTTATATGAATTATAATAGGAATATAACAATAAATGTATATCAACACATTTAGATTATTAGCATTCATTATATTGTTTGCTATTATCATTATTGTTGAAATACCTTTTAAAAAATTATTTAAAGACCCTACAATACAGTTGTATATTGCCGTTTTCTGTATAGCAATACTGATGTTATTAGATAACATAACAGGTTTTATATTAACAATTGCCGTCCTAATCCTATATTTCAGGGTTTATACAGATGAAATAAAAATGAAGAGAGAACGCGAAAATATGCAAGACATCAATGACAACAAAGCCGAAAAACCCGCGGCTCCGGCGGCTACGGCCAAAAAAGAATCAGGGCATACACAAGATACTCATAACCCAAATATGGATCCTTCAAAGGATGTCGGAAGAGGCACTGGAAGCGCGGGAAGCGCGGGGTGCGATAAAGGATGCGATAAATGTTCAATAGAAATGCCGAAGAAAAAAAATATATTTAATGAAATTGCCGTAGATAATTTCGTTCCTTATATAACTGAGGAAAACTTATTGGCTGCGCAAACAAATATTATAGATGTTTATAATTATAATTTATGTATCAACAACGATGATATGAATACCTTAGATGTTAAAAGAGGGCCTTTGTGTGATATTCAAGGATTACAAGATATTCCTGATTTAGGCGATAACAAAAGACTCAGAGGATATGATACATATCACAGACTTCTCGGCAATTTAACATATGATATCTTATAATGTAATGTAATGTAATATCTTGTATTTATTGCATTATACCATATCTCTTTTATTGGGCGGGACATATGAGATTGCGAGATATTTGAAGATGTCTTCTTCTGATTTAATTATATCGGCAGTATCTATAAACTTCTTAGTATTATTATTTTTAATACCATATTCTGACAAAGACCATCCTTTTTCGAGAGCTACTCTTCGCATATATATATTGAATGAATAGGATCCCGTAAAATACAGTAGAGCGAAATAGTAATATGAAGGGTCAGCTATCAGTATATCTATTCTTCTCGCCGGCAATTCGGGCGATAATTTACACAATCCCATAAACTTGCTTTTACCACTTGCCAATGTCTCTATTATATATCCTCCATCCGTAAGTTCGCTTACTAACTTTTTAATATTTAAATCATCTCGGTTTTTAATAAGAATATCAATATCTCCCATATCCTTATTTTGCCTTCTATAACTTCCCACAAGTTCAAACTCAATATCTTTATACACCTTTTTAAATATAGTATCTATAATTTTATAATGTTTTTTCCCTTCGCTCATAGGAATACGCATATTCATATCATCATAATATTTTAAGCCAATTTTCTGCTTATCGTTAAGCAATTCAGGTCTTTCGTAGAGCTCTTCAAAAGTACTTATATTACTCATAAGCTCATTTATTTTAACAGGACCTACTCCATATAATTTGCCTAATTTTTTCTGTAATGAAAATTGCGGGTCATTTAATGCCTTTTCAACAGCTGTCATTTTACCTGTCTCAATCAACTCTTTAATCTTTGCATTAATTTTCTCACCAATACCATTTATATTCTTAATATCATCCATATTATTTATAGGTCCTTCAAATAACTCAAAAGAATCAATAACTTTGCCATATGCTCTCGCTTTAAAAGGTTCCTTATTAAGCTTATCAAAATCCTCCAATATTTTAAGATTATCTATAATAACCCTCTTATAATCAACTGGCGCTTTTGCCGCTTTAGCTGCTTTCGGCGCTTTCAGTGCTTTAGGCGCTTTCTTAGCCAGCTGTTTCTTTTCCTTAGGAGCTACGACAGCGACAGGAACAAGAACTGGGACTTCGGGCGGGGCTTCGGGAATATCCTCGTTAGTAGGCTGAGGAGGAAGAGGAATTGGCAATAGAGTGGGTGTAGGTAATGCGGGTAATGCGAGCAACTCTTGCTTTTTGTTTAATTGCTTTAAATAATTGGCACCTACGCATTTTCCCGTACGAGGGTTTAGGACTTTTGGAGGATTACAAACTTTGCTCATTCTTATTTATTAAATATAATAAATATTATAAAAATCATTCAATTTTTCTTTTTTTACGCCGATTTTGTTTTTCTGCGAGTATATGCTTTGGTCTTGATGTTCGTATTGCTCTTTGTCTTTGTCTTGGGGCTTGACAATTTCGCAAAATTAACTTTGTAAGGCTGTAGAGGACAGGGTGGTGTCATTAAATCATAGGGAATGTCTTTGGTACAGTTCTTCAACAAAGGTATTCTTTCCATCTTGCCATAGATATCTTTAAAAGGCTTTTTATTAGCCTTGCATTCGTGTATCAATTGTTTATTATAATCATTTGGAATTACGCCGTAAGTATATATTAGCGGGAATGAAGAATAACTGTCGGCTACCTTGTGATCAAAGTATATAGGGTATTCTCTTATGTATTTAGGATTATCCCCATAGTATAAGAAGAGCTTTTCAATTTTCTCTTTAGACATCAATTCATATATTGGTTTCATAATATATATGCTGTTATATAAAAACATAATAGAACCTTCATTCAAATTATCAGTATAGCTCTTTTTAATTGTATCAATCGCCGTATTTGACATAAAAGGGATTAAGATAAATATGTCAAACTTTGTGCGCGGGAAGTTATCTTCTATTGTATTAGCCATTTGCGACCCCGAATAACTTGCATCATCGGCTATTATAACAGGTAAGGATTCGTCAAGCTTTTTAACATCATTTATAATCTTAATAGTATATTTCTTATTATTTATATATTTCTTAACAATCTGCATTATCCAATAAGAAGATTTATTGACATCGTCTATATTTATAAAGAATTGTAATACATTAGTTTTTAACATATCCAACATTTCTTTAATTGCTATCTTGTATGTTTTCAAAAATTGGCTATGATTTATATAAACGGTTTTTAGGATAAACTCAGAAGCTATATGTCTTATTGAAGGGTCGCTTTTCTCTAACCACAATGACACATTATTTGTATCAAATGGATGCTTATTCGGCTTCTTAATAATTATACTACTCGGGCTCTTACTCTTGCTTTTGTCACTCATTCTACTATATACACATATTTACATAATATGACCTGTGGGGGAAACCGCCCTATGGGGGAAACCTCCCTATGGGGGAAACCGCCCTATGGGGGAAACCTCCCTATGGGGGAAACCGCCCTATGGGGGAAACCGCCCCCAACGCGGTTTTATTGAGAGGCTATTGAGAGGCTATCGTGGGCTATTGAGATATTAGTATTACCAATATGATAACTTAAAAAGACACTGGATATTTCTAAAAATGAAAATAATAATTTGAGTAGCTGAGCGTATCTCTTGATTTATTTTATAATTTCTAAAAAACTTTTGAAAATTTAGAAAAAACCGAGAGATACGCTCCGCTACTCAAAATTAAAAATGTAAAAAATAGAATATTCTGGTGTCTCAAGAACTGCTATATTAATCTAAGTATTTTTATAATAATAGGGGAGACCGCCCCTAACGCGGTTTTTTATGAAGAGCTATTGAGAGGTTATTGAGATGTAAAAATATAAAAATATAAAAAGATATATAATATGATATATAA
>SXGQ01039616.1_pt1 | contig 15060 bp, 11 predicted proteins | sample 3178371 | NCBI WGS metagenome assembly SXGQ01 (sample SAMN11356859, study PRJNA531348) | freshwater metagenome | isolation source: freshwater sample F1-20 | place: China: Fuxian Lake, Yuxi | collected 2017-12-25
CCTGCGGCAGAGCCGGTGAGCCCTGCGGCAGAGCCGGTGAGCCCTGCGGCAGAGCCGGTGAGCCCCGGGTTTTCCGGCGCGGCGGCGCTGGCCCATCTCGAGAAGATCGTGGCCCTCGGGCCGCGGCCGAGCGGCTCGCCCGGCATGGTGCGTCAGCGGATGATGCTCACCGAGTACTTCCGCACCGCCGGCGGCACGGTGACCCCACAGCCGTTCCGGACCCGTGACCCGCGCACCGGGCAGCCGGTCGAGATGGAGAACCTGATCGTCGAGTGGCACCCGGAACGGGTGGAGAGGATCCTGCTGGCGGCGCATTACGACACCCGCCCATTCCCCGACCGGGATCCGGTCGATCCGCGCGGGGTGTTCGTGGGGGCGAATGACGGCGCCAGTGGCGTGGCGGTGTTGATGGAACTGGCCCGTTCGATGGCCACCGTCGCCGGACCGGTCGGGGTCGACTTCGTGCTCTTCGACGCCGAGGAGTATGTCGTCTCGCCTCGCGATCCCTATTTTCTCGGGTCCCGGTTCTTCGCCCGCGAATACCTCGCGGGCCGTCCGTTCGGGCCCGACCGCCGCCGCTACCGGTGCGGGGTGCTGCTCGACATGGTCGGCGACGCCGATCTGCAGATCTGGCAGGAGCAGCAGAGCGTCGACTGGGACGACACCCGCCCGGTCGTCGAGTCGTTGTGGGGGGTCGCCGCCCGGTTGGGCGTGCGGCAGTTCGTTCCCCGACCGCGCTACCATGTCGACGACGATCACGTGCCGCTGCGCAACATCGCCCGGATCCCCACCTGCGACGTCATCGATTTCGACTATCCCCATTGGCACACGACCCAGGACGTGGCGGCCAACTGTTCGGCCACGTCGCTCGAGGCGGTCGGGCGGGTGGTGCTGGCCTGGCTCCGCGAACAGCGTTAGGGGCATTCCAGGGACGAACAGCACCGATCCCCGTCGCGACGGCAGCGGGATCGGTCCGGCGGGGCAGGGAGTCCCGCCGCCAACGAGGCCTGCGTGCGGATCGCCCTGATGGATGCAGCCCCGCCCGGAGCGGCGCCGTGCCCCTCCGATCATCTCCTCGTGGTGCCCGATCTCGGGCGCCCGGCCTGTGCGGTGGCGGTGTCGTCGTGGCTCGTCGCGGAGGGGGACGTGGTGGTGGAAGGTGACCGGGTGGTGGAACTCGTGGCGGGCGGCGTCACGCTCGATCTCGAATCACCGGTCAGCGGCCGTCTCGTGCGTCAGTGCGTCGACGAAGACACGGAGGTCTCGCCCGGTGACGCGTTGGCGGTGTTCCACGCCGACGACGGGGTGACTCCGGCATGACGGCTTCCGGGCTGCACGCTGTTGCCGGATCGTCGCCCGGGGGTGCTGCCCCGGCGACCGACGGCTGGCCGCCCCTGCCGCCGCGCTGGCTGGCGCTGGGCGGCGCGGTGACGATGTTCCTGATCCAGCCCCCCGCCGACCTCTGGGCCCTGGCCTGGGTGGCACCGCTACCCTGGCTGTGGTTGGTGCGCACCGCCGGGCCCCTGCCATGGGGCACGCTCTGGGCGGCTGGCTTCCTCCACTGGCTGCTCACGCTCCACTGGTTGCGGCTTCCCCATCCGGCGACCGCGATCGGTTGGGTGTTCCTCGCGGCCTACCTCGGCTGCCAGGTGCCGCTGTTCGTCCTCGCGGCGCGGTGGATGACGTCGCGGTGGCGCTGGCCGCTGGTGGTGGCGGCCCCGGTGGCGTGGATCGGGTTGGAACAGGCCCGCGGCTGGTTTCTCGGCGGCTTCACCCTCGGGTCACTGGGCCACACGCAGTGGCGGGTGATGCCGCTGGTGCAGGTGGCCGACGCGTTCGGCGCCGTGGGGGTGGGCGGAGTGGTGATCACCGTGGCCGCGGCCCTGGCAGCGTGGCGACCCACGGCCCGGTGCACCGCAGGGATGGCGTCCCGGGAGGGCAGCGCCGGCGACCAGCGCGGCGTCGCGCTCGGCGTCGCCGCCGTGGTGCTCGGCCTTTCGCTGGCCTACGGCGCGTGGCGTTTGGCAACCGCACCGCGGCCGGTCGCCGACGCCCCACCGCTGGTGGACGTGCTCCTCGTGCAGGGCTCGATCGACACCGAGCTCAAACACGATCCCGCAGCCGCCGGCGACGTCCTCGAACACTACGATGCGCTCACCCTCGAGGGGCTCGCCGCCGGCCCGCGACCCCCCGACCTCGTCGTCTGGCCGGAGACGATGTGGCGCTACCCGCTGCTCGAGATCGACCCGGCCGAACGGCTCCCCGAGGCGGTCGTCGAGCAGGTGCTCGGCGCGGCGCCGACGGAGGCCTCGGCTGCACTCGACGCCGCGCGGCAGCGCGAGTGCCGGGCGGCGCTCGAGGCGGAGCGGCGCGCGGCGCTGGCGGCCTATGCGCGGCGCTACGGCACCCACTGGCTGGTGGGCGTCGACCGGCAGGTCGTCACCCCATCCGCGCCCGGCGGCAGCCGTCACTACAACACCGCCGCCTGCCTCGCTGCCACGGGCCGGATCCTGGCGCTGTACGACAAGATGCACCCGGTGATGTTCGGTGAGTACGTGCCGCTGACCGACCGCTTTCCGTGGCTCTACCGGCTCACGCCGCTGGCCGGCGGGCTCACCGCCGGCCCGCGGCCGGTGACGGTCGATGTGGCGGGCGCGAGGATCGCACCCACCATCTGCTACGAGACGACGCTCCCCGAGGCGATCCGCAGCCTCGTCCGCACGCTTGCCGCCGGAGGGAGCCGCCCCGACGTGATCGTCAATCTCACCAACGACGGGTGGTTCTGGGGGTCGAGCGAACTCGACATGCACCTGCGCAGCGCCGTCTTCCGGGCGGTGGAGGTCCGGACCCCGGTCGTGGTGGCGGCGAACACGGGGTTCTCGGCCTGGATCGACGGCAGCGGGCGGATCCTCGCCCAAGGTCCCCGCCGTGCCACCGCCACCCTCCGGGCCAGCGTCAACGCCGACGGCCGCTGGAGCCCCTGGCTGATCTGGGGGAGTCTGCCGACGGGGGTCTGCGTGGCGGTGGTGACGATCGCCGTGGCGGGGCGCTTCCGGGAATGGCTGCGGCGGCCGGGAGCCGGGTCGTGGGGGGCTGAAACGGCCGTGAACGGCCCGCTCCAGACGCGTTGACCCCCCGGCCGATGCACAACTATTCTCACCAGTACGGGTAGAACCGGGGTCGTCCTCCCCGCGGGGATCGGAAGCGGCCACCGACACGACAGCCGGGGATTCCATGAACATCATCGGCAAGATCTTCGTCTTCGCGGTGTTCGTCATGAGCCTGATGTTCATGGCGTTCGCCGTCGCCCTCTACTCGACCCACACCAACTGGCGCGACGAGATCCTCCGGACAGCCGATCAGGTGCAGGCCGGCAAGCCGCTCGGCTACAAGGCCCAGCTCGGCGAGGCCCGCAAGGAGCGCGAGGCGCTGACCGCGGAGATCTCCCGTTTGGCTGCCGAGGTGGCCGCATCCGAGGCGGCCCGCGACCAGGTCGTTGCCAAGATCCAGACGGCCCTCGAGGAGAAAAACAAAGACCTCGAATTGCTCCGCAAGGAGAAGGAGGCCCGCGAGTTGGAGCGGGAGAAGGCCCAGGCCGAACTGGTCAAGACCCGGCTCGAACTCGAGACCGCCACGAAGGTCGTCTCCGACCTGCGCACGGAGATCCGCGGCATGCAGGGCACGGTCGACGAGCATGTCGATCGGGCGGCCAAGCTCGCCGGTGAACTCCACGAGAAGGAGTCGTTCCTCGCCATCGCCAACGAGCGGAAGGGGCAACTCGAGAAGCAGGTGGCCAACGCCCGCCTGCTCCTCCAGCAGAACGGGCTCTCCGTCGACAGCCTGCCGCGCGACAGCGTGCCTGCCATCGACGGCGTGGTCACCGCGGTCGTCGATGACTCGATCGAATTGTCGCTCGGGGGCGATGACGGTGTGCAGGCGGGCCACGAACTCGAGGTCTACCGCAACGACAAGTACCTCGGCCGCGTCCGGGTGGTGAGCGTGAAGCCCGACCGGTCGGTGGCGGTGGTGGTCCCCCAGTTCGTCCGCGGCGTCATCCAACGGGGTGACCGCGTCGCCACCCGCCTCAAGGCCTGATGCCCCACCGGGTCCGGAGAAGAGCATGGCCGCCGAATCGCCGTCGTCGCGACCGCCGGTGAACGTCTACACCGCGATGCTGGTGCTGTCGTTCATCGCCATCGCCGTGGGCTGCATCTTCCTCGCCCTCGATCTCAACCGCTACAACTTCCAGTTGCAGCCGCCGCCGGATGTCCGCCCCTGAGCGGGCGCTGCTTCCACCCGGGGTCGATGGCGTGGGATGTGGGCGTCTGCCCGGCCCTGCGGGGCTGGCCACGACGGTGATGGCCGGCTGGTGGTGCTGCCGGCCGCGGCCCGTCCTGCCTCCGTCGGGGAAGTGCCGATGCTTTTCTCGTGGCTGCGGCAGCGGCGGCGGCGGGCCATCGCCGCCGCGCCCTTCCCGGCGGAGTGGGAAGCGCTGCTGGTGGCCGGTGTCCGTCAGGTCGCCTGGCTCGATGCCGACGAGGCGCGGCAGCTCCGCGGATTGGTGGCGGTGCTCCTCGCCGAGAAGCGGTTCGAGGGCTGCGGCGGGCTCGAGGTCACCGACGAGATGCGGCTGGTGATCGCCGGGCAGATGGCCCTCGTCACACTCGGCCTTCCGCTCGACTACCTTGACCGGCTGCGGTCGGTGCTGGTCTATCCGGGCGACTTCCGGGCCAGCCGCCGGGCCACGCTCGGTGGCGGCGCGGAGATCGAATGGCAGGAGCCGCTCGAGGGGGAGGTCTGGACCGAGGGCAGCATGGTGCTCTCCTGGCCCCGGGCCGCGGCGGGGGGCCGGCTCCGCGACGGGCCACGGTCGGTCGTGATCCACGAGTCGACCCACATGCTCGACGCCCACGACGGCGCCATCGACGGCCTGCCGCCGCTGCCCTCGGCCGCGTGGGCGACCGGGATCACCGCCTGCCGTGAGCACTTCCGCGAGGTGCTCGACGAGGGCCGTGGCGTGCCGTTCGACGACTACGCCGACACGAGCCCGGCCGAGTTCCTCGCGGTTGCCAGCGAGTGTTTCTTCCAGGATCCCCACCGGCTGTGGCGCTTCGACCGTGGGCTCTACGACCTGCTCGCCGCGGCGTGGCGGCAGGATCCGCGCCGCCGTGTGCCGGCCAGCGGTCTGGCCCGGTGAGGGTCGCCGGGGATCAGTTCTCGCCTGGGGCGGCGAACGGATCGTCCCCCTCGGCGGCGGCCGGGGTGTCCGTCTCCTCCATCGGTTCGGCGTCGGGTTCGGTCTCGGCCGGGGTGTCGAAGGGGGACGGCTCGGAGGGTCCGGCGGCGGGTTGCCGGTCGGGCGTCGGGAGCGGTTCACGCGTGGCGGCTTCGCGGCGGGCGGCTGCCGTGCCGCGCGGCGACAATGAGACGATCGCGCCATCGGGGCTGGCGAGGATCAGACGGTTCGCCACCCTGGTCGCGACCGGCACGGTGAACCCGCCGAGGCACACGAGATCGCGGGGAGTGCCGCTGGCGGAATCGAGGCTGGCGAGCCGTCCGGCGCGGTCGAGGAACCAGATCCGCCCTGCCGCGGTGGCGACGATCCGGCCGGGAATGCAGGTTTCCCAGGCCAATTCCCCAGTCTCGGCGGAGTAGGCCCGCATCCCCGCCTCGCCGAGCGCGACGACGACCAGGCCAGCGGCGAGGAACGGGCCGTCGTCGGGCAGGTTGTCGAGGCGCAGATGCCATACGAGCCGCAGTCCGCCTCCCCCTTGGACGAGCGAGTCGATGCGGGCCAGGTCGCCGTTGGCGGTGCTGACGAAGACCGAGTTGTCGCGGATCGCGGCCGGGCCGGCCGGGCTGCTGTTGAGGGAAAACTCGTTCCGCTGCCAACCGTAGCGGTTCTCCTCGAGGGCCGCCATCAGCCCCTCTCGTGTCATCCACAGCAGTCCGTTGCCGAAGGGCTGCGGCCCCAGTTCGAGCGTGCCCCCCGCCTTGAACGTGATCGGGGCCAGCGCCGCCGCGGACGAGCCGTCGTCCTTCCCCTTGGTGGCACGGACCCGCGCCTTGGCCGGTGTGGTGCCGGTCTTGGCCTCGGCGGCGTCGGCCACGCGGTCGGCGGCCGCGGCAGCGGCGAAGGAGGGAGACTTGCCCCGGGGGTTGGCCGGCAGGCGCAACAGCATGCTCGCACCCTCGGGCTGGTACACCCAGTCGCCGACCGCGACGGTCGCGCCGATCGGGGACCCCTTGAGGGGGTGATGCCAACGCTCACGGCCGGTCGTGCGCTCGAGGCCGACGATCGACCGACCCCCGGAGACAGCCACCAGATCACGGCCGATCCCCGCTGCAGGCACCGGCTGCCCCTGGGTGTCGACATGTGCCGACCAGAGGAGCGCCCCACGGCAGGGGGCGCCGGCGGCCCCGTCGATCGCGGCGATGGCGTGGACACCCCCGTCGCCGGTCTGCACCACCACCAGGTCGTCGGTCGCCGTCACATGCGACAGGCCGTATCCGGAGGAGTCGAACGGCACCTGGACGATCCAGTCGCGTTCGAGGCCGACCCGGTCGGCGGTGAGCTCATCGGCGATCGTGCCCTGCAGGCAGCCGGCGTGTCCGAGGAGGGCCCACCCCGACATCGCCAGGCCGGCGACCCAGGCCGCCAGCAGCCTGCGCGGCAGGCGCGGCGACGAAGTCGTGTCACTGGCGACGGACCGGAGCGAATCGGCATGCGGCAGTGGCATGGCGCGGAACCCCCTGCGATTGCTGGCTGTGGACCACCCGGCAAGGATAGCCCACGGTTTCCCGCCGTGGCGGTCGCTGCGGGCGGCCGGCGGTACCGGGCCGGGAAGGGGCCGGTCGGCCGGTAGAATGCCCCCTTCGTCCACCGATGGGTCGCGGCCGCGATCCACACCAGACCGTCTCGTGGGGCCGCGGGGATGCCGCGGCGGGAGTGCACGCTGACCACCACTGCCGATGTCGCGGCCCGGGTGCTGGGCTATTTCAATTTCAGCTCCGGCGCCTTCGACCCCGCCGTCTGGAGCGGGATGAACGAGTTGTTCGCCGCCGTCGAGACGGGGGAGGCCGATGGGGAACGAGCCGACGCCTGGCCGCGGGTGGCGCAGGGCCTGTGGCAGCGGTTGGAGGGGTTGCAACGGGAAGCTCCCGCCTTCCGCGATGCCACCCAGGCCCGGGCGGTGCTCCACCTCCTCTGCGACGGGGTGCTGCCCGGCTACCGGCACTTCCATGCCGACCTGCTCGAGCACCAGCCTCCCGGCGGCCTCGAACGCCCCTACTTCGTCATGGCCGCCGCGCAGGCGGTGCTCCGCGGCGGCGGACCCTGGCCGGAGGTGGGCACGGCCGAATGGTCGGCGGCCGTGGCGACGGCAATCGACTCGCTCAACGATTACGTCGGCTGGCGGCCGGTGGCGGTGCTGGAGAACGGTCGGCTCTCGGAGCCGTATTCCCATGAGCGGGTGCGGCCGATCCCCCTCCATCTTCCCGGTGCCGGCGCCGCCTGGGGCCGCTACCGCGGGCTCGTCAGTGCGGCGGTGGGGATCCTCTCGTCCGCCCCGACCGAGTTGCTCGCCCAGGCCGATTTCGACCCGGCCCAACTCGAGGAACTGGCGATCGACCCGCGGGCCTTCGACTTCCTCCACCCGGCCGCGAGCCGTCCCAACTACTTGTTCGGCCTCTGGGACCCGTCCCGGATCGACGACTCCGGCTGCTATCGGCGGATGGTGGTGCAGCAGGCCACCCTCGATGGCATCCTCTCCTGGCCCGACGCCGCCGGCGCTGAGGGGCGTGCCCGGTCCCACCTCGAGGTCGAGGCGGCCGGGGTCCTGGCGGGTGTGATCCTCATGGCAGCCGGGCTGTCGGGGCATGGGCCCGCCGCGCGCCACGCGGGGATGCCGCTGGCGGAACTGCTCCCCCGGATCGCCGAATACCGCGACGGCTTCTACCGCTGGCTGCTCGAGCAGCTCCCGGCCGCCCACCGCGCCGCCCTCGATGGGGAGCTCGTGCGCCTCCGGCAGCCCTTCGGCGGCGTCCGCCGCCATATCAATGCGCTGCTCGCCACACGCCGCGCACGGCAGGTGGAAGGGGTGGCCCTGGCGGGGGTGTTCGCCCGCCTGGGGCGCTCGGCCGCCGCGGAACGGCTCACCGCGCGCGTGCCCGCGGCGTCGGCGCGGATGATCGCGCGGATCGCCGGGCGCGTGGTGGCCGCCCAACGCGATCTCCGTGCCGATGGCGCGGGGCCGATGGCGGCGCTCGAGACCCTCGACGACGCCACGGAGTTGCTCTTCCGCGGGGTGGCCTGCGGGGCGCTTGTCGATCCGTGGAACATCCTCGGCCTCGGCGGCCAGTTCCCGCTCCACGATCCCGGTGGCGAGAGCCTCCCCGACCCGCGTGTCGACGATCTGGTGACCACCACCGCCTCGATCCTCGAAGGGCAGGCGGCGGTCTGGCGGTCGGCCAGCGCCGCCGGCGAAGGGCCCGCTGCAGCGCGCGCCGCGGCGGCACTGGAGCGGCTCGCCGCCTGGTGGGACCGCCATGCCACCACCACCGTGTCGGGGGTCCGGCATCTCTCCGGGCGGGAGATCGTCGACAGCACACGCGACGTGATCGGCGCGCTCGGTCGCCGCCGCCGCGGCGCACCGGCTGCGGCGCCCCCCGGGTTCTGGCGGACCGAGGTGGCGTCGTTTTCCTCGCCGCGGAGCCACGCGCAGGCCGCGGCCGAACTGCTCACCGAGCGCGACCTCGATGGGGCGATGGGCCTGCTCGTGCACTGGGCGTCGCTGCTCGAGGGGCCGGCGATGGAGCGCTCGGGTGGTGACTGGTTGGCGGCTGCGGGCCGCTGGGTCGGTTTGGCCGTGGCCGATCGCTCATCGGTGGGCCGCGCGCGGGTGCGCCGGTTCCTCGAGCTCGTCGAGGCCAACATCACGGGCGTCGCCGACTGCATCCAGCAGGCCGGTGCGGCACCGCGCCGCCGCCGCCGGGGAGCAGATCCTGCTGGCGGCGGTGACGCCGATTCTGCTGGCGGCGGTGACGCCGATTCTGCTGGCGGCGGTGACGCCGATGGGGAGGAATCGGCCGACGGCGAGGAGCGGGTCGCGGCCGCGTATGAGTCGATGGTCTGGCACGATTCCGCGGACGACGGCCACGAGGGCGGCATGCTCGACGTGGAGGGGGCAGGGGGTGCGCCGCCGGGGAGCCTCGGCGAGTTGGAGGGGGCCGCGGAGCTGATCGGCGGCGTGTGCCGCCTGCTGCGCCAGGCGTTGGCGGCGATGATGGTGGTCGAGGCGGCTCCGGCGGCTGCGGCAGCCCAGCCCGAGGATCGGCTCGAGCACGACTCCCTCGTCGCCTGGCGGCATTCCCTCCAGCGGCTCCGCCGGGCGCTCGTCGCCGCCGCCGAGGTGGTGGCTGCCGACGGCGCCGGGCCGGCGGCCGGGACATCCCCCGCGGATCATGAGCGGTCACGGTGGCAGCGCGACGTCACCGTCGAGCGGCTCATCGATGCCGCGGTACAGGCGACCGAGACGAACTGGCTGGTGGCGGCGCGCCTGCAGATGCTCCGCTCGGACTCGGGGCGCAGCAGCGTCGGCCGGCTGTTTGCGGCGCTGGCCCGGGGCGATGCGGCCGCCGTCCGCGACCCGCTCGAGCGTGTCCGTCAGCGGCTCATCGGCCGTCCGGTGCTCTACGTGCCGCTGTCCCGCGGCGGCCGCCCGGCCCGGATCGTCCGCGCACGGTGTCGGGAGCGGGTGCTCGAGCGACTCGCCGCGGCGCTGCCGCGCGTCGGGCTGGTGGCGGAGGCGTCGGCGGTGGTCCAGTTGGCCAAGGCGCTCGAGAGCCGCCGGCCCCCCGGGGGGGCGAGCGTCAGCGAGTTCGACCGTGTGTTCGAGGCGGCGACGACGGCGCTCGTCGAGCGGATCGTGGAGAGCGCCCACACCGCGATCGACGGTCAGCCACCGGCGCCCGACGTGCTGACCGCGCGGATCCTCGAAGGACTGTCCCTGCTCGTGCCACGGCTGCTCGAGACCTGGATGACCCATGCCCGGCAGCTGCGCCTGTCGGTCCTCGAGCGGGTGCGCGAGCCGAAGGGTTTCGCCGCCGTACGCGAGTTCATCGAGCGCTATGGGTCGGGGCTCTTCACCCAGCATCTGCTCGCACCAGCGGCGCTGCGCGGTGTGCTCCGCGGCGGCGTGACGGCGTTCCTCGAGTCGCTCGTCGAGGAGCACGCCCAGGAGCCCGACATCCCGGCGGCCGGTGGGCCGCGACGTCCGGTCCAGCTCATCGCCGATCTCGACAGCGGGGCGCTGCCGGTGCGCCAGGCCGCCACGCGCATCCGTCTGGTGCTCGAGGCGGTGGCGGAGAATCACGCCGAGTACCGCGACTGGAACTCCACCACCACCCAGTCCGACCGGGGCGAGTGCCTCCATGTGCTCCTCGACTTCCTCCGCCTCAAGGCCGAGTACGAACGCATCGCCTGGACACTGCGGCCGGTGAACATGGCCCATCGGGTGCTCGCCCGTCGGGGAGCGCACGCCGCCGCCGAGGCCTGGCGCGGACGGATGCGCGAGGAGACGCGGGAGACGGCCGCCGATCTCGTGGCCCGGTTGGCGGAGGTCGAGGGGAAGTCAGGAGTGCGCCTGGCGAGCGTCGGCGACCGGATCCGGCGGCCGTTCACCGCGGTACTGGAGCAGGATGAACTCGAGGCGCTCGTGCTGCCGGCGGTGGTCGAGTTGGTCGCCGGCGGGCCCGGTGCTGCCGGTGCGGTGCTCGAGGCGCGGGCGGAGTCGTTCCTCGGGGTCGCCGGTGGCTCGGGGGTGGAGGTGCCGGAGTGGTGCGAGCGCCTCGCGCTGGCGGTGGATCGGGCTCTCGAGGGCACCGGTCCCGAGCCGGGTGAGGTCCGTGCCGACCAACTCCCCGAGGCGATGCCCTGGCAGCCACTCGACTGGCCCGATCTCGTCGCCGCCCTCTCCTCGTGAGGACGTCCCGCCGGTCGTCGCTCCGCGGCCGCTATGCTCTCGGTGGTGGTGGACGGCGGCAGGGAGCGGCGCGGACGAGCCGCGCGACCAAGCGCACAAGCAGGCAAGGAGTGAGTGACCCGATGGGACGAGCGCGAACGTGGGGTGGCCGAGGCGTGTGCCGGCGCCGGTGGGGGATGGCGACGGTCGCGGCGGTGGCCGTGGCGACGGCCGCTGGTGCGGTCGCGGCGCACGCGCAGACGGAACCGGGCTTCGAAACGTTGTTCGATGGGCGGACGTTCGCCGGCTGGAATGGCGACACCGCGCGCACCTGGCGCGTGGAGGAGGGGGCGATCGTCGCCGGCAGCGATACGGCCGCCGCGCCGCGGAACGAGTTCCTGGCGACCGACCGGGAGTTCGGCGACTTCGAGCTGCGTCTCCTGTACCGCCTCGAATTCACCAAGGCTGGCAACGCCGGGGTGCAGTTCCGGTCGCGGCGCGTGCCCGATCACCACGAGGTGAGCGGCTACCAGGCCGACATCGGGCCCGGGTACTTCGGTGCCCTCTATGACGAGAGCCGCCGCAACCGGATCCTCGTCAAGCCCGCGGAGGAGGTCGTCTCCCGGGCGCTGGCCGGGCAGCGCGACGGCTGGAACGACTACCGGATCCGCTGCCAGGGGCCGCGGGTGCGCCTCTGGCTCAATGGCGTGGAGACTGTCGACTGGGCCGAACCGGAGCCCGAGTCGGCGGTGGCGCGGAAGGGGATGGTGGCCCTGCAGATCCATGGCGGCATGGTCGGCACGGTGCGCTACCGGGAGATCCGCATCCAGCCGCTGCCGGCGGCGGAGTAGTGGCCACCGCCGATCCACTGGCCACGGGCCGCGCCGCGGGCTGCACGGGGCCCGGTCCGCGCTCCGGGCCGTGGTACAACCGGGGCATGCCGCCGCCACGCCCCCCCGATCCCTGCGCCGCCCCCCGTCGCCGGCAGCGTGAGCTGTCGGTGTGGATGGCAGGACGGATCGGGTGGGACGCCTATGCGTCGATGGCGGAACGGCTCGCCTGGGAGGTCTCCGAACCCGACGGTCGCCCCCCGACGATGGTCCTCTGCGAGGTGACCCCGTCGATCACGGTCGGCCGGCTCGGCTCGCGGACCGACATCGGATTCACCGACGAGGAGCTCGCGGCCCGATCGCTCGCGGTGCGCTTCGTGGGGCGCGGTGGCGGCGCGGTCGCCCACCTGCCGGGGCAGGTGTTCGTGGCGCTGTTCATGCCGCTGGCCGAACTCGGCCTCGCGCGCCACGCCGTGGGACCGTACGCCGAGCGGCTCGAGACGGCGCTCGAGGGGGCGATCCGCGGCCTCCGCTGCGGCACCGTGCGGGATTCCCGCGCGGCGGGGGTGTTCGGCCGCACCGGGCTGTTGGCTGCGGTGGGGGTGGCGATCCGCCGCGGGATCGCCTGGCACGGGGCGTTCGTCAACGTCTGCCCGGCACTCGAGGTGGTGCGGCGGGTGAACACGGTTCCGGCGCGGGGGGGCGGGGCCGGCGGGCCGGCTATCATGGGTTCGATCGAGGCTGATCTGGGACGGCAGGTCCGCCTGCCCGACGCCCGGGCGGCGCTCGTCGAGCACGTGGCCGATGCCTTCGCGCTCACCCGGCCCAACATCCATGCTGGTTTCCCGGTGCCGATCCGGGAGCCCGCCCCCTCCGCGGAGCCCAGCCGAAGTGTCGGATAGCCACTGCCCGACCGATCCGCCGACGCCAGCGGGGATGCCGCTGCCGATCGTGTCGCTCGACGCGCCGCCGGCCCCGGCGCGGCGCCTGCCCCCCTGGCTGCGCCGCAACCTCGAACCGGGTGGCGGCCACGGCGAGACCGCCGGGCTGATCGCCGAACTCGGGTTGGAGACGGTGTGCAGCTCGGCCAAGTGCCCCAACCGGCTGGAATGCTGGTCGCAGCGCACCGCCACCTTCATGATCCTCGGCAACGTCTGCACGCGCCCCTGCGGTTTCTGCTCGGTGCCCCGCGGCAAGACGGAGGAACTGGAGGCCGACGAGCCGGAGCGTGTCGCCGAGGCGGCGCGGCGGCTCGGGCTGGCCCACGTGGTGATCACGAGCGTCACGCGCGACGACCTGCCCGACGGTGGCGCCGGTCACTTCCAGCGCACCGTCGAGGCGGTCCGTGCGGCCACCGGGGCCACGATCGAGGTGCTCGTGCCCGACTTCCTCGGCAAGCCCGGCGCGATCGAGGCGGTGCTCGCGGCGCGGCCCGATGTCTTCAACCACAACACCGAGACGGTGCCGCGACTCTACGCGCGGGTCCGGGGGCGGAAGAGCCATTATCCCTGGACACTCCAGCTCCTCGCCGACGCCAAGCGGTTGCTGCCGGGGGTGAAGACCAAAAGCGGCCTCATGCTCGGCCTCGGCGAATCGCGCGACGAGCTCCTCGACGTGCTCGCCGATCTCCTCGGCCAGGGCGTCGATTTCCTCACCCTCGGCCAGTACCTCCAGCCGACCGCCGACTCGCTGCCGGTGGAGCGCTACGTGCCCCCGGAGGAGTTCACCGAGCTGGGCTGCCTCGCGGAAGCGATGGGATTTGCCCGTGTGGCCTCCGGGCCGTTGGTGCGGTCGAGCTACCACGCGCGCGAGATGGCGGAGGCCTGACCGGCGACACAGTCAGCCGTTCTCGTCGGCGGCACCGTCCATGCCGTGTTCGACGAGTTTCTTCCGCAGTGTGTTGCGGTTGATGCCGAGTCGGGCGGCCGCCTTGAGCTGCACCCCGCCGCAGGCGGCGAGCATCTGTGCGATCAGCTCGCGCTCGACGCGGCTGACGATCCGCTCGAAGAGGGTGTCGTCGCCGGGGCCGACGGTGCTCATGCCCTGTTCGACGAGATCGCGCGCCAGGCTGTCGAGATCGCCGCCGCGGCCGGGGATGGTGACGGGCGGCCGGCCGCCGCGGATCGCCGTCGGCAGCAGGTCGAGCGTGAGCTCGTCGCCGGGGGCGAGCACCACGCAGCGTTCGACCACGTTCTGCAATTCGCGGACGTTGCCCGGCCAGTGGTATTTCCCCAGGGCGGCGAGCGCCTCCTTCTGGATGTGGACGACGTAGCGGTCGTTGGCCTCGTTGTAGTGCTCGAGGAAGTGGCTGACGAGCAGCGGGATGTCGTCGCGCCGGGCGCGCAGCGGCGGCAGGTAGCTCGGCACCACGTTGAGCCGGTAGTAGCGGTCCTCGCGGAACGTCTCCCGGGCCACCTCGTCGAGCAGTTCGCGGTTGCTGGCGGCGACCACACGCGTGTCGACGCGGATCGTCTCGGTGTCGCCCACCCGCTCGAACTCGCGCTCCTGGAGCACGCGGAGGAGCTTCACCTGGAGCTTCGGCGTGGTGGAGTTGATCTCGTCGAGGAAGATCGTGCCGGTGTGGGCCGCCTCGAACCTCCCCGTGCGGTTGGCGATGGCGCCGGTGAACGACCCACGGACGTGGCCGAAGAGCTCGCTCTCGAGCAGGCTCTCGGAGAGGGCGCCGCAGTTGACGCGCACGAACGGTCCACTGCCGCGCGGGGAGAGTTGGTGGAGCGCCTTGGCCACCAACTCCTTGCCGGTGCCCGTCTCCCCCACGAGGAGCACCGACGCGTTGGACGCCGCCACCCGGCGCGTCATCGCGTAGACCTCGAGCATCGCCGGAGCCGTGCCGATCAGGCCGCGGATCGGCGATGCGGCGGGATCGTCACCGGCGTGTCCGTTGGGGGGGGCCATCGGCCTCGGGGGGCGGGAGGGCGGCACGGTAGGTGTCGAACACCGCGCCGGCCAGATCGCGGCTGTCCGCGTCGGCCGCCAGATTGTAACCCCGAACCACATCCCCGATCCGGTCGCAGTCGATCGCCCCCCCGTAGCGTTGCACGTGATCGCGCAGGGCCGCCAGGGCGGCCGCCCGCTCCTCCGGGGGGCGCGTGGTGTCGAGCACCCGCTCCAGCAGGGCGGCCTGGGCGTCGTGGGTGCCGATCGTGGCCAGCAGCCCGAGGGCGGCCGGGAGGAGGTCGTCGTGCCCGAGCGCCCGCCGCGCCGTGTCGGCCGCGGCGGCGACGTCCCAGCCCCGGGCGCCGAGGATC
>SXGQ01606933.1_pt1 | contig 15060 bp, 12 predicted proteins | sample 3178371 | NCBI WGS metagenome assembly SXGQ01 (sample SAMN11356859, study PRJNA531348) | freshwater metagenome | isolation source: freshwater sample F1-20 | place: China: Fuxian Lake, Yuxi | collected 2017-12-25
ATCCCGCTTCACGTGAGGGGCGGCTCCCGCGAGGGAGCCGCCCCTCACTGCTTGGGGTCTCTTTGCATCCCCGGCGGCCGGCTCGGACGGCTGAGGGCGCGCCGATGGCGAGACTTCCGGTGTCCGGCGTTCAGCGGGGAATGGCGCGTCGGTCTATCCAGGCGGTGATGGCAGGCACGTCGATGTCTCCGCGCGCGATCTGCAGGACAAACTCCTCGGCGTCGTCAACGGTGTACGTGAGCTGCATTCCGTTCATCAGGAGGAACACCCTCATCCCTGACCACGCAAGCCGCTTGTTCCCATCGACCAGCGCGTCGTTGCGGGCCAGTGAGTGGATGAGCGCAGCGGCCTGCTCACTCAGGCCGGGGTAGGCCAAGTCTCCGAAGACTGTGGTCTGGGGTCGTGCACACGCTGACTCCAGCAGCCCCATGTCTCGAATACCGACCTCGGCGAGTACGCCCTTGGCAATCGCTAGAAGGTCCTCAAGCGTCAGGAAGTCCGTCGGATCGTGTGAGGGCACGTCTACCGGCTGAGGCGATCGAGGAGTTCGGCATCCTCGTGGGCAACTGATGATATGGCATCGGCGAGACGCGCTGCGCGGTTCGACAGGTAGGCGTCAATAGCCGACTTGACGACCTCGTGCATAGAGCGGTTCTCCAACTTGGCTCGCTCGCGGAGGGCCTGTGTCTCGCTGTCGGTGAGCCGCAAAGTCATCGCCATGGGACCATGATACCACCGCGGTATCACTCGGGTTCTCGGTGAGCGGCCGCGTTCTCGCCAGCCTCGCGGACAGGGGCGGCTCCCGCAAGGGGGCCGCCCCTTCGCGTGTGCGCCATCAGTGGGCGTGCAGACCCAGTCGGTCGCGGATGTCTTCCACCCAGGAGTCATTCGCGGTGCCATCCCAGTACGTCGCTCCGTCGGGCGAGCCCGACACCGTCGTGTCAAGCGCGTCGATGCTTTCCCACGTGTCGGCGACGATGCACCAACTCTGCGGATCCGTAGTCAGCCCGGCGGCGTCCGCGGCCGCCGCCCAGACGGCGGGGTCGGGCCGGGCCACGCCGAGTTCATGCGTGAACACCAGCCGAGCCCCGTCCGGGACGAGGAGCGGCATTCCCGCCGCAAACTCCGCGGGGCCGGTTCCGATGACGACGACGTCGCATCCGGACCTCGCGGCATCCCGCACCACCCTCGCGGCATCGAGCCGCACGGCGAGGCCGGGGCCCGACGCGAGGAAGCGGCTGTACCCCTCGCCATCCCATGGTTTCCCGCACAGGCGTGGAAAGTCCGCCGCGATTTCCTCGAGGGCCTGTGCCCAGGTTGCCTCCCCTCGATCGCAGCGCCGTCGTGCAGATCCGGGGTCGGGTGGTGGCGCGGGCAGCGTGCCCGGGTCGTACGGCCGCACCCCGAGCAGCACGGTGAGGAGCGCTCCGGGGTCGACATCGATGGACCGCGCGTACTCGACCATGCGCGGATAGCGGGGCGGCAGCAGGACGCCGATGTCGAGAAGCAGGGCCCGGTCGGTCACGGGGGAAGTATCCCACTCCCTGCGGGGCCCGGTGGGGCGGCTCGCTCCGCGGGCGACGATACGGTGAGGCGGTGCGCACCGAGGGGCTGCAGGCGATTGTGGAAGCCGGCGCTCCGGGGTGCGACCGCGGACCGCTGCTCGAAGCCTCGAGCCCTGTCCTGCGCGAGTGGGTGTCGCGAGCGACCGGCGGTCTCGAGAACGCGGCCGAGCCGATGCTCGCCTGCCTCGGCTGGTCGCGCGAGGACATTGCCGCGTCCCTAGGCGAGCCGCAGTTCATCGGGACACCCGCGTGGGCCGCCGCCCTCGATGACTTCCTGCAGGCGCTCCCGGCGACGGCGTTGGATCTCGCGACGCTGGCGGCGCCGGGGGCGGCAGAGGTGAGCGAGTGGCGACCCGACCCTGAGCGCGACCCGCTTCTGTCGATGTGGAACGCCACCGTGCTCGCCGGCCTGGCCCTTCTGCCCGCTGAGCCAGCCCGTGTCTCGCTCAGCGAGGCGGCGCGCACCGACCTGGCCGTGAGCCTCGTGGGGCGGGTCCTCGCCTGCGTGGTCCGAGCCCTCGAGCCGGAGCTCGTCGTGGCACGAGCCCTGCGCCTGGCACCCGGCGACGCCCTTCCGGGTGATCGGGCCAGTTGGCTGGACCGTCTTGCTGAACTCCCGGGGCTGGCACATCCACTGGGCAGCGTGGTTGCCCAGTGGCGCGAGACGACGGCCGAGATGCTCCAGCGCCTGGACGCCGATCTCGACGTCCTCACCGACCTGCTGTGGCACGGCGCATGTCCGCGCGAAGTCCTGCGATTCTCCCCGGACGCCGGTGATCCCCACCAGGGCGGCCAGTCGGTGTGCCTCATCCGCTTCGACGGCGAGCAGCGCGTGGTCTACAAGCCCAAGCCCCAGGCTGGTTCCGCGGCCTGGCAAGAGCTCCTCTCGTGGTGCGCGGAGCAACCGCCGCTGCGCAGGAGCGCGGTCGAACTCGGGGTCCGCACCGTCATCGATCGAGGCGACTACGGATGGGATCAGACCCTGCCCAAGGATGATGAGATCGTTGACGTTCACCAGGCGGGGCGCTGGCTGCGCTCCTACGGAGCCCTGATTAGGCTGCTCGAGGTTGTCGAAGCGGCGGACATGTGGTTCGACAACGTGCTCACCTCCTCGGGATTGCCCCAGTTCATCGACGTGGAGACCGTGCTGCAGCCCCGCGTGGCGGGTATGAGCGTGGCGGCCACCCTGCTCGCCGAGACGTGCGCTCCCGGCGGTGCGGTGAGCATGCGCCTCGCGCTGCCCGATGGTGGATTCGAGGACATCGGCGGACTTCGGCCGGTGTCGCAACTGCGACTCCCCTTCACCGAGCGCATCATCGGGACGCTCTCCTCGCGCACCGACGGCTATGGCGACGACGGGATGATGCAGTGGACGCCGACGCGCTGGCGCCCCGATTTCCCCGACGGTGTCGATGTCGCCGGGGAGGTCCTGGTTGGCTACTGCACCGTCGACGATGCGCTCCACGGCGACCCTGGGACAGCGATCGGCCTGGTGACGGCGCTTGCCGAAGCGCCCAGTCGCGTCGTACTGCGCTCGACGTTCACGTGCTATGTCGTGATCCGGGAGTCGCTGCGGCCCGAGGTGCTGGGGAGCGGCATTGACCGGGAGATCGCCCTCGCGCAACTCCTCTCGCCCGGTGCGCAGGCACTTGCGGTCGCTACTGATCCCGTCCGGCGACGCGAAGCGGAGCGTCTCCTGGCCGTGGGCGCGGCCGATCGCGAGGCGATCCGACGCATGGACATCCCCCTCGTTCGTCATGACCCCTTCTCGGAGTCTGTGACGCTGGAGGACGGTGTCGTGCATGACGGCTGGTTCGACGGAGGCCCGCTCGCGCGAGCGATCTCGCGCATCCGCGAACGCGGCCTGAGCCGGCTGCGCACCGAGGTGCTCCTGGCTCTCATCGACTCGGCCACCGCGGCCGGCAGTTCCGGCGCCCACGCGGCGAGTGTCGCCGCCACCGAGCGCATCGTGGCAGCGCTCCAGGCCGAGGGAGTGGGCGCGGAAGAGGCTCGAGCGGCGATCGACGCCCTGCGAGCCTAGGCGGGGGCGGGGACCGAAACGGGCGGGAGCGCCTCCGAGGTCTGCCGATCCACAAGGGTGCGGAAGAGGCCCTCCTGCGCGACGAGTTCGTCGTAGGTGCCGGACTGCACGATACGTCCCGCATCGATCACCAGGATGCGATCAGCGGCCCTGATCGTTGAGAGGCGGTGCGCGATGACGACTCGGGTGACATCCATGTCGTTGAAGGTGCGCGCAACGATGTCCTGAGATGTGTTGTCCAGGGCGCTTGTTGCCTCGTCGAGGTAGACGATGCGAGGTTTCGTCACGATCGCCCGCGCCAGCAGGATGCGTTGCAGCTGGCCACCCGACACCTGGCCCGTGCCCGCCGAGATCATCGTGTGCATGCCCATAGGCATGGCGTGGATCGCATCCGCGATGTTGACCTTGGTGGCGGCGTCCCAGGCATCCTGCTCGCTGCAGCCGGAGTCGCCGACGATCGCACCGATGATGGGCCCGGGCATCGGTCGGGCCTCCTGCATGACGACGCCGATCTGCCGCCTCAGGATCGGACGGTCGAGCTGGTCGAGGGGCTGTCCGTCGTAGGTGACCGAGCCCGACTGCGGGACCTCCAGGCCGAGCAGCAGCTTCAGGATGGTCGACTTCCCGGAGCCAGAGGGGCCGGTGATCGCGAGGAACTCCCCGGGGGCGACGCTGAAGGAGATGTCCGTGACGGCATCGGGCGCCTCGGGTGTGTAGCGGAAGGTCACGTCGTGCATCGAGACGCGGCCGTCAAGTCGACCCGGGTCGACGGCGTCAAGGGGCTGCTCGGGATCCGCCTGGATGATCGGCATGAGGCGTTCGAAGAGGGGAACGCACGCCCCGAGCGGGCCGAAGGAGAACGTCATCGCGGCGATCGCCGCGGTGAAGGCTCCGGCCGCCGCGAGGAAGCCCATGAAGACGCCGTCGCTGAGTTGGTCCCTCAGGACGATCCCGCCGTAGATGACGACCACGGTCGTGATGAGGACGCCGAAACACGCTGTGATCGCCGTCGTCCAGACCCGCACTCTGCCCGAGCGATAGGTGTAGAGCTGGTTCTCTCGGAAGAGGATCTCCCATCGACTCACCATCTGAGCCTCCGCGCCTGCCACGCGAATCTTGGACACGCCTCCCAGCATCTGGAAGACGAAGCCGAAGAGTCGGCCACTTGCCGTGAAGCCCGCTCTCTGGTTGCGAATGTTGCGGATGTTGAGGAACACCAGGAGGGCGACGACGATGATCGCGATCGCGAGCGTGATGAGTGCGAGAGTAGCGTCGTAGAGGAAGAGGAAGGCGAGATTCACGACGGAGAAGATCGCTGTGATGAAGGCCGCCAGGACGGAGCCTCCGATGAGTTGCCGGATGATGTCGATGCCCTGAACGCGATTGACGAGGTCGCCGGTCGTGAATTGGCGAAAGAAGCCGGCGGGCAGGCGCAGCATGTGGTTCCACATCGACGGCTCGAGTTCCTGCTGGAAGACTCCCTCAATTCGCAGGAGCGCGATGTTTTGGGTGAGGAGGAGCAGACCCACGGCCGCTGCTGCTCCGAGGAGCAGGACGAGAACGCTCAACAGCATCGTCACGCTCTGCTGGGGGATGACGAGGTCGTAGAACAGTGTCGTGATCAGGGGCGTTGCGAGTCCGGCGACGCCGGCGAGGAATCCGGCGAGGAGCAAGGCGCGCAGGGCACTCTTGGCATTGCCGAAGGCGAACTTGAGCATGCCGCGCGTGGTGGTGCCCTTCGGAGGCAGGGGCCGGGTGAAGGCGTATCCCTCGGGATCGAGTAGATCGGCCACGTCCTCGATCGGCGAGACCGTGCCCGTGATGGGATCGTGTACGAGGTAGGTATTGCCGCTGGGGATGCATGCGACGGGATGCCGGTCGTCGCCCATGAAGGCGAGCACCGGTTCGATGGCGGCGGGCCACCACTTCCCGCCGATGTTGACGGGTCGGGCGCGGCACCCGGCACCGTTGGCGAGTTCGGTCACGGGGTCGAAGAGGACCTCGCCGGATAACTCGGTGCGGAAGGCCACGCGCAGGAACTCACCGATTGGTTCCATGGCCTGGGTAAGGGCCTCGAGCGATCCCTGCGGTCGGCTCACGGGGGCATCCGGCTGGTCCATGACCAAGGCCAAGGCATCGGTCGATGCCAGCAACTGGCCGGAGCGCGACGCCGCAAGCGTGTCGAGTCGGTGCTCCTCGGCGGCTATCCAGGGGCCGTGCTGGGCGACGGCCGTGGCGATGGCGGGGGTGAGGTCCACGGCCGTGGCCTCGCTGGCGGGGGCGACCACGCAGTCGGGGGCGGCGACGAGGAATGCCGCGTAGCCGTCAGGCGTTGCGGTGGCGGTCAGCTCGACCGGGCCGGTGAAGGACGCCACCGGAATCCAGGGTCCGGCCGGGTTGACCCGCTGGATGAAGAGGTCGATCCCACCGCTCGCGACCGACACCGACGGCGTGGTTGCGAGATCGAACCGCTGACGGACGCTCATGAGGGGCCCACGAGTGCGACGTAGGCGGGGCAGTTGGCCATGAGTTCGTCATGCGTCCCGCGGCCCACTTCCTTGCCTCCCTCGAGTACGACGATGAGGTCGCTGTCCTTCACTGTGCTGAGGCGGTGGGCGATGATGATGCACGTCAGCCCCCGCGCCCGGAGCGCTCGATCGAGGCGCATCTCGTCGATCGTGTCCAGGGCGCTCGTGGCCTCGTCGAGGATGATGATGCTGGGGTTCAGGGCAAGGGCCCGGGCGATCTCTAGCCGCTGTCCCTCACCTCCGCTGAAGTTCGTCCCCCCTTCGTCGACATGCGTGGCGAAACCACCGACGCGGGCCACGATGGCGTCGTAGATCTGGGCATCGATGGCAGCCTGGCGAACCCAGTCGAAGGGGCGGCTGGAGTCGAAGAGCGTGAGATTCTCGGTCACGGTCCCGTCGAAGAGCATGATGAGTTGGTCGACCTTCGCCAGGGAGTTCACGACCAGCACCCGCGGCCACGAATCGCGCGGCTGGTCGTCGAGAAGGACCTCGCCCGTCCACGGCTCGAGAAGACCCACGATGATGTTGCCTACCGTCGACTTTCCCGAGCCGCTGGCGCCGACGATGGCAACGCGCTGACCGGGTTCGACGACGAGGTTGAAGTCGCTGAGCAGCGGAGCGGTCGATGGGTTGTAGCCGAAGGTGATGTCGCGCAACTCGACCTTGCCCGACAGTCGCGGTCGGTCGACGCTCACGCTTCCGTCATCAGGTGAGATCAGCGGCGGTGCGAGGGGATCCGTCGGGTACATCGTGACGTCCTCGATCTGCGTCAGCTGCGCTCGCGCGCTCTGGAACTGATCGCCCGATGTCACGAGCGAGCCCAGCGGTGCCATGAACTGGACCAGCAGACCCTGGAAGGCGACGAGGCCGCCCACCGTGAGGTCGCCGGCGAAGATCAGGGCGGAACCGGCGGTGAACACCAGCACCGTGTTGACGATGGAGATGACCGAGGGCAGTACGCCGATCCCGGTCGTGAGCTTGCCCACCGCCTGTTCTGCGTTAGTGGCCTTGGCCTGCGATCCGGCCCACCGGACATAAAACTCGTCCTCGCTGCCGGTCGCCTTGATGTTCTCGATGAGGGAGACCCCCTGGAAGGCAACGGCGGTCTGGCGGACCTGAGCATCCTGCTGGCGAATGTTCTCCTGGACCTGGGTTCGCGAAACCCACCACAGCACGGTGAGGTTGATGGCGGCCATAACGAGGCCGATGAGGGACAGGGCCGGGCTGTACAGGAGCATGAAGGCCCCGAAGACCACCATCGAGGCGATGTTGATGAAGACCGTGCCGAGGGGGCCCGCGAGCAACTGCGACAGCGTCGCGTTGATCTGCAGTTTCTGCACCATGGCGCCGGGTTGCCGGGCGTCGAAGTACGACGTGGGCAGCCGCATCATGTGCATGAGGAAGCCCGTGGTCTCTCGTGAAGAGATCTTCATCTGCAGGCGCAGCATCGCCGACTGCTGCAGGGCTGTGAAGCCGAACATGAGGACGGTGACGATGACGAAGCCGACAATGATGGCCGGCAGAAGGCGCGGTCGGCCGAGTGCGCCAAGCACCTGGTCGACGAAGACCGAGGTGAGCACGGATGCCATCACGCCCGGCACGGCCAGGAGGATGCCAGCGCCGATGATGAACGCCAGCGCGCCGTAGGACCCGCGCAGCATTCGTCCGAGGCCTCCGGCGAGGCCGATGGCGGGCTTGGGCCGCTGCTCGGTCTCGGGTGTCTTGGCGAAGACCAGCCCGATCCCGCTGTAGCTCGACCGGAACTCGGCTGGCGTTACCTGGCGCTGCCCCGCGGCAGGATCATTGATGAGGGCGTGACCGTCCTTGAAGCCTTCGAGGACGACGAAGTGGCTCTGCCGCCAGAAGATGATGCAGGGCATCTTCTGCTGAGCGAGCTCGTCGGCGTCGAAGCGGCCTCCGCTTGCCTCCAGCCCGTAGTGGCGAGCGGCCTTGACGATAGCGAGAGCATTGGCGCCGTCACGGGAGACGCCGCACGTCACGCGCAGCTCCTCCAAGGGAACCCAGCAGCCGAAGTGCGCGAGGATCATGGCGAGGCTCGCCGCGCCGCATTCGACCTCCTCCATCTGCACGATGGTCGGGACCTTCGCCACGGGCACGGCGGGCAGCGGCGCGGCTTTCGCCTGGGCGGGGGGATTGTCGATGGCCATGGCGCGTTATGGCTGCAGGTACTCGATGGGGTGGCCGGTCCCGGTGGTGATGACGAGGCTGCCGGTGCTGCCGTAGGCGAGGCTCGGGCACCAGGAGTCGTCGACATTCATCTGGACACCAACGCCTCCGCCTGGAGGTGCGATCACCTCGGCGAGGCCCGCGAGACCGAGACGGTCGGCAATCTGCTCCTCGGTCAGGGGCGCACGCAGCACCCCACTCACAGTGCCCGTGTAGGAAGGACAGTCCGGGGCGCTGAAGACCGCTGGCTGGTCGACCGTCAACGACGATGCGTCCTCAGGTGCGAAGAACGTGACGACCGTGCGCTGGTCTCCCTCTTGGGCCACCAGCAGGATCGTCGCCAAGGCGGGGACCTCTGCTTCGCCCCCGTAGAACACCGCGGCTACCGTCCCCTTGACCGGACTCGTCAGATCGCGCGCCTGGCCGTCGACGGTGGTGACCTGGCCGATGCGCTGTCCGGCCTGGACCGAGTCGCCTTCAACAAGGGTCAGTCCCTGCAGTGTGCCGGGACTTACCGCCACGATGGGCACGAATCCGGTTGCGGGGACCACGCCACCCGTGGAGGTGACGGAGGTGCTGATGGAGGCGAAGACAGCCCAGAGGAGCGTGCCGAGGATCGTGATGACGGAGACCCCCAGCGCAGCCTTCATCCAGGGGCGCACTACCTGGATGAGGTCGTCGAACCGTTCGGTTCCGGCCTCCGGCGGAGTGGGTGGGACCACGAGGGTTTGCCCCGGGGGGCCGGGCGGCCCGCTGCCCTCGGTTTCCGGCGATGGTGCCGACATGTTCAGCCTTCCCGCTGGCCAAGCATCGTGGAGAGAGCATCCCACCCAGGATCCGAGGCTGCGGGTGAATCCGCGAACAGCCGGACCGGACCACGGAACACTCCGGCCACGGGCCTGCCCTCGGGGCGGAAGCGGGCGCTGCGCAGGGACGGGTGGGCATCGAGGACCGCGTTGACCGCGATGGGGATGATCGCGCGGGCCACGCTGCGGCCCAGGCAGCGATGGAGCCCCATGCCGAAGGCCATCCCGCCAGCCCCGGATGCGAGGTCGAGAAGGACAGTGCGTCCCCCCGGGATGTCGATGCCGTCGGTGCGGGTAGCCGCCTCGGCCCGACGGGCCAGCATCATGATGGGAGGCAGGAGATCGGCGAGTTCGTCCACGACGGCCACGGGATCGGTGCGCCAGCGGGATGCCATCACGGGATCCTGGGCGTTGGCCATGAGCACGCTGCATGTGAGCGACGAGACCGTCTCCTGCCCGCCGCTGGCCAGCAGGCACACGATGGCGGCGACGTCGTGATCTTCGGGTACCGCTTCGATCAGCGGCGCCAGGGGGTGGTCGCGCCGAAGATCGCCAAGGGGGCCGGCTGGGCCGGCCCCCTTGGCCTGACTGCGACGCACGACGGTGACGGCCTCGCGCAGGCGACCGCTCACATCGAGGATGACCGCGACAAGGTCGGGGTCGGGAGTCCCCGGTCTCACCAGTTCGGCCGTGAGGCTCGTGCTGAAGTCACGGAGGTCGTGGGCGCTCACCGCGGTGTCCAGACCCAGGTACGATCGCAGGAACGTGGGCGCGATGAGCGACGTGAAGGACTCGACGAGGTCAACCGCGGGGTCGTCCAGGGGCCGTGCCACGGCCAGGGCCCTCATCTCGCGTTGCATGACGGGAGTAGCGGCGCGCGACGCGTCAGGGGAGAGCAGGGCGCGAACGGGCACGAGCCCGCGACGTCGTGACTCGTCATCGTGCATCGACGGCATCCGGTCGATGAGGTCGTGTACCCGCGGGTCGTCGTGCCAGGTGTCTCGGCCGGCGACCCGCAACGCTGGATCGCGCAGCGCCTGGTCGATGGCGGTTGGCGTGCGCAGGACGATCGCGCCTCTGTCGGGCTCGACCTCGTTCATTGCGCTCCGGTGATCATGACCTCAGCCACACTGACAAGCTCGGCCTCCGTGACGCGCGCCAAGGCTTCGCTGTCCCCGTTGCCGAGTCCGCAGATGCCGATGCCGAGTGCCGCCGCGACGAGGTACGCGTGACCGTAGAGCACCCCCGCATCGAGGAGGGCCAATCGGTAGGCCATGCCCTCGTACTTCCAGGAGTTGCGCCCCATTCGCAGGGCGTAGGTGACCAGCACCTGGATCTCCCCGACACCGCCCGTCGAGACCATTGCGTCAGCGAACAACCCCTCGACATGGTCGAGATCACCGGTGAGCCTGCACAGTACGACGCGCTCCGCGTCGAGCCACCACACGCCCGCCGGCAGGGTGCCCACGCCACGGGTAGTGAGGATGAGGTCGATCTCGTAACTAGCCCCGCCTCCGGGATACAGTCGCCGCGACTGCGGGTACTCCACATCGTGCGACATGTGCCGGGTCGAGATCACCCGGTGAGCCACGCAGAAGTCAGCGAGTTGCCCGAGGGTCATGGGGGAGGGGGACTGGCGGGTCGAGGCGCGGGCATGCATCGCCTCGGCGAGGGACATTCCGAGCACCTCCTCTTCGGGGGACGCATGGGCTGCGATGTCGAACTCCAGGTCGTGGGCGGGCACGTCGCTCACGGGCAGCGGTGGCATTCGATCGCGCAGCGGGAACGTGGCGCCAATGACATAGGGATTGCCACCGCGCCGAGTCCGCCAGTGAAAGTAGCGATCGTGCGTCTCCCACACGTCGATCGACCTGTCGGGCTCGCCCGGCGGCTCGGCATGGACGAGGAGGCCGGCCTCGCGCAGGAGCGCTCGCGGCATCCACATGGCACTTGCCGACGAGTCGGAGTGCACCACAGCCTGCATGACCTTGTCGTCGACATCGGCGACAGCGCGACCCCGAGGCGACTCCAGGCGCCAGCGGCCAGCCTGCCGCGTGACGATGACGTCGGTGCTCAGCACAAGAGCGTTGTCGCCAGGGTCCGGCACGCCGGAGTACGGGCCTGAATCCCCGGGATGACGAAGCAGGCACACGAGGGCGCCATCAGGGCCGACAATCGACGGAGACAATCGACCGGAGTGGGTGAGCACATCGAACAGGTGCAGCCACTCGGCCATGGCGGCAGGCCCGCGCGCCAGGAACCAGTCCTCACCGTCGTCGGCGGTCATCCCGGCGTCCCAGGCCGCGAGGAGTGTCTCGGCGGCCTCGGCGTCATCAAGGTGCACGAGGGCCGTCCCCGCATCGTGGGTCAGGATCGTGGATCCGTCCGCGACGAAGGGTGGTTGCGGCCGCCAGCGCAGGACCTGCTCGCTCACAGGAACATCACCCGTGGGTTGAGTTCCTCCTCGGACGTGGGTGTCTGCAGCCAGCCGAGCGTCACCGGCACGTCGTACAGGCGCCCGGGCGCGTAGCGTGCCCAGAAGTGACGAAGACCCGGGGCGATGACTTTGACGGTCGGAAATCCGATATCCGGGCGCGTCTGGTCGAGCACCAGGACCTCGTGACCGCGCGACTCGAATGCCGATTGCACGACGCGAACAGCGGCTGCCATGTCGTGGACCTGGCCGGCATCGGGTGACCATGGGGCTCGCGGTGCCCGGGGGTCTGGCACGAGGTAGGGGTCCGATGCTCGACTGGCGGTGAGCCACCATTCCTGGGACTCCCGATCCTCGTAGGTGTACGCGCCCGACCCGTCTTCGCGGTGACCCGCCACTCCGGGGTAGAACTGCGTGACCTCCGAGATCGCCCGCATGACGGCGATCGCCGGATCGAGATGGGCGCCGAAGCCTATGAGGATGTCCTCGCTCACGCCGCTCTCGCGCGCGGAAACGGCGGCGACGACGGGAATGCCGAGGTCGTGGGTGAGGTCGAGCAAGGCGATGGGGCGGCCGAGCCGGCGGTAGGTCGCAAGCGTCTCGTGGATCCGTGGATCGTCCATGCCCGACACATCGAACTCCGGACGTGCGAGGCGGTTATACCACCACACGGCCACGGCATCGCGCTCGACGAGCTCGAGGGCACCCTGCAGGACGGCCTCCTCCCGGGTGTTGCCGGCGGCGGCCCCGTTGGAACAGGCGATGAAGAGCAACCGCCCGGACGGGCGGGGCACGGAGTAGTACACCATCCCGGTCGGCACCCAGCGGACCTCTTCGCCCGTGAGCGACCACACCGGCGAGAAGTCGCACTCGAAACCCGGATCGAAGGGTTCGGGAACGACGGCAAACTTGCGGTCCCGAGCGTTCCACTCTTCGCGTTCGAGGTACTGCCGCTCGGACCACAGCATCATGTCGTTGGGGTGGATGCCCGACGAGCCGAGTGCATCGAGAGTCGTCGCCCTGCGCCGCTCCTCTCCCGTGTAGAGCCCCTGGTAGCGCTCCAGTGCCTCGCCCAGCGCGCTCACCTTGGCCTGGTCCTCGGTCATGCCCTTACCGGAGCTCTTCGTGCGCAGGCCCGCCCGCAGGTACTTCAGTTCGGCGCCTCGCATGGCGAAGTTGTGCCCGGCCGCGTAGACGTGAAGGGAAGGCTCACCGTCGACGGGGACGGGAGTGAGGGCGGTGACCGCGCCGGTAATGACGCTGACGTGCTCCGCATAACGATCCAGCGTGACGCGCGGCTCCACCGCGCGGAATCCCGACTCGTTGGCGGAGCCGTGGGCTCCGGGGGCTAGCGTCACCGGGGGATGGGGCGCATCGTGCGGCTCGGGGTTGCCGCACTCGGGGCACTGGGGTCGGCGCACCACGGGATGCGACTCGTGCTCCCAGGTTGCCGTGTCGAATGTGTGAAGGATCGCGGGCGCCGGCTCTGGGCGCAGGGCTGCTCGGAGAGCCTCCGTAGCGACCAGTCCTCCTCCGAGGACTCGGATCGTGGCGGGCCCTGCGGCCTGCGGTCGTATAGGCGCATCGCCCACGTGGGTGCGCAGGCGCAGGTACTCCTCGACATCGCGGTTGCCGCGGATCCGGTGGGCCATGCAATGCCAGCAGGCGGTTGTGCCGGGAGTGAAGACCGGACCGATCCAGGCGTTGGCACCCGTGGTGCGTGCCAGGAGCCATGGCCGTCCGGCGGCGCGGCGGCGCCGATCGATCTCGGCGAGGTCCGGGTCGAGATAGTCCGACACGATGACGACCAGCAGTTGGACATCGGGGTCGGCGGCTGCGTCCGTGAGATCCGTGTCGAAGAGGTGGACGGATAACTCTGTGTCCGCTAAGGCTCGGGCCACCTCGCGAGCATCCTCCGCGCCGGTTCCTGTGCCGCCCACGCCGATCGTGGCGTTCACGCGCGAGCTCATCGGCATCTGGAGGCCCCAGTTGCGGGCGAGTACGTGGACGCGAGCCTGCTCGACGCTCTCGGCGGGTCCCTCGTCGACGAGGTAGCCCTTGCCGAGGTAGTCGTCGATGACGAAGTACACGGTGGCAAGGTCGATCTGGGGTGACGCGTCGGCGATGGCATCGGCCACATCGTCGGCATCGCGCTCGCCGTCGATGGCTGCCGCGATGGCGAGAGCCTCCGGCTGATCAAGGACAACCGTCGCGTGCTCAGCGAGCAGGTAGACGGCCTCTCCGGGAATGCGGATCACCTGGAAATCCGGTGACCAGCGAAGAGGCGATTGCGAGAAGGCGTCGGGCGCCACCGCTAAGACTCCGGGGAAAGCAGCCGTCCCAGCGCCGCGGCTGCGGATTCCTCGTCCCACTCTTCATCGGGGCTGGGCAGCGGGAGTTCGACTAGGTCGTCGGGTACCACCCGGATCTCAGTGCCGGAGGGGACGTCGACGCCGAGTTCGGCGAGGGCCGCGCGGGGATCGGCGAGCAGGCGATCTCGGTAGGACTCGTCCTTCCACGAGCGAGCAATGGCCTTGGCCAGCCCTCGCTGAAGGGCACGGTCCGTCGCCGGGTCACCGGTCGTCATGACCCTCCTCTGCGTGGTGATGCGTCGTGGTCATTATGCGTCGCGAACGCCGGTGCGCGCGAGGATTCAATCCTCCTACGCGCTGCTGCGGCGGCACCCAGAGGGTGCCGCCGCAGCAGGGACAGGGCAATGCTTCCTAGCAGGCGCTCCCGGACGAGGCGGCGCTGCAGCACGGGCATGACGCCGACGACGCGGAGGATGCCGAGCTCGAGGAACCTCCGCCGGCGACCGCGGCGAGCGACTCGTCGGAGATGCTGGGCAGGCGGGAGGGGAGCGGCATGGTGATCACCGTGGATCCCTCTTCCTCGTCGGCGCCGTGCTCGACGACCTTCACCTTGGTGCCCTCGGGGATCGGGATCCCCGCCTCGCGAAGGTACTTCTCGGGGTTGGCGATGTAGGCAGCCTTAAAGGCTGGGTCCTCCCACGACTTGCGGACGATGGAGCGGTACGCCGAGGCGTAGTCGTCTGCCTTGTCGGCGGGAATCTTGGGTACTGCGCCGTGCGGGTGGTCACTTACAACAGCCACGGGGGCCTCCTCGGTGAGACGTGGGGGAAGTACTTGTCCGCACATGTTGCACCCTGGCCCAGGCCCGGGCAAGGGGAACGGACGAACAGGAAGCTCATCGGCGGGGATCAGGCAGCCGTTGAGGAGGGCATCGTGCCCGGTGGTGGCGTGGCCCTCATTCAGGCGATGGTGGCTGCTGGTCCGAAGATCGACGCTCTCGGCCTCACGGACGAGCAGGCTGTCGGTGCGGACATCGTCTGCCAGGCGATCAGCGCCCCGCTGCGTCAGATCGCGTTCAACGCCGGGCTCGAGGGCGGTGTCATCGTGGAGAAGGTCAAGGAGCTGCCCGCCGGGCACGGCCTTGATGCCTCAGACGGCGAGTACGTCGACATGATCAAGGCCGGCAT
>SXGQ01321593.1_pt1 | contig 15058 bp, 6 predicted proteins | sample 3178371 | NCBI WGS metagenome assembly SXGQ01 (sample SAMN11356859, study PRJNA531348) | freshwater metagenome | isolation source: freshwater sample F1-20 | place: China: Fuxian Lake, Yuxi | collected 2017-12-25
CGGGAGATCCGCCAGAGCATCCTCGAGGATTCGTTCTTGGCGTATTACCACGACCGCCGTCAGGTCCTGCAGGTCGAGGACATGGATAATCCCGCCGTCCCGCCCAAGGTCGGCAAGGAACGCCGTCCGCGCACCCTCGGCGATTACGAGATCCATATCCACGAGATCGAAGGCTTCGCGAACATCCGGCAGATCTCCTCCGGTGAGATCATGCACCTCCGTCGGGCGCCCATGGACGAAGCCAAGGCGCTGTACATCGACCAGGCCAAGCTCTCCGAGCGGCTGAAGCTGCCAGCGGGCCAGACGCCCGAGACCGCTGCCCCGATTGTGATCTGGGATTTGGGACTCGGTGCTGCCGCCAACGCCATGGCGTCGATTCTGTGTTACGAGGCCGAAGCCGCCAAGGGCCCCGTGCGCAACATGAAGGTCATCAGCTTCGAGAACGACATGGACTCGCTCAAGCTGGCCATGACGCACAAGAACCGCTTCGAGTACCTCCGTCACTCCGGTCCCGACGCCGTGCTGGCGCGTGGCACCTGGCAGTCACGTCAGTATCCCGGCCTCAGCTGGGATCTGCACGTCGGCGACTTCTGGCAGCTCGCGTCCAAGGTCTCCGCCGCGCCGGACATCATCTACTACGACTTCTTCTCGCAGAAGACCAATCCCGACGCCTGGGAGCTCGAGTCGTTCGATAAACTCTTCTCGTACTGCGACCCCAAGAAGTCCGCGCAGCTTTTCACCTATTGCTCATCGACGACCATGCGCGTCGCGTTGCTCAATTCAGGTTTCTATGTCGCGAACGGCGAAGGCACCGGCTCGAAGAAAGAGACCATCGTCGCGCTCAGCCCCGGCTTCCCGACCCCCTGCCCTTATCCGTTGGTCGGACAGGAATGGCTCGAGCGCTGGCGCCGATCCTCGAAGAAATTCCCGGATGGACTGACGCCGGAGCAGCAGGCGGAAGTGGAGAAGAGGATCGAGGGGCATCCGCAGTTTTCACAGAAGTGAAAACTGAGGAGGGGGCATGCTGGCACGGTGACACGGGGACAAGCGCTTACGCGAGGGGGCATGTTGGCACGGGGGCATGGGGACATGGGGAGAGACCGCACTCAAGGGGGGCAGCATAGGGAGACCGGATAATTAGCTGGGATATATGACCGCAGCATTAATTCCGGTTTCCGGTTTCCCTTTGATAGAATTGAAACGAGGCAACTAGGGCAGCACGTGGAGCTGCCCCTGCCTCGATACACCGAGACAGCTATGTCGTGACGCGGTCCCGACCCTACCACGATAGACTCAGTTTCCCTTTCCTTCTCGGTAGGCTTAATATAGTCCTTCTTCTTCCCCGTGGATTCCACCCCGCCCAAGCCGCCCCGTCTGCGCCCCCGTGCGCCGACGACTCCGCCGCCTCCGCCCCCGCCGGCGGAGACCGTGGCCGCGGCGGCGCCTGAGCCGTCACCGGAACCAAAGCCTGAGGGACAGCCCAAGAAGTCGCTCTTCAGCCACCGCATCTTCCGCTTTGGCGGCGAAGGCCTGGCAGCCTCATTAGTGATCCATGGCCTGCTGTTATTTGTGGCCACCGTCTGGGTGGTGTCCGTCGCGGTGATTCAGAAGAAAGAACCCAACACCTTCGCCACGGGAGCGGGCGGAGGGAACAGCGGCGAGCGGGCGATCGCGCAGAAGACCAAGGCGAAGCCCAATGCGCCCAAGAGCGTGACCAAGAGCGCCACCCGCATCACCTCCAAGAGCGCCAGCGCCCAGATCGCCCTGCCCGACATGCCCGACCTGAGCCGGGTCGCCCTCGGAGCCATGGCTACCTCGTCTAGGGGTTTCGGGGGCGGGGCCGGCGGTGGCGTCGGTGGCGCGGTCGGTATCGGTAAGGGCGGTAAGAATTTCACGGGTCGTTCCGTCATGGGCATGAAGATCAGCGGCGCGAACATCGCCGTTTACTTCGACAACTCGCCGTCGATGGAACCCTACCTCACGGGGGTCGAGAAGCAGATCAAAGAGCAGTTCCCCAGCGCGGATGTCTTTCGCTATTTCGGCATCTTCAACCTGAACCAGGACGGCGAGGTCGTGGGCGGTAAGCCTAATCAGAAATACCTCGTCGAGACCGTCGAGCAGATCGTCGCCAACCGTAATGGCGGCCGCAAGGGCACGGCCAACGACCCCGGCAAGCTCAGCGCGGCGGGACGGTATATGCTGGGGAACAAAGACGCCCAATTCCGCGTCGGCGGCGTCGGCGCGTGGATCGACGTCATGCTCCAGCAGAAGCAGTATGACGCCATCGTCATCTTCTCGGACTTCGAGGACGGCATCATGCAATACCGGTCCAAGGGAGAGACCATCCCGCGGCTCGTGTTCGATGCCGACCTCATTCCGCGCTCGGACGATCGCACCGAAGAGGAGAAAGCCTGGGAAGAGCGCTGGGTGAAGGCTTTTGGTCTCGCGACGGAGCGCAAGGCCCCGCGGCTCTATCTCTATTCCACTTCCAAAGAGCCGCAGGAGCTTTACCGGCGCTGCGTCACCGCGTCCGGCGGGGAGTATAAGATGGTAGAATTGCCGAGGGGTGGGATGTTTCCGTCGCCTAAAAAATAGGCGACGGAGGCTCGGTTGATCAGAGAGACAGAACTCAAAGGGGGCAGCAGAAGGGAATCGGATGATTGGCTGGGGGCATAAAGCTCGAGGACACGAGGACTCGAGGGCCCGAGGGAGCTGGCACCCGGCATCCGGCGGCTGAAGGCTGAACGGCTGGCACCCGAAAGGCTGACCACCGTGGCCGTCACCCGTCACCTAGAATGAATCATGACCACAGGTAACATTCCGGTTTCCGGTTTCCCTTTGAGTGGGTGATCGAGGCAACTAGGGCAGCACGCGGTACCGCCCCTACCTCAAGACAAGAGCCTCTGCGTCAAAGGGGGCAGCAGAGGGGAACCGGATGATTGGCAGGGGCGCATAATGGTAGGCACTTGCGGTCCGCGCGCCCTTGGATGACCGGGCCGGTCATCCCTACCAATGACCGCAGCATTAATTCCGGTTTCCGGTTTCCCTTTGAGTGGGTGAATCTGCTTCGCAGCAGTTCACCATGCCAGCAGTTCCCCCACGCGCGGCAGCGGGCAATAAAAAGGGCCGCCACCCCTGGCGACCCTCTGGCTGCGGACAGCCACCTATGCTATGAAGACCGACACCAAATCAGAACGAGGACGAGAGGCTGAGGTTGAAGCGGTTTTCGGAGTAGCCGTTGTCGCCCGCACGGTATTCGTAAGAGGCCTCGGCGTTGAGTTCGCCCAGCTTCCAGCGCATACCGAGGGTGCCGACCGCGTAGTCGCGATCCGCGTTCGGGAGGGTCATCGCGACGCCGACCGTGCCACCGTTCGTGGACACCGAGACATTGGAGGTCTGGTCCTTGCCGCCGAAGTCATGGTCGAAGCCGACGCGGGCGAAGGGCGTGTAGCTACCGTTCGTGATCTCGAAGGCCTTGGCGAGCTCGACCGAAGCCGAGGCCGTGTTGGTCGAGAGACGCTGGGTCGGATAGGTCACGCCACCGATGCCGGCTTCGGAGTAGCCGTCGACGCGAGCCGTGGTACGGGAGAGACCGACCATGGGGATGACCGCCCAGCCGCCGACTTCGGCGACCGTGGCGCCCAGGACGAATTCAGCCGAGAGGCTCTGGCCTTCGGTCGCACCGCTCGGCGTGGAGCCGTAAGCGCCCGCGGACTGGATCGTGTCGAAGTCCTGCGTGCCGGCGGTGACCGTGAAGCTGCCGAAGAAGACATCGCCGCGACCGATGAGATAGGAGGTCACGCTCTTACCCGTGTAGCCGATATTCGAGCCATCGGAGCCTTCGGACTTGCCGTCCTGCATGCCGATGCCGAGGCCGAAGACGAAGCCCGTGCCCACTTCCCACTCCAGGCCGATCGCGCCCGCGTTGGCACGGGAGTCGAGGGCTGGGGTGAGGACGCCGGCGTCTTCGGAGATATTGCGGATGCTACCGTCGAACCACCAGCGGAGGCCGCCCTTGGCGCCGTGGGTCTGCGGGAGGCCGCTGGCGCAGAGTTCAGAAGTCTGTTCGGCCAACTGCCAGTCGAAGTCGGAGGCGATCTTCGGGGCGGAGAGGCGCATGCTGCTCGAGAGGCGGCTCTTGAGGATCGAGCCGAAGCTTGTGCCCATGCTCTGGGTGGAGTAGAGGGACTTGGAGGCCATCACCGGAGCGCGGTTGGTGGCGGAGATGATGAGGCCCGGGTCGACGTAGCCCGGGAGGGTCACGCGGTAGACCAGGACGCGGTTCGGGTTGTCGGCGACTTCCACGCCGGCGGTGGCGTCAGAGGGGGCGCTGCCCAGCATCGTCACGCTCGTTCCTAGGAAGTCGTTGTCGTTGCCGACCATCAGGAAGTAATCGTTCGGGGCGGCGGCATCGAGCACGGGGACGATCGTGAGGGCCTCCCACTTTTCGCCGAGGGAATTGACCGAGATCGGGTTGGGGCCACCTTCGGCGGCGAAGTTCATGTCGATGCCGAAGCGGGCGAGCTGCGTGGGATTCAGGAGATTGACGAAGGGGACCGCCTGGGCGGCGGTGATGCCGGCGACCGGGCCGCCCGCGAGGCCGTTCGCAGCCGGGGTGTAACCGGTCTCATATTGAGTGCCGGAGAGATTCGTAGCGCCTGTGGTGGTGACGAGCGAAACCGTCTTGAAGACAAGCGGACGTCCGTTGTCGCCGGAGCCGTTACCGTTGCCGTCGCGGGTGAGCACCAAGAAGGTCGTCGGGGAAAGCGCGACGAGCTCGGACTGGGCGGCGGCGCGGTCGGCGGCGCCGCCGGTGCCGTCACGGTCGAAGGTCGGGAGTTCGACCAGATAGTGGCCGACCGTGGAGGTCGGGGTGGGGGTCTGGCTTACATCATAGACCATCAGGCGAGTGTAGAGGCGGTCAGCAGAGTTGGAGGTAGCAGGGTTCTCCTGGCGGGTGGAGCTCTGGAGCATCGTCACCAGGTAGCGACCATCAGGGGTGAGGTCGACGGCCTCCATGCCCTGGTTGTCACGACGACCGCCGTTCTGCACGCTGGCGCTGGCGGTAGGGAAGCCCGTGATCGGGACGGAGAACCTCGGCAAGACAGCCTGCGGCGGGGTGATGATGCCGAGCATCTGGCCGGACCTGCTCACGTGATAGACCGTGGCGCCGTATTCATCGGAGACGTAGAAGGAACCGTCGGCGCGGATGGCGAGGCCTTCGCCGTCGAGGGAGAACTTACCGCCGGCGGTGGCGACGTTGGAGTAGCCCTGCAGGGTGGTGGCGCCGATCGGGTCGACGGCGGTCGTGATCTGGCCGGCGAAGTCGGTGATGGTGATCGTGCGCTGGAGCGAGAGAGTCATCTGCGTCTGCGAGACGTTGTTCGCGGTATAGTCAGGGGTAAAGGTGAGGCCCATCTGCTGGATGCGCGCCGGGTAAGCGATCAGGCCGGCGACATTGTAACCGCGGTCAGGCAGCGTGTAGAGCGTACCGGAGTAGGAGCCGTTCGCGTGCTTGCGCCAGGTGGTGTGGTCGAGCTTGAAGGAGGAGAAGGAGCCGAAGGTATCGCCGCGGCCGTCGATCACGTTGGTGGCGAAGACGCCGACACCGACGAGGCCTTGGTTGACGAAGTTCTGTCCGCCGAAGCTGACCGTGCTCGACAAAGTCGGGGCGGTGGTGTCGAGGAACGGCGTGCTGTAGTTGGCCGCGTAGAGCGGGCTGACAGCGGCGGCGAGGAGGAGGGAGCGAGTGAGGGTACGCATGTGGGTGTGCGGCAGATTTGGTCTCGAGGCTGAGCGACCACAAGCGTGGCAATGTGAGGAGTTAGCGGCGAAAATGGCGGATGTGACAGACGTGGATAAACCCGTCACACATGCGTCATCAAAAGACAAAAGGGGACACCCTGAGAGCATTCCAGCCACAAAGCCGACACCCTATCGCCATCTTCCGACTTTTCGGCTTGGGGACGGACGCATGAAAAGATATCAATCCCTCATGCGCTTCTTGAGCCTTATTCTTGGCCTCCTTCTCCTGACTGGCTGCAAGCCGGACAAGCCGATGCCCGACAACGAGAATGCCGTCACGGCGTTCGCGCTGCAGCACTTCGTCGATGGCGACGTGATCACCGGCGCGGTCACCGCGGTGGTCGGGCCGGACGGTATCATCGCAGTCGAAGCCTTCGGCTTGGCGGACGTCGCCAAGAAACGCTCGATGGGCAAGGACTCGATGTTCTGGATCGCTTCGATGACCAAGCCCATGACCGCGATGGGCGTCATGATGCTCGTGGAAGAAGGCAAAGTGAAGCTCGACGACCCGCTCGAAAAATTCGTCCCAGAATTCAAAGGCATCCAACTCAAGACCGCGCAGGGCTTGGTCGCACCGAAACGCGTCGTCACCGTCAAGGATCTCCTCACGCACACCAGCGGAATCGATACCACGACCGCCACTCCTGCGAACACGCCGGTCGACACCCTGCCGTTGGCGGAGATGTGCGTCGCTTACGCCCAGAAGCCGCTCGTGAGTGAGCCCGGCAGCCAGTGGACTTACAACAACAACGCCATCAATCTCCTTGGGCGCATCATCGAGGTCGCCAGCGGCCAGCCGTTCGCCGACTTCATGGAAGAACGCCTGTTCGAACCCCTCGGCATGACGAACACCACCTTCTGGCCGAGCCCGGACCACCTGGACGTGCTCGCCAAGCCTTACAGCAAGAGCAAGGACAGCGGCGAGCTCGTCGAAGCCAAGAACAGCCGCTTCAGCGAACCCCTCCATGACCAGAAGCGGACGGCCCTCGCTTCCGGCGGCCTATATTCCTGCGCCAAGGATCTCGGCCAGCTCTACCAGATGCTGCTCAACGAAGGCCAGCTCGACGGGAAGCGTTACCTCAAGGCCGCGACCTTGAAGCAGATGACCAGCAACCAGCTCGGCGACCTCGCCAAGGTCAGCTTCGCTCCCGGCATGCACATGGGTCTCGGCTTCCATATCGTGCACGCGCCGCAGGACGCCACCGAAAGCCTGAGCGCCGGCACCTATGGCCACGGCGGTGCCTTCGGTACCCAGGCGTGGATCGATCCCGTCAAGAAGCGTGCTTACGTCCTGCTCATCCAGCGCACCGATCTGAAGAATTCGGACCAGAGCGATATTCGTCGCGAGTTCCAGAAGGCGGCGAAGGAAGCGTACGCGCGCTGAGCGCGGACGAAGAGACAGAGCTCAAAGGGAGACCGGAAACCGGATAGTTAGTTTGGGTGCATCTTGGCAGGGCCGTGCGGAACGCGCGCCCAAGGATGACCGGGCCGGTCATCCCTGCCTCGAGACATAGATCAGAGCTCAAAGGGGGCGCCATAGGGGAACCGGATGATTGGCTGGGGAATATATGACCGAAGCATTAATTCCGGTTTCCGGTTTCCCTTTGAGTGGTTGAAGCGTTTCTGACGGCGGATTCGGACGCACATACAGCAGATATAGGTCATATCCGCGGATTGCGTATGGGGTGGAGGGTTTCTTAATCAAACCGCCCCACCCCAGCCATGACCCTCTCCCGTCGAAACTTCCTGCGCACCGCCGCGCTCGCGACCCTCGCCTTCCCGGCGATCGTCCGGGCCCGCAACCTGAACTCGCAGGTCCAGATCGCCGCGGTGGGGGTCGACGGCAAGGGTTACGGCGATATCGGAGAAGTAGCCTCGCACCCCAAGGCGCGTTTCGTGGGCTTCTGCGATATCGATGCCAGCCGCTTCGCCAAGATCGACAAACGCCATCCCGGCGTGACCCACTTCGCGGATTGGCGCGAGATGTTCCGCAAGCTCGGCGATGGCTTCGACGCCGTCACCGTGTCGACGCCCGACCACATGCATGCGCTGCCGACCATGGTCGCCATGCGCCTGGGCAAGCACGTGTATTGCCAGAAGCCTCTCACCCATACCGCTTGGGAAGCGCGGCAGCTGCGCCTCCAGGCCGCGAGATCGAAGGTGCGCACCCAGATGGGCAACCAGATCCATTCCGCGAAGGAGTATCGCACCGGCGTGAAGCTCATCCAGACCGGGCGCATCGGCAAGGTCCTCGCCGTGCACACGTGGCACCCCAACACCGGCAACAAATATACCGGCATGACCGCCGCGCCCGCCGCCGGCCCCGTGCCCGCCGGCGTAAGCTGGGACCTCTGGCTCGGCACCGCGCCGAACCGCGACTACGCCCCGACCGTCTATCATCCCTTCAATTGGCGCGACTGGGTGGACTTCGGCAGCGGCACCATGGGCGACTTCGGTTGCCACCTCCTCGATCCCGTCTTCACCGCGCTCAAGCTCGGCGCGCCCCTCAGCGTCAAGGCGGACAGCGTGGGCGCCAACGCGCAGACCTGGTGCGCGCAGCAGACCATCGAGTGGACCTTCCCCGGCACCGAGTACACCAAGGGCAATACCCTCACCGTCACCTGGTACGACGGCGGCCGCCTACCGGACGCCACGCTCGCCCTGCTCCCGCCCGGCAAGACCCTGTCCGCCGCCGGCTCGATCTTCATCGGCGAACTCGGCGTCATGATGCTCCCGCACGTCGCCATGCCGTCGCTTTACCCCGAGGAGAAGTTCGGCAAGAACCATAACCCGGGCGATCTCGCGCGGCGGGCGCGCGCCCAGGTCAAGCCCACCGATAAGGTCGCCATCGACCTCGCGGACTTCGTCGAAGGCTCCAGCCACTATCATGCGTGGGTCGACGCGATCACCCAAGGCCATGAGACCACGGATAATTTCGCTTACGCTGGCCCGCTGACCGAAGCCGTGCAGCTTGGCAATGTCGCCTCAAGGTTCTCGGGCGTGAAACTCGAATGGGATGCCGTGGCCATGAAGTTCCCCGGCAAGCCAGAGGCTGAAGCGTTGCTGACGAAGGAGTATCGGAAGGGATGGGAGCTCACCGCCGCTGATAAGTAAGGCGGCGATGAGAGGGGGCACGTGGGCACGGTGACAAGGGGATAAGAGCGAGGACAGGAGGGCCGGAGGGCACGAGGGCCGGAGAGAAGCAGTGCAAAGGTGCAACTGCGGCTAAGCCGCGTGCAAAAGTGCAAAGGTGAGAGACAGAGATACATTTCCAGGTCTCAGGTCTCGGCTGACCGGGTATCGGGTACGGGTACGGGTGCGGGTACGGGTCCTGAACCTGCACCTGATGCTGAACTCCTGAACCTAGGACCAGACGGCCGAGACCTGGGACCTGAAAAACGGGTATTGGCGGTTAGCGGTTGGCGGTTGGGAACACAAAGAGACGGCGGATGCGATGTCATCGCATCCCTACCCAAGACAGGCCGCTGAGGTGGAAAAATCGGGATACGGGAGGTCGCCGGGAAGCCGAATCTTACAACGTTGCAACCTTCCACTTGAAGAGGGGTTACTTGGTCAGATTCCCCATGAAAATGCCTCGTCTCCTTGCCCTTGGGTTCTTGCTCTCCACCGCGCTCCATGCGGCCGACGCCAAGAAGCTCAACGTACTCTTCATCGCGGTCGATGACCTAAGACCCGAGGTCAACGCGTCCGGAAGCAATCTGGCCAAGACCCCGAACCTCGATCGCATCGCCGCCCGTGGCACCACCTTCGACCGCGCCTATTGCCAGCAGGCCGTGTGCAGCCCTTCGCGCACCTCGCTCATGACCGGCCGTCGTCCGGACGCCACCCGCGTGTGGGACCTTGAGACGCATTTCCGCAAGGCCCTCCCCGACGCCGTCACGGTCGCGAACCATTTCAAGAATCACGGCTACCATAGCCAGGCCATGGGCAAGATCTTCCATGGCGGCTTCGACGATGCCCCGAGCTGGTCCGTGCCGTGGGAAACCCCCAAGGCGCCGGCCTACGCTTCCGAGGCCGCGCTCAAGATGGTCGCCGATCCGGCGAACATCGACAAGAAGGGCCGCGCCCGCGGACCGGCCGTCGAGTCGGCTGACGTCCCTGACGACACCTATACTGACGGGAAGACCGCACGCCTCGCCGCGAAGACGCTCGGTGCGCTCAAGCAGAAGGGACAGCCTTTCTTCCTCGCTGTCGGCATGGCCAAGCCGCACCTGCCGTTCGTCGCGCCCAAGAAGTATTGGGACCTCTATGATCCGGCCAAGATCTACGTGCCCGCCTTCCAGAAACTCCCCGCCGGCGCTCCCGAATTCGTCGGACACAACAATAGCGAGCTCAAGAGCTACGCCGACATCGCGAACGACGGGGCGATCGATGACGCCACTGCTCGTCGCCTACGCCACGGCTACTACGCCGCCATCAGCTACATGGACGCCCAGGTCGGACTCATCCTCGACGCGCTCGAGAAGGAAGGCCTCGCCGATAACACCGTCATCGTCCTGTGGGGCGACCACGGCTGGCAGCTCGGCGAACACGGCCTCTGGCACAAGCACACCAACTTCGAATTGTCCGCCCGCGCACCGCTCCTGATCAGCATGCCCGGACAGAAGGCCGCCGGCCGAAAGAGCGCATCGCTCGCCGAGTTCATCGACATCTACCCCACCCTCACGGAACTCTGCGGACTGCCCAGGCAGAAGGACGTCGAAGGCGTCAGCCTCCGTCCGATCCTCGACGACCCCGACGCCAAGGTCCGCCCGGTCGCGATCAGCCAGTACCCGCGCAGCGACGCCGGCAAGAGCCTCATGGGCTACAGCATCCGCGACGATCGCTGGCGCCTGACCCTCTGGCGCGACCGTTCTGCCAACACCATCCACGCCACCGAGCTCTACGACGAAGTCAACGATCCGCATGAGACCGTCAATGTGGCGACCAAGGCCGAGCACGCCGAAGTCATCGCCCGCCTGAGCAAGCACCTGCCCCCGCCCATCGCGCCCGTGACCGCGCAAAACACCGCCGCCCCGGCTGGCAAGAAGGGCAAGAAAGGCAAAGCCCCCGAAGCACCGGCCCCCAAGGCCGGGGGGACCAGGGACCGTGGCGCCATGTTCGATGGCCGCGACCTGAACAAGGACGGCAAGCTGGACAAAGAAGAGTTCATGATCCGCCAGAGCGACCCTGAGCAAGCCGCCAAGAACTTCGTCAAGTTCGACAAGGACCTGAGCGGCGACGTGAACCGCGAGGAATATGTTAACTCTGGTAAGTAGGCCGGCAGAGATACAAGCTAGAGGCCCAGAGGCTCAGAGGCTCGGTTGATCAGAAGAGGCTGGACTCAAAGGGGGCAGCATAGGGAGACCGGATGATTAGCTGGGGAATATGTCCGCAGCATTAATCCCGGTTTCCGGTTTCCCTTTGAGCGAATGAATCGTTTCGGGTGGCGGGTGGCGGCCCCGGGTGGCAGGTGGCGGGGAAATACATTCAGCCCTCCACCTTAATAACGACCTAACCGCCAACCGCTAACCGCCAGCCGCTATAACCGAATACACTCCATTTTCCGCCATTTGAACAAGTGCGGTTGACGGGTGTCCAAGGGGCATAGACAAATACTGACCCATGAGAAACCCCCTCTCTGCGCTGCTGGCGTTCCTGCTGGCCGCCCTTTCCCCTCTTTCCGCCCGGGAAGGCTTCAAGCCTCTGTTCGATGGCAAGACCCTCGCCGGCTGGGACGGCAACCCGGAGCTCTGGTCCGTCGAGGACGGCGCGATCACCGGCAAGACCAAAGGGCCTGACCATCTCGCTTACAACCAGTTCCTCGTCTGGAACGGTGTCGTGAAGAATTTCGAACTACGCGCCAAGATCAAGTGCTCCGCCAGCAACTCCGGCATCCAGTATCGCAGCAAAGCGCTGCCAGAGGTCGGCAAGTGGGTCGTCGCCGGCTACCAGTGCGACATCCACGCCAACACGCCTTACAACGGCATGGTCTACGACGAGCGCGGCCGCGGCATCCTCGTGCAGAACGGCCAGAGCGTCATCATCGACGACAAGGGCGACAAGTGGCTCGCCGCCGAACGCGACCCCGTGAAGGTCGATTTCACCGAGTGGCAGGAGTATGTCATCATCGCCCAGGGCAACCGCCTGATCCACAAGGTCGACGGCAAGGTCACCATCGAACTCGTCGACCACGATGCCAAGGACCGCGAACTCGAAGGCCTGCTCGCCTTCCAGGTGCACAAAGGCCCGGCCATGATCGTCCAGATCAAGGACGTCATGCTCAAGGAACTCCCGGAAGTCCCGCTCGTCACCCTGGACAAGAGCCCCATCCCTAGCGATGCCCAGCGCATCATCCCCCCGGGCGCGGGCAAGAAAGCCCCCGCCAAGAATGCGCCGAAGGCCGCGCCCGCTCCGGGCAAGGCGAAGGCCAAGGCTCCCGCCAAGAAGGCTCCGGCGCCTGACGCCGGCAAGGAGATCGGCGAGAACAAGGCCACGCCCGTCAGCCGCATCAAGGCTCCCGCCGGCTTCCAGGTCGAACTCCTCTATTCCGTCCCCGGCGCCGAGAAAGGCTCCTGGGTAGCCCTGTGCGTGGACGACAAAGGACGGATCTACGCCAGCGACCAATACGGCGACCTCTACCGCTTCCCGGCCCCCGCCGCCGGCCAGACCCTCAAGGCCGCCGACATCAAGAAGATGCCGGTGAACATCCGCGCCATCAACGGCATGACCTGGGCCTTCGGCGCCCTCTACGCCGGCGTGAACGATTACGAGAAGAAGATCCCGAGCGGCTTCTACCGCCTCAGCGACAGCGATGGCGACGACCAGCTCGACAAGGTCGAACTCCTTCGCGACATCCAGTCCGGCGGAGACCACGGCGTCCACAAGGTCGTCGTCACTCCCGACCAGAAAGGTTTCTACCTGATCACTGGTAATAATTCCGTGAGGACCGAGACCCCGGCCACCTCGCCCGTCGCGCCGCTCTGGGGCGACGACCATCTCCTCCAGCGCATGCCGGACGGACGCGGCCATAACCGCCATGTGCTCGCCCCGGGCGGCATCGTCTACCGCATCAGCAAGGACGGTAAGACCTTCGAGACCTTCGCCAGCGGCTTCCGTAACATCTACGGCGGCGCCCTCAACCGCGCCGGCGACCTGTTCACGTACGACGCCGACATGGAGTATGACTTCAACACCCCGTGGTATCGCCCCACCCGCGTGAACCACGTCGTCAGCGGCGGCGAATACGGCTGGCGCAACGGCGCCGGCAAGTATCCGGAATTCTACCCCGACAACCTGCCCGCCACCGTGAACATCGGCCCCGGCTCGCCCACCGGTATCGCCTTCGGCTACGGCGCCAAGTTCCCGGCCAAATATCAGGAAGCCCTCTACATCATGGATTGGAGCTGGGGTAAGATCTACGCCGTCCAACTCAAGCCGCAGGGCGCGAGCTATGTCGGCGTGAAGGAAGACTTCATCCAGGGCGCCCCCCTGCCCGTGACCGACCTCGCCATCCACCCGCAGGACGGCGCGATGTATTTCGCCATCGGCGGCCGCAAGGTCCAGTCCGGCCTCTACCGCGTGACCTACGTCGGCAAGGAATCGACCGACGTCGTGAAGCCGCAGCCCGAAGCCCCTTCGGCGGAAGTCATCGCCCGCAAGGCTCTCGAGCAGTTCCACGGCAAGCAGGACCCCAAGGCCGCGGATGCCGCCTGGCCGCACCTCGCTTCGTCCGACCGCTGGCTGCGTTTCGCCGCCCGCGTGGTGCTCGAGCATCAGCCGCACGCCGGCTGGAGCGAGCGTGCCTTCGCCGAGAAGAACGCCACCGCCCGCCTCGAGGCCCTGCTCGCGCTGGCGCGTCAGGCCGCCCCTTGCCCTTACCACACCGCCAAGGCCGCCAAGCCCGATCCGCGCACGGGCGTCGCGCCGACGACCGCTGAGCCCACCGCCGAACAGGCCGCCCTGCGCGATCGCCTGCTCGCGGCCCTGCGCGCCGACGACTTCGCGAAGCTCACCCAGGCGCAGAAGCTCCTGAACCTCCGCGTCGCCCAGATCGTCCTGCACCGCTACGGCAAGCCGGACGACGCCGGTATCGCCGCCGTGACCCGCTATTATGACGCCGCCTATCCTGCGGCGAACTTCGAGCTCAACTGGCTCCTCACCGAGACCCTGAGCTTCCTGCAGTCCCCGACGCTGGCCGCCAAGGCCATGGCCGTGGTCGCCGACGCCGGCAGCCAGGAGCCCGAGATGGAGATCATGCGCAGCCTGCGCATGCTCAAGGCTGGTTGGACGCCGGAGCTGCGCGAAAACCAGCTCAACTGGTTCGTCAAGGCCGCCAGCTACCGTGGTGGTTCGAGCTTCGGCAAGTTCATCGAGTTCATCCGCAACGACTCCCTCGCCACGTTCTCGCCCGAAGAGCTGACCCGCCACGACAAGCTCGTCGCCCTGGCCAAGAACCCGCCCATCAAGTCGGCCTATGAGAACGTCGGCGCCATCTTCGCCGGCCGCACGCCCAAGAACTGGACGCTCGAAGAGCTGAGCGCCGCCGCCAGCACCGGCATGAAGGGCCGCGACTACGAGAACGGTCGCAAGATCTTCGGCGCCGCCGCCTGCTTCGCCTGCCACCGTTACGGCAACGCCGGCGGCATGAACGGCCCGGACCTCACCGGGGCCGGCGGCCGCTACAGCCCGCACGACCTCCTCGACCAGATCATCAACCCCAGCAAGGAGATCAACGAGCAGTTCGCGCCCGTCGTCGTGACCAAGCAGGACGGCACCACCGTCACCGGGGTCATCGTGAACCTCAACGGAGACACAGTGCAGATCAACACCGACCTCTCCGACCCCGATCAGCGCGTCGGCTTCGACCGCAAGCAGGTCACGAGCATCGAAGTCTCCAAGGTCTCGCCCATGCCGCCCATGCTCCTGAACATGCTCACGCAGGAAGAGATCCTCGACCTCCTCGCCTTCATCCTCAGCGGCGGAGACAAGGAAAACCCCGCGTTCAAGAAGTAAGCCCCCATGAAGCCCGCGAAGCTGCTGCCGCCGATCCTTGCCTACTCGACGAGTTCGCTCTACCTCGTCGGCGGCTTCGTCGAATCCATCAAGCCCGAAGGGCCGAGTTTCTGGCGCAAGATCTTCGGTCCGCTGACCTTCGACCTCGGACCCAACGCGACCCAGACCGGCATGATCATGCTGGGGTTCGATATCCTGTTGTTCGTCGGACTCGTCCTCTACATCAAGCGCCTCAAGC